>PVMK01116740.1_pt1 | contig 31334 bp, 26 predicted proteins | sample 1853481 | NCBI WGS metagenome assembly PVMK01 (sample SAMN08533507, study PRJNA380276) | Marine sediment metagenome, whole genome shotgun sequencing project.
CAAAAGGTACTGCCAACAGCCCTGCGATCAGGCACAATAATAGCCAAAATTGGTTTTTCATATCACTTCCAACGGGTCAAAATGGTTTCTCTTTGAAAAAGCTGTGTTGCAAACGACAAAAGGCCAATATCCAAAACAAACAGACCCATCGCCATCCACAGGATAATGGCCTTTTGTCGTTTGCAACACAGCTTTTTCAAAGAGAAACCATTTTGACCCGCTGGAAGTGATATGAAAAACCAATTTTGGCTATTATTGTGCCTGATCGCAGGGCTGCTGGCAGTACCTTTTGGGGCGGCTGCTCAAAATACTGAAGAAAACCTGGTCTTAGGACTTAGCAGAACTTTCGGGTACGGCGGTTTTGATGGAAAGATTCAAGGCGCATTTAAGCTTAAAATCAAATCGGATCATGACGATTTGATTCGGGTTGACTTTCTAATTGACGAAGAGATCGTCAATTCAACCACAAAGAGCCCTTTTGAGTACAGCTTTAACACTGCCGACTACCCCGAGGGGCAGCACACCTTCACGGCCATGGGTTATCGAAGCGACGGCTCTGAAATTTATGCCAACGAATTCACTCGCACTTTCCTTTCGTCGGAAAATGCCAACAGCGAATTGAGGGATCTGGTCGTGCCCTTGGTTGTTGGCATTGGCATAGTAACTTTATTAGGCACATTGGGGTCAGCATTTTTTGCTCGCAGAAAAAAATTTACCCTGGGTAAGTATGGGGTTGCTGGCGGCGCAGTTTGTCCAAGGTGCAGATTTCCCTATGCGCGCAGTGTGCTAGCACCTAATCTGCTGGTTGGGAAGCTGCAAAAGTGCCCACACTGTGGAAAGTGGGCTATTGTTCCAGCGGCGGCTGCCAGTGAGTTAAAAAATGCGGAAACTCGTCTGGCAAGTGAAGGCAGCGCCACGGTAGATGTTCCTTCTGAGGAAGAGCGGCTGAAAAAAATTCTTGATGACTCGCGGTTTGAAAGATAGGTTAAGATTATCGGCAGCAGGTGCGTAACGACTTTTGTGATCCTGCCGCGCAGCGAAATTGGAAAAGCGGCAAGCGAAAAGACACCGATTACAATAAGACATAGAAGATGAAATTTGTCGACAAAATTGTGGTTGTGCCCCTCTCCCCAAATGTGAGAGACATGCTATAATCTCGCTCGCATCATAAAATAGCGACCAGACCTGGCAGAGTTTGCCAGGTTCTTTCTTTGACACAGGAAAAGTACTATGGCATGGATCACAACGTTTATTGACATCTTTCTTCACCTGGACGAATACCTTAGCTTAGTCATTGCTCAATATGGCCTATGGACTTACGCAATTCTCTTTTTGGTTATCTTTATGGAGACTGGATTTGTGGTCACCCCCTTTTTGTCGGGCGATTCTTTGCTCTTCGCCGCCGGGACCTTTGCTGCCCTGGGCGTATTGAACCCGTGGACTCTGTTTCTCACCCTTATTGTTGCTGCTGTGTTGGGAGATACGATCAACTACTGGATCGGACACACCATCGGTCCGCGTGCATTTAGCGGCAATGTACGCTTCCTGAAGAAAGAGCACTTAGAGCGCACGAGCGCTTTTTATGAAAAACATGGCGGTAAAACGATCATACTGGCGCGCTTTGTGCCCATCATTCGCACTTTTGCACCCTTTGTGGCCGGCGTAGGGATCATGGATTATGTGAAGTTTATCACTTATAATGTTGTTGGTGGTTTGGCCTGGGTGGCCTTATTTATCTTTGGCGGGTTTTATTTTGGCAATCTGCCCTTTGTTGCCGAGAATTTTGAAGCTGTTATTTTGGCCATTATCATCATTTCACTGATCCCGCCTGTGCTTGAATATTTCAAGGCTCGCAAGGAGTTATCGCAAGCATAAATACTTTCTGAGAATTAATATCATCCAGGCTGCTGCAGCATGTGGTCTCGATACAAAGCCCCGATTTCATCGCGATGAAATCGGGGCTTTGTTATGGTTAGCGGTACCTTGAACACGAATCGTACCGCCGGGATGCGACCCACCACCGAAAAATAGCGGTTCGCAATATCATTAAAATAGGTATCGTGATATCAATTATGGCACTAATCGCAATACCCCTTCAGCGTCGCTTTCGATGGCCTCTCGATCCCAGTGCATGGGATGATACTGAATCAATCGCCAGTCTTCGGCCATATCGATATAGTGCGGGTGGTAGGCGTGCCCCGAAGTGCCCGTGGTGTTGACGGTGAGCGAATTTTGGAAATTGCTAAAATCGACGATCATGCGCATGGAGGGCAGCCAATCCACCTCGAAGCCGGCGAGGATATCCCAGCCCGTGGCGTTGACGATGGATTTTCCGCCAGCAGTGGGGAATCCGCCCCGGTTGAAGGCGTTTTTAATGAAGGGCAAATTACTCATAACCTGATTGTCAAAGGAGACTGTGTGCAGCTCTCCCCAGGTCCACAGCGCGGGGTCGCTGCCACCCAGTTTGCGCATTTCTTTGACAGCATCTTCAAAAGCAGCCATAAAAATATCGTCCCGGGATTCCACCTTTCGGGAAGACTGATCGTCCCACCAGGCGTTGTCAGGATCATCGATCAAAATACGGGTTATTTCCATCCAGCGGGCACCGCCGCTGGGCCAAAAATCTTCCGGAAGCTCATCATGGAAAGCAGCGCTGATCAGCTCTTTCCAGAAAACGGCATAGAGAGCCGCGGGTGCGGAATCGATGTCCATTTGGAAATTCCAATCACGCAACAGGGAGCTGGCAGCAGTTAATTTGGCGTCATCAAAAGGGATACCCAACAATATGGGCACAAGTACCTCGGCCAGCAGGTCTTTATTGTCGCCGTGAATTTGCTGCATGTCAGCAATGCTGATCGGGTCTGATAGGTCTTCGATCATATTGACGATACGCTCTGCGCGGTAACCATAAGCCCAAACGCGCGATATGGTGTAGGGATACTCGGGACCGACCACGGCATTGTTGGCAGTGACGATATAGCCCTCTGGTGGATTGAAAACAAAGGGCAGTTCATCGAAGGGGATGTAGCGCTGCCACTCGTATTCGCCGGTCCAGCCGGGAACGGGCAACATGCCGTCATGACCTGCATTACGGATGGGGATATTTCCGGGTGTTTGGTAGCCAATATTACCTTCGATATCGGCGTAGATCAGATTCTGGGAGGGCACGACTAACTCAGCGGCCGCAGCTCGGAAATCTTCCCAGTTTTGGGCTTTATCCAATCCCCAGAATGCGCAGAAAGCACAAGAAGGCTCTAGTGCCGTCCAGCGCAATGCGATGGCATAGTTTTCAGGTAGGTCAATGCCAGATTCTTGGTCAAATTCTTCCAGTCCAAAAACGTCGGTAATGATCGGCCCATGGCGGGTGATCTGTGCTGTGATTTCAACAGGGTTTTTGCCTGCCACGTTGATGGTTTCTGTAATTAATTCCATATCAACCCACTGGCCTTCAAATTCATATTGATCTGGGTTATCAGGATTGATCTTTTCAACGTAGAGATCCATGACATCGGGACCGGTGTTGGTAACGCCCCAGGCGATCTTATCGTTATGACCGATAATGATGCCAGGCACTCCTGCGAAAGAGAAGCCGGTTACGGTGACATTGCAGTCAGCGCTGATGGGCATACAGTGCAGCCCTGCTTCGTACCAAATAGAAGGCATTTGCACGCCCAGGTGCGGATCGTTGACCAAGAGCGGCATGCCTGACTCGGTTAAATTGCCGGAGATGACCCAATTATTTGAGCCAATACCTTCAAAGCCGCCGCCGAGCAGATCATCGAGCATGGCGAACTGCTGGTAAACAACATCCATGGCAGGGCTGACAGCGGAAGCCAGTGCGGCACTATCTTGTTCTTCCGGTGTCGTGGCACTGGTCAGGTGCGGGTGATTAACGATAACCGGGTGATCTTTTGGGTAAGGAGGATAGAGGAAATCAACTTGTTCGGGAGTCAATTCGTTGAGCAATCGGGCGCGATCGAGTTCAGTATCGATATTGCCGCGCAAATCCCAAGCCATGGCTTTAGCCCAGGTCATTGAGTGGATCGGCTTCCAGAGCTCCGGCACATAGCCGCTGTTGAGGATCGGCAAGAAAGCATATTCTAAGCTGATGGCGGTGTCGCTGTGTTCGGCCAAGTAAGCATTAACACCATCGGCGTAAGACTGCAATAAGGCCAGATCTTCATCACTCATGGCCTCTAACTCGGCCAAAGCGACGCGTTCCCAGCCTAAGGTGCGCAAAAATTCATCGGTTTCGATGGTGGCTTTGCCAAGCAATTCAGAGAGGCGTCCAGCGCCTTGATGGCGCCATAAATCCATTTGCCAGAAGCGATCCTGGGCATGTACATAGCCCTGGGCGAAGAATAGATCGTGTTCTGTGCTGGCATAAATATGTGGGATGCCGTTGGAATCACGGATAATTTCTGCCGGGGCATCCAACCCGTCCAGTTGAATCTCTCCATCGATTTGGGGGAATGATTTCAGCGCGGTTTCTCGCGTCCAGGGCGGACCATAAATTGCGCCAAGGACCGCGCCAATCACGATCACTACGACCAAGATTGCAAGGATGATGAACAGCACTCGTTTAAATTTGGACATATTGACTCCATTGGAGAAATATAAAAAATACCTAATATTAAGAATAGGCATCTTGCAAAAGTTCGTTTTTACTTTACTCTATCCGCCGAGAGCACTTATACAAGGGGTCTAATGGATCAAGCTGGTGGAAATACTATTCACAATGCCAAAGGGCAGATTGATTGCACGAATAAACTGACCGCTTCTTGATGATATCATCGTGCTCTTGATTTTCATGGATATAAAAAACAATTTGGAAACAGCGGGAATCTTACCCCGTGGGTGTCATCTTGGTGATCAGCGCGGCCAGCCCAGTTAACAGCAAGCCAAAGGCCGCCACGAAGATGATCTGCAACAGCGAAAGAAGAGCCAGAAATGTGCTGGCCATATCGGGCAGTGACCATGTCACGAGCAGGCCATATTGCGCGTAGTGCCATAGCACAGGCAAAGCCAATGTGTAAATGATGGTTAGTGTTTGTCCCAGGGTCGCTTCAACAGCATGATGGGGTGCTTTCCGGAAGATGCGCTGCCCGATGGCTGTGAGCAGCCATGCCGCGCTCAGCGCGATGATTGCAGCATTCATAATATCAACGATCAACTCTTGGGGATATAACACTGAGCTGAACGAATAGGTGCGTTGATCAATCTGCACATAGAGCAGGTTAAAAATCAAGATGTAGAGACCCGCGCCAGTGATAAGCCAAGGGAGATTCTTCGGCCGCTGGCTGCGCAGGAGAATCATGGAGAGCAGAAGCAAACCACAGGCGAGCACAAAGCGCGGCCAGCGTTCGGCGCGTAAACGAGCGTCTCGGGATGCGTAGAGCGCTGTCTGAACCTGGTTGACGGGGTCGTCCCCTGGTTGAAGCGTGGCCTGGGATTCGATCGCGTTTTGATAAGCGTGCAGTAAAGTTACACCCTGTAACTTAAGTGCACTACCCAGGGTTTGTTCGTGTTCTGGGGTGATGACCAGCAGATCACTGAGAATGTGACCTTGATTTGCGGCAGGGATATTGGTGCCCAGCAACGTGGCTATCGTCGGGGCAATGTCGACCATTTGCAGATCGGGATAAGCGCCAGGGCGCACGCCGGCGCCGACCAGCACAAAAGGTTCAATCAGCGTGACCGGATCGTGCCCGCCATGCCCGCCCTGATCAATATGGCCGTGATCACTGGTAATGAGCAGCGTATCTTGAGTCAGGTCGAGGCGGGCTGCGATTTCACGCAATAGATCATCGACGCGCCGAGCCGCTGTGTCCCAGCGCGGATCAAGAGGACCGCCTTGATAGTGTCCGGCGTAATCAAGCTGATCGAAGTGAATCAGCACAAAATCGTAGGAACCGCTATTCAGCCATGGCAGCGCGGCAGCCAGCACATCGAGGTTGGCAGCGTGATCCTCACCGGGGGTGTAGAAACTGGCGTCGAGGTCGCTTTGGGGAATTAATTTCTCGAACCAGTTGTACCCTGAAACTGCCGTTTTTAACCCAGAGCGCTTTGCAGCGGAGAAGATATTATCTTGTGTCCAGGTGGGGATGTTTTGATAGGGGATATTAATGGCCGGGCCGTCGCTGAATTCTGGCCACGCGCCGCTGAGCAGCACAGTATAGCCCGGCTGTGAGTAAGAAGGCGCTTGACTGTGCATGGTCCCCCAAGCACCCTGCCCGCGCAGTGAGTTGAGAAAGGGCATTGTTTCAGAGTCTAGGGAGGTGTCCAAGCGCAGGCCGTCAATCAGAACAAATACAACTTGGCGGCTGAGCGGCGTGCCAAGCGCCACTCCCGGTGCAGGTGGAGAATCATGAAGCGGGGAGTGATATGCGAAGAGCGAATCCATCAGCCCGGCAGCCAGCATTCCTGAGCCAGCAGCCAGGATCAAACAGAGCAGGATGACGAGGGGGATTCGGAAAGTTTTTGGGAGCACAGGTGTGTTATTGAATCAGCGAGTCGGCGAGTCGGCGAGTCAGGTTCCGATTGCCACAACCATGGCGACCGCATGACCTTTGGTATGGCTTATGCTGAGCGACCAGGACCTCAGCCCTAAATCATCAGCAAGGGATTGCGCCGAGCCGTGCAGAATCAAGATAGGCTCAGCGCGCGGTCCGTGCAACACTTCGATATCATGCCAGCGCACGTCGCCAATGCCGCAGCCCAATGCCTTGCTGGCCGCCTCCTTGGCCGCGAAACGCGCGGCCAGTGAAGCCAAATTATCGCCGACTTCTTCCAGCTCACGCGGCGTATAGATGCGTGTCAAGAAGCGCTGGCCGTGGCGAGAAATTGAATGTGCGATACGCTCAATTTCGATCAGGTCAATTCCGGTTCTAAGTTTCATCATCAATTTGTGATTGCACAAGGACAGTCAGGGAAAAAATCAGGCACCCTTGGTGGTCTTCAGCTATTATACAGGTGTTCCGGCAACTGCAATGGCCAGCTTATCGGCGTGCAAATAAACACTCGCAGCGCGCAGTACATCCTCGGGCGTGATGGCGTTAATCAACTGGGCATAGCGCTGAAAATAATTCAGCCCCAGTTGATGGCGTTCTAAACTGAGCAGCGCGCTCGATACGCCGCTGTTTGATTCCAGTGCCAATGGCAGACGTCCAATGAAGTTGGCCTGGCTGTCGCGCAGCTCTTCAGCGCTAACGGGTTCGCTCACAAAACGCCTGATCTCTTGGCGGATCAAATCTGCGGCTTGCTCCACGTTTTCGGGGTTGACACCCGCCACCACCGACCACGGCCCTGGACCCACACCGCCGCTGATTCGGCTGTAGGCATAATAGGCCAGCCCAGCATCCTCGCGCACCGCCGCGCCAATCCTGCCCATCATGCCGAATTGTCCCAAGATATTGTTGCCCAAAGATGCGGCCACAAAATCTGGCGATATGCGCTTGGGGCCCACTACACCGAGCACAATATCGGATTGCATTTTACCAGGGATGGCGACCGATTTACGAGTCAATTTTTCAAGCGCATGCACAGGCGGCAGGGTAAGTTGATCGGGTTGATCAGGGTTTGTCCAATCTCCGAGGGCACTTTCCACCATGTCAAGCGCCTCTTCTGGGGCTACTGCGCCGACAATGGCAATGACCATATCGCGCGGGCCATAGTGTTTTTTGTGAAAATCAACCATGTCTTGCCGTTGGATGGCTGTAATGGTTTCTGGGTAGCCGTCTTCAGGCCGCCGGTAGGGATGCTGGCGATAAATAATTTGTTCAAAAGCCATCCCGGCCATATCGCCGGTATCTTGAGAACGCAGTGTTAAGCCAGTTAAAAGTTGTGCTCGCAAACGTTCAACTTGTTGCTCGGGGAAAATCGGTTGCCGCAACCCGTCAGAAAGCAAGTTTAGCAAAAGTGGCAAATCCTCAACCAGCGACCGGCCGCCAAAACCGGTTGTGTGCGTGGCGCTGTTGAAGCCAAAACTGGCGCCCACCGATTCTAAGGCTTCGTAGATAGCTTGAAAATCGCGATTTTGTGTACCGCGCATTAAAGCCGCCGCGCAGAAATCAGCGAGGCCTAATTTCTCGTCGGGGTCATTCAAGCCTCCAGCATGAAAATAGCCGCTCATTGTGACTGAAGGGCTGTTGAAATTGGAGCGTGATAACAATGTGATCCCGTTTTCCAGTTCAACACGGGTGATATCATCGGGACCGGGAAGGGCTGAATGACGCCTACTGGTCATACTTTCACCTCGGTGCTGTTGTTGGTTGGCAAATAAGTTCCTAAAATTCGATTCTGCGGGCGCAGGTAACCTTGGGCAATACGCTGTACCTCATCAGGAGTAACTTCAGCTAAACGGTCAAGATATCGCGTAAACCAAGGGTAATGATCGAACATTTCTGAAAATCCCAGCCAGAAGGCCTGATTGCTGATACTTTCGCTCCCGTAGGCGAACAACGCCTTGGCTTGCTTAAGTGCCCGTTGAATGGCCTCTTCAGTCGGCGGCGTGTTTTGAATGCGCGCAATTTCTTCATCTAACGCTGTGATCACCTGCGGTGATTGACGCTCCGGATGGACGGTTAACGTGATCGAGTAAATAAAAGGGTCGATGGTCACGGGCAGACTGCCGGATACTCCCACGGCCAAATCGCCATCGATCAACTTGCGATACAGTCGCGATGTCTTATTTGAGATGCCGCCTCCGAACATATTTAGACCGCTTGCGCCAGTCAATAAACTATCGAGGATCACGAAGGGGAAGAAATCAGGATGGGTGGCGCTGGGAGCGCGGTAATTGACTTTAACATAGGCTGTGTCATCGGATCCTTCGACGGTGATACGGTGCTCGCCATTTTGCGGTGGCTCTGGACGCTGCAAGCGCGGCGGCTCGGCACCATTTTTGATCGGGTCGAACAGCTCATGAATACGTGCCAACATGGCCTCGGTTTCAAAATCACCAGCGATAGCCAGCACAGCGTTGTTGGGAACATAATACGTGCGATAATGCTGATAGAGCGCGTCACGCTGGATGGTGGCCAGATCAGCCATGTCGCCGATAATTTCATGATGGTAGGGATGCACCTTGAATGCCGCGGCGCGCATGGCTTCGGATAGTTGGAAAATGGGTTCGTTTTCGTGCCCTTGACGTTCCGATATGATCACCGTGCGCTCGGAATCAACTTCTTCGGGATCGAAGATGCTGTTGACCATCCGGTCTGCTTCCAGTCGCAGCGCCAGATCGATCTTGTCGGCGGGCATGGTTTCGAGATAGGTGGTCCAATCGACAAAGGTGAAAGCATTCCACACACCACCCTCACGGGAGATGGCCTTATCAAGCACACTGCCTGGAAACTGCGGCGTGCCCTTGAATTGCATGTGCTCAACCCAATGTGAAAGTCCGGTACCGCCCGGAATTTCATCGCGCGAGCCAACACGGTACCAAATCCAATGGCTGATTATGGCGGCGCTGTGAATTTCTTTAAGCAGCACTTTTAGCCCGTTGGGCAGGTGATGTTCGCTAAAGGTAAGACTCATAAAATTTCCTCGGGAAAAACTATTATTAGGACTTATGCACGTGATAATAAAATGCTGATGAATAACCTGATGAGTGTACCCTATTACCAGCAATCGGTGCGAGTGTAGATCTCCAAAAACGGCTACTGCCCTCAACTCCGTCCAGCGCAACTGACAAACCGAGATAGCCCAATAGATTAATGGATCAAGAACAAACGATAAAGGAAGCCTTGTACTTATGTACAGAAGGGTGTATGTTCTCACATATTGGAAGATTTATCCAGATTAATTTCCTGTTGCTCATCCGGGCCATGCAACCTGACGAAAGGAATCATGAGGTTGCAATTGGGTAAGGGGCCTAGCCATGATATGCTCATAGCCGGCATAACTATCAAAAACAAATGATTCGAGTTATTAAAAACACGACCCCCGAACCAATGTTTTTATCAAATCAAGGTTTTAGAATGCGTACGAAAAGACACGTCTAAAATATAGCATAGTGAGAGTTTTTTTGGAAAGCAAAAATTGAGTTGCCGGGGGCGCCATGCTTGCGCCGACCCTTTTGTGAAAATTGACACTTGCTAAACGCGAGTTTTTTTTATACACTATGTGGAGGATGTGTTTTGACTATCTGGTAATTGCATGGTTAAGGAGAGAATAGAACCTTCGTCTGGCGTAGAGAATCCTAGAAACCCATAAATAATATTATCTAAGGAGGATGATGTATATGGTTGATCAGAAATACTTCGTAGCCGTTGTTGGAGCTGGGCCAGCAGGATTATTTGCTGCCAGAAAGTTAGCGCAAGATGGCGCTCAAGTCGTATTATTTAACCGTGATATCAAGCCTGGGGGATTAGCAGAATACGGCATTTATTACACAAAGTATCGTATGAAAAAAGGGCTGCGCAAGCAGTTTTTCAAGATCATTAATGATCATAACATTTTTTATTACGGCAATCTCACTGTTGGGGAGAACGGCGATTTGTCTTTAGATGATTTGCGAGCGCTTGGATTCCAAGCAATCATGGTTACTGTGGGGGCACAGGGTACCAAATGGCTTGGTTTGCCGGGTGAAGCGCTGAACGGGGTTTATCATGCAAAAGATTTGGTTTATCACTATAATCAACTGCCACCTTATAGTGAGCGTGCGTATCCGATTGGAAAGCGGGTTGCACTGATCGGTGTTGGTAATGTGATGATGGATATTGCCCATTGGGTCGTACGCGATCGCAAAGTGCAAGAAGCAATTGCTGTGGCCCGAAGAGGTCCAGCCGAAGTAAAGTTTACGACCAAAGAGTTGGAAAATATTTCCCAAAATATTGATATGGGCTTATTAGATCTTGAAATCGGACGCGTTGCTGAAAGAATGTTGGCTGTTGATCAATCTCCAGATAAAGCCAAGGAATTTATACGATCCGGAATTCCCAAAGCTAAAGCGCTAAATTCAGAGACGCTATTTCGTTTTGAGTTCTTATCATCACCTGAAAAAATACTTGGGGATGAGAAGGGCGATGTAATCGGGTTGCAGGTAGCAGATACTCATTTAGTAATGAAAGACGGTGTTACCAAAGCACGCCCCACGGGTAAAACGCGCGTGCTGGATGTGGATACTGTTGTGTTTTGTATTGGGGACAAAGTTGATGAGAATTTCGGCTTGCCAATTGAGTGGAACGAATTTGTAAAATCGCCGCGGCCGCATTATCCAATTAATGATATTTCTTACGAAGTCTACGACCCGGAAAGCGCGCAAACAATTGAAGGTGTTTTTGTTGCCGGTTGGTCGCGTGAAGCTAGCAGCGGTTTGGTCGGTTTGGCTCGCAGAGATGGCGAGAACGGCGCGCGCGCATTATGGCAATATTTGCTAAAGAAAGCGCCCCGCAGCGATTGGCAAAGCAGCCTGGATGCTCTTGCAGAGCGGTTGAGCTTGCTCACCCACCGGGTAGTGTTAAAGGATGATATTGATTGCTTAAATGAGGCGGAAATTCTGGAAGCTGAGAAACGCGGGCTGGAAGATTTTAAATACGAAACCAATGAAGCCATGTTAGCAGAAATGGACCAATAGTACGCCTATAAAAAGAAGGCGCCAATTTTTCAATTGGCGCCTTCTACGGTTTTCGTGGGGGAGCATCATCGGTGAGCATTAGACCATGGCGCTGAATTTTTACCTGGCTAGAAATTGAGGGGGTGGAAACATGAGTATAAACCCCAGAACAATAATGGCTTCTCCGATCATAACGCCGATCGCTTGTAGATTGCTGAAAATCGGCACTTCAGGCCAAGGTTGAGCCCCAAATCCGAAAACGTCAGCCATGCCTGACATGGCTGCAATCACATATCCGGTGCTGACCAGGCGTATGCCAATATCGGCGGCAATATTCTTTTCGGTATCGATCCACTGCTGTGAAAAATTAATATACCCACCAATACAAATCAACGCCAGTCCTATTAAGAAGACGGTTATTTGCACAAACCCTATTACCGGGCTGCGGTCCAATCCAAACAGACTGGGCTGTACGCCCAGCGTGAAGATCAGCAACCCGATCATTGTCAGGGGCAGTCCAGCGTAAGGTTTTTTTGCTGTTTTCCCTGATCGTTTCTTTAGCATAATGATCCTTAGGGTAAGGTTTCTGCTAAGAACCGGCGCCAATTTTGCCCGAAAATAGCGGCAATATCGTCCTTATTGTAGCCTTTTTCGACTAAAAGAGGAACAAGTTTTTGTAAATCGGCGATGGTATCAATTTCGAAGGGCGTGTGCTGTAACCCGAATCCGCCGTCAAAATCGCTGCCAATACCAACGTGAAGGGCATCACCGGCAAGTTGGCAGATATGATCAATGTGGGCAACAACTTTGTTGAGCGCAACAAGTTCGCGCCCATCCTTAAGGGTCCAGCCAGGCAGTAGAAAAGAATTATAGGGTATCACGCCGATAACGGCATCACGAGCAATTACACCTTGAATGACGCGATCAGAGAGATGCCGGTTGGTTTCGGCGCTTTTCAACAAGGCAGCGCTATTAGCATGCGTTGCAAGGATTGGTCCGGAGTAGAAATCTAAAGCACTCAAGACAGCTTTTTCGTCCATGTGGCTGAGATCAAGTGCAAAGCCTAAATCTGCCATGCCTTCGAGTAGCGCGTAACCTTCTTTGGTCAGTGGGCCAGGTTCTTGAGTGCCGCCGCAGAATCGGGTGCCCGCCCAGGCCGGACCAATAAGGCGTACACCACGCTGCCACCATAATTCTAATTCGGCTGGTGAGCGTACACCGTCGGCGCATTCCATGAGCATCACCAGGCCTACCGGCGGCGCAATGGTTTCATCTTCCCAGGAGCGCAAATGCGAACCCAGGTCGGCTTGGCTGTACAGCAAACGAAATTGATCAGGATGCTCGTCAACCAAGCGGTGATAGGCATCAGCCTGGAGGGTATACAACCTGTGGGCTTCATCAGCGTCGGCATAGCACTGGCTGTCCCAAGGGCCCTCTTTGTGGCGCAGTGGTGATGCGAACAGGGTTGCAAAGATAATGGCAACACGAGCCTCTTGATAATCGGACCAACCCAACAGGGTATCGCCGTTGTATGCCGGGGTTTGGGTTAGCTGCTCAAGCTGACGCGTCGCAGCCGCTGAGCGTGTGTAATCGCGCCCGAAAGTAATCATATTCCAGGCCAAGTCTTGATGGGCGTCGATGATCAATGGTTTTAACGTCATCGTGATTTGTTTTTTGGCAGCGCTTTTTTAGGCATACTTTTTTTTCCTAAGATTGTTTGGGATATCATGCGATCGATTTTTCCCATCGGATAATCTTCAAATTGAGCAGGGGTTACCCAGCGCAGATCGTTGTGAACCTTTCGCTGCAGAGTGCCTCGGGGAAGTGAGCAGTGGAAAGCGTGCAGTGTAACACGAAAATGCGTGAATGCATGTTTGTAGCTGCCGACGGGCGCGCTGACTTTGATTATTACGCCCAACTCTTCGTAAATTTCTCTTTTTAGGCAACTTGCTAATGTTTCACCCGATTCGCGTTTACCCCCGGGAAATTCCCACATGCCACCCAGCAAACCCTCCAAAGCACGCTGGGCGATCAGGATTTGCCCATTACGGTGAATCACCGCTGCCGTGACGGTGTAGTGAGGGATAGCCGCTTTGGCTGTTTTTACAGGAAGCACTGCTTGCAAGCCTAAGGCCTGGGCTTGGCACAAATCGGAGAGAGGACAGCTGGCACAATCGGGAGAACGCGGTGTGCAAATTCCCGCACCTAAATCCATAAGCGCTTGATTGAAATCTCCGGCGCCCCCTACAGGTAACTGTGCCTGACTAAGCGCGCGCAGCTGACGTTCGCTTTGACTTGATCCGATGGGAGCTGAAATATTGAAAACCCGAGAAAGCACGCGGCGAATATTACCGTCCAAGGCGGCAGCATCGACGTTAAATGCAATCGAGGCAATTGCCGCGGCCGTATAAGGACCGATGCCGGGCAGACCACGCAATTCGTTCGTGCTGTGAGGTAGTTGGCCCCCAAAATCAGTAATTAGGATTTGTGCAGCCTGATGCAGTGCCCGCGCTCGACGGTAGTAACCTAACCCCTCCCATAGATTAAGGACAGCTTGTTGTGAAGCTGCAGCCAAGGTTTGAATATCGGGAAAAGCAATCATCCAGCGTTGAAAATAGGGAATGACGGTTTCGACGCGGGTTTGCTGCAGCATAATTTCGGAAACCCAAATTGCATAAGGATCAGCAGACCCGCGCCAGGGCAGGTCGCGGGCATGTTGGGCATACCAGGAAAGCAAATTTTTTGATAAAAGGGAGCTCATAGGGGATTCACAGCGGGCGCTTGGACGGAATGCCTGCCCGACGAGGGTATTTTTCCGGCGTACTGGCAGTTTTATTGATGACCACAAGATAGCGTTCTTCGACAACACCAGGCAGCACCACAGCAGTTATCTGTTCTAATTTCCCCCCTAATAATCTCAGCGCATTTTCTGCTGCATGCACTTCGGTTGGTCCGGTCTCCCCTTTCATGGCTAAAACCCGACCTCCAACACGCACAAAGGGCAGTAAATATTCCATCAATACAGGCATATGGGCAACGGCTCTGGCAACAGCCCAATCGTACTGCTCGCGGTATTCGGCCTGTGCCCCTAAAATCTCGGCTCGATCGCGCACAATCTTAACGTTTTCAAGCGATAATTTTTCGACGATGTGTTCACAGAAACGGGATTTTTTTCCAACAGACTCGATTAGGGTTAATTGCAGATGTGGCCAAAAGATCTTCAGGGGTATTCCGGGAAATCCTGCGCCGGTGCCCACATCAACAACGGTCTCTATGGGCGTATTACGCATAACTAAATGGGCGCTGAGAGAATCTAAAATATGTTTAATACGCACTTGCTTCAAATCGCGGATGGCGGTCAGGCTGTAGCGTTGATTCCAGACTAATAGTTCTTGTGCATAAATTTCTAAAGCAGTTGATTGGTGTGCGGTCAGCGTCGCACCCGTCAAATTAAAGAAATCCTGCGCTAGTTCTTTTTGCATAGCCTGATTATAATGGCTAGTTGTTTTGGGAGCAATTATGTATGGGCACAGAATTTGAGCATTCTTAATGTCACGTGTGGGGTGTCATTATGGGGGTGGAGCCCGATGCTATAAAAAAAGCCCGGCCTTGTGGACCGGGCTAGCTGCGTTGTTGTTATGTTTCCTTGGTTTCTTTAGCTGCTATTTTTGCGGCACGGCGATCCTTACCGCGTTGGCGAGCAGCTTGGAGTTTCCGCCAACCCCACCTTAGGGGGAAGCCGATCAGTAAGCCGACCGGTAAAATATATATCAGCATCCAAATTGCCATATTACCCAGCCACTGCAGCGTGTTAAACAGCGCTTCGATGGCATCTTTTGCGACGCCTACCGGTTCCCAGTTGCCAATCTGGAGGGTTCTATTAGCTTGATCGGCGGTGATACTGATATCGATTGATGAAAGCGCCGCGGATTGCTCAAAGTACTGCATTTGTCCTTTGATGACCTCAATTTGCTCGCGAACACTAACCAATTGATTATAGACTCGAAGTACATCTTCAGTTTTTGTGGCGCGATCCATGATATTGGCCAATTGTTCTTCTGCACTTTCGAGATTGCGCAAGCGAGAAGATAGATCGGTGTATTGATTGGTAATATCTTCACCAGAAACACTTTCGGAAGTGACTTTGCCGGCACCATCTTTGATAAGGGCAAGCGCTTCGTCTAATCTCTCAGATGGAACACGAATGGTAACCGAGGCTTGCAGAATTTTTTGATTATTGTAAGATGTTGTCTCCCATAGATTTGAGGAGACGACATATCCATCCATTTGCTCAGCCATGTGCATAATATCATCCATTGTAGTGGACGGTTCTGCAACAACAATGTCAAGGCGAGCATTTTTTATTACCATGCGCTCAATGGCAGAATTCTTGGACCCATCGGCCATCCGAGATTGATCGTAGGCATTGTCAGTAAATACTGCTTGTTCTTCTACGGCATATACAGATTCTGTTTCTGGGGCATATCCGCCACCAAAATCACCTGGGGAGCCATACGCTAGGGAATCTTCGGCATTTTTAGATGAAGCACAAGCGGTTAGTAAGACTGCTGCAATGAAAAAGATTATTAACTTTTTCTTTAACATGATTTTCTGCTCCTTTCTTGGTATGGTGAACTTGTGAGTATTAGACGCCCCATTAATAAAAAAGTTCCCTTACCGGCCTATTTTCAGGCGCGCGATATGACGCTCAGGTAAACCTACGGCTGCCATGCGCTGTTGGACGGCTGCAATGTCATAGGCAGCGCGCCGGTATTCGATGATTGCGCTTTCATAATCTAAAATGAGGTAGCAAGCATCAGGGTTGCGATCACGGGGCTGGCCTACCGAACCAGGGTTGATGATTGCACGAGGAGTTAAGGTGATGGGCTGATCAAAAATGGGCGCAATTAAATGTGCATACGCGTGACCATCGCGTAAGTGATATATTGCTGGTAGGTGCGAGTGACCCACAAAGCAATAGTCAGTCTCGAAATAAGCAAAATTTTGTGTCGCGATGCGTTCGTTGATTAAATATTCCCAAATGGGATTTCGGGGACTGCCATGGATTAAAGTGATTTGATCGTCAAACTCAAGGGTTGTGGGCAGCTTGGCCAGATAATCCAAATTTTCTGGCGATAGCGCATCTTGTGTCCAGTGAATTGCTTGACGGGCTTCAGTGTTAAACGTGGCCGTGTCGATTTGGCCTAACGCGGCGACATCGTGATTGCCAAGCAAACATAAAAAGTTTGGCAGTGATTGCACTCGCTGAATACACTCATTAGGGTCAGGACCGTATCCAACCATATCTCCCAGACACCAAATTTTGTCAACAACCCCGGCATCTTTCAAAACAGCATCTAAGGCCGTGAGATTGGCATGAACATCGGAAAAGATAAGTACGCGCATGCATATAATCTTAACATAGAACCCGGTGTAAGTGGCATTGATGCCGCTCTTTGATTTGAATTTCAGTTGCCTTGCTTTACCAGCGAAGCAGTTCGCGATATGATGAAGTTTATCAAATGAAGAAAAATCAATTTATAAATCACCCCGTACCGCATATCACGGTACTTGGCACACTATTTGGTTTAACTCTGATCGCTTCGCGGTTTGGCATTGGGCAATTTGCTGCTTTAACCTTTGTTGGGCTACGATTAACCTTAGCTAGTTTGGGTTTTGTGGCACTGTTTGTGATAGCCCAAGGAAAAAGGAAGTGGCCAACAGATGCAGTGCTGTGGAGGCGGGCAGCGTTTTTGGGCGTTTTTGGCACGGCCGTCCCGATGGCGTCTTTTGTGAGTTCATTGCAATATCAATCGAGCGGTATCACATCGGTGCTGATCACGATATCTCCAGCCATCACGGTATTATTAGCCCATTTTAACCTGCCCGATGAACGGCTAACTTTTTCAAGGAGCATCGGAATAGCCCTGGCTTTTTCAGGTGCACTGTTCTTAGCGCTGCGCGGCGAGAGCGGATTATTAACGATAGAGCGAGTTAACCCCATCGGTTATGGATTGGTATTTTTGGGGATCAGTTGCACCAGCGTATGTAATATTTATATCCGAAAAAAAAATGCGTGGTTTCGCGCCCATGGATGTAGCAGCTGTGCGCATGTTTACTGCCGCATTGGTTGTGATGCCAATTGCACTACTAACCTCAGACTTTAATCTTAGACAAGTCAACACAACGGGTTGGATGGTGTTGTTGTTTGCAGCTATCGTGGGTACTTTCTTTGCGTTTTTGCTGGATTTTTACAACACGCAGCGCTTTGGTGCCTCAACTGCTGTCATGGTATCGTATGTGGTACCGATTGTGGGTGTATTGGGTGGCATACTATTGTTGAACGAGCAAATAACGTCTGGTATGCTGGTGGGGATGCTGCTCATTGTATTGGGTCTGGGGTTGGTTATGCGGCGTCAAGCAGCAAGTCAGCAAGATAAAATTCAATACAGCGTGGAAGAGGCCTGAGCAAATGGCAACATTTTGGGCAAAAACTTCCCAGTTTCTTGCTAGACCCGTGCAGTTATTGCGAGAGTATGATCGGGTTAATTTAAAGCCCGATACTCTGGCAGGGCTGACGATGGCGGTGATCGTGCTGCCACAAGCGATCGCTTATGCCAGTGTAGCTGAGCTGCCGCCACAAATGGGCCTTTATGCCGCTGTAGTTGCTGCGATTGTGGGGGGCTTGTGGGGAGCATCAAACCATCTGCATACCGGCCCGACCAATGCTGCCTCACTGCTGGCCTTAACAATTCTACTGCCTATTGCTGAACCTGGAAGCCCCGAATTTTTGGCGGCAGCCGGCGTCATGGCTGTGATGGTGGGCATATTCCGCTTATTGTTAGGGTTAGCGCGGCTAGGAATGCTAGCCAACTTTGTTTCCGATTCGGTCATTATCGGCTTTACAGCCGGCGCCGGGATGCTGATCAGCATTAACCAAATTCGCCCCTTGCTGCGCTTAGATTTTCCAAGCTCACCTTTTTTACTGGTTACTTTGGAACAACTAAAAAACCATTTGGCAGAAACCCATTTAGTCAGCTTATACTTGGGCGCTGGGGTTTTAGCGTTGATGCTTTTAACCCGCTATTTTAAGCCCAAATGGCCTGTGCTGTTGTTGAGTATGAGCGCCGCAGCGTTGATGGTGGTAGCCTTTAACTTAACTGATTTGGGGGTACAAGTCATTGGCGAGCTGCCGCACACTTTGCCACCGATAGCCAATCTTTCATTCAACCTGACGCTAATCAGCCAAATATCTTCAGGAGCGTTAGCCGTTGGTGCTATCGGGTTGATTGAGGCCACAGCTATTGCTCGCACTATTGCTAGTCAATCAGGACAGCGCCTCGACACCAATCAAGAGTTTGTTGGGCAAGGTTTAGCCAATATTGCCTGCGGATTCTTCTCCGGGTATACGGTCTCGGGATCTTTTACCCGCTCAACACTCAATTACGAGGCGGGTGCACGCACCGCTTTATCCAGCGTTTTTTCCGGCATCTTTGTGCTGTTAGCTATGCTGATTTTTGGGCCTTTGGCTGCCTATGTGCCGCGCTCAGCTTTAGCCAGTGTTTTATTGATGAGTGCCTACAGCTTGGTCGATTGGCGGGAAATCAAGCGTATTATGCGCGGCACGCGTGGTGATGCAATTATCATGGCAGTTACATTTTTCGCCACGCTTTTTCTGCCTTTACAATTTGCCGTGCTGACAGGCATCATGCTGTCTTTCGCGGTATATATTTTACGTACGAGCCTGCCCCGTATTGTCCCGGTGCTGCCAGAAAAACGTTATCGTCACTTCACTCACCAACCGGATAGAGATCCTTGCCCGCAATTAGCGGTATTTGATATTTTGGGAGATCTATATTTTGGCGCAGCCAACCATGTTGCGGAAACGTTGCGCCAGTACTTAGACGAGCACCCGCGGCAGCGATTTTTACTGCTGCGGATGAATAACGTGCAGCAGTGCGATATCAGCGGTATTCACGCGCTGGAGTCGATGAGAGAAATGATGAAAGAGCGCGGCGGGGATGTTTTCTTTATGCGCGTGCGTCAACCCGTGATGAAAATGATGCGAAATACAGGTATGTATGAAAGCCTTGGCGAAGAAAATTACTTGAGCTATGAAAACGCGATTCCTCATATCTTTTTGCGAATTCTTGATCCGGCGATCTGTGTCTATGAGTGCAAACAGCGTGTCTTTTTAGAATGTCAGAATTTACCACGGCAGGATTACCTTGATGAGGGAGCACTTCCTCATACCGATATCCCCAACATAAACGTGGCTATGATTTCCCCACAAGATCTTTGGGAACAGCTTCGAGGCAAGTCCCCACCGCTGGTGATTGATGTGCGCGAACCGCGTGAGTATCAAAGCGGGCATATCCCCCAGGCCGTGTCAATACCGTTAGGCCGCATTATTGCCAAGCCAACGTTGGTGCCGGAAAATTCTCGCGTCGTTTTTGTCTGTCGAGGTGGGCGACGCAGTATGCGTATGGCCGCCCTGCTCACGAGCCAAGGGCGTGATCAAGTGGTTGCGCTGCGTGGGGGCATTTTAGCCTGGGAAAGAGCGAATTTATTAGAAGCGGTTGAGTCTTAGCGAGGTGCGATGATGGACAATTCGATTTCCCCAAATTTAGGCTTAGACTTAGTGCGCGTCACAGAAGCGGCTGCATTTGCTGCGGGTCGTTGGATGGGGCGCGGCAATGAAAAAATGGCCAACAGGGATGCGATCAAGGCTATGGCCAAGGCTTTTGAAATCCTGCCGATTAATGGGCGCATTGTAATTGGGGAAGAAAAACGACATAAATTTTCTACACCGCTAGATAGCGGGCAGCAAGTGGGCAGCGGTTATGGCCCGGCCATGGATGTTGTTGTAGACGCGATTGATGGGACGGCACTGCTTACTCGAGGACTGCCTGGCGCGCTCTCTGTGGCTGGGATAGCACCGCGCGATGCAATGTGGGCTCCTTACCCAGCCACCCATATGGAGAAGATCATTGTTGGTCCCAGTGCTGCCCATGTTTTGGTGCCCGAGTGCATGGACGCTCCGGCAGCTTGGACCTTGGCGTTGGTAGCACGCGCGAAGAAGAAGGCGGTGCGCGATTTAGTTGTTTTTGTGCTTAGCCGCCCTCGCCATCAAGATTTGATTGAAGAAATTCAAGCTACTGGGGCGCGGGTGATGGCGCTCAGTCAAGGAGATATCGCGGGGGCGTTGATGGTCGCTAATCATGATGTCAAGGTTGATATACTGATGGGAACAGGAGGAATTTCCGAAGGCATTGTAGCAGCTTGTGCGGTGAAATCGCTGCGAGGTGCGATGTTGGGAAGAGTTATGCCTATCGATGCTGAAGAAGTGATAACGTTAAAAGAGGCCGGGATAGATTGTAACGAAATCCTTACCCACAATGAAATCATTATCGGGTGCGATATTTTTTTTGCAGCTACTGGCATCACCGAAGGCGTGCTGCTCGCAGGTGTGCACTATCACGGGAATATGGTTGAAGCCGAATCGATGGTTATTCGCTGCAAAACCGGTACTCGGCGCAAAATTCATGTAGAGCATACTATGGACGAGCCCAAAGAAAATTAAACCACGACGAAAAATACGAGAGCTGTGGTTATGGTCTGGGTGTGATCTTGGTGGAATTTACTTAAATTTAACAGTTTCAACTATCGAAGTGCACTACTGTTACACCGTCGCCACCCTCGCCATGTCTCCCAGATTCAAAGTTTTTAATTTGTGGATGGTCTTTTAAATCGGCACGCACAGCCTGCCGTAATTTTCCCGTGCCTTTGCCGTGAATTATCCGTACCCAGGGCAGTTGTGCCAAATAAGCGTGTTCGATATATGTACTTAACATATCGAGCGCATCTTCTACGCGCTGTCCGCGCAAATCTAATTCAATGCCCGGTGATGCGTGAGTTGTTTTAATCGTCGTGGCGCGGAAATTCTTCTCAGGCGGCGTCTGAAAATTATCTGAGCGTGTTTCTGAATTTGCAACCAGCACCAATTCGGCAAGACGGGCTCGAATCCGCAATACGCCAATCTGAACTTCGGCATCTTCTTGACTTAAGGCTGTGACGATGCCCTCGTTACCCAACGTGCGCAGGCGCACTTTGGCACCTAAACGAATTGGGCCATCCAGCGCCACAGTATCCGGCACGCGCCGTGCGACCGGTTTTTCTACTTTTTTACCCAACTTTTTGACCTGTTCTTCAACAGCTTCAAGTGTCTCAACTGGTTGGCGATGGTGCCTAAGATCGCGGCGCAATTTTTGCAATTCAGCACGAATGCTTTCAACTTCGACTGCAGTTTTCTGCCGGCTTTCTTCGAGGATTGTTCTGCGCTCATCTTCAATTTGTTCTAATCGTTCGGCCAGCTCAACCCGTAATGCGTCGGCCGAAATTCGGGCGCTCTCTGTCTCTTGAACCTGCTCACGGGCCAAATCACGTTGGCGATGGATCTCATTTAACATGTCTTCTGCGCGTAAATCATCAGGATCAATCTCGGTACGGGCAGCGGACACAATCTCTTTGGGCAGGCCCAAGCGCTCAGCGATCGCCAGCGCATTCGAGCGTCCAGGTAGGCCTATGGTCAGGTGAAAAGTTGGCTGCAGTGATTGCAGATCAAACTCTACGGAAGCATTGACCACACCTGGCGTGCCGTGGGCATAGGCTTTTAATTCAGGGTGATGCGTGGTCACCAGCGTGGTAATACCGCGCTTCAGGAGGTGGGTTAGTAATGAACGAGCCAGGGCAACACCCTCTTGTGGATCGGTGCCCGCTCCCAATTCATCTAATATCACCAACGAGCGTTTATCAGCATGTTCTAATATGCGGATGATGTTGGTGATATGTCCTGAGAAAGTAGAAAGCGATTGTTCGATGGATTGCTCATCGCCAATGTCGGCAAATATATTTTCAAAGATACTGATTGTCGAACCTGCCTGCGTAGGAATATGCAATCCGGATTGGACCATCAATGCCAGCAATCCCACGGTTTTTAGGGAAACGGTTTTGCCTCCTGTGTTGGGTCCGGTAATAATGAGCGCATATGTTTGGGAATCGAGCACCAAATCGACGGGGACAACGGTTTCCTGATCTAAGAGAGGGTGCCGGGCCGCTCGAAGCTGGATCACCACTCCCGGGTGATGGGACTCCCCTTTGTGGTCTCCCTTAACTTTCTTGAAAGCCACCACCTGTGGAGCAACAGCATGTAAATTTTCGGCATATTGTGCGCGCGCAAAGGTTAAATCTAGCTCAGCTAAAGTGAGGACCATCTCATTTAAAAGATCGGCATGCTCACCAATTTGAAGTGAGAGGCTTGCCAACACCCGACGAACTTCATCGCGTTCGGCCAGCAAAAGTTCGCGGTATTTGTTGTTTTGCTCAACGACGGCCAACGGCTCAATGAAGAGGGTTGCTCCCGACGACGATTGGTCGTGCACAATGGCTTTAACCTTGCCTTTGAAATCGGCACGCAGCGGAAGGACATAGCGGCCATCGCGCTGCGTGATAAGGTTGTCTTGCAGGTAGGGTGAAATGTTGGGATCCGTGAGCATGCGCTGCATACGGCTGAGTAAGCGATCGTGCTGTACACGTAAATCTCTGCGAGTGGCGGCCAGCTTATCTGATGCGCTGTCGAGTACATCGCCGCGTTCAGATAGTGTTCTACCAATTGCGTCCACCAAGCCTAAAGGCGGCGGCAACCGCAGCGCGATGGTTGAGATGTGCGGGAAGGTATCTCCTTGGCGCTCAAAGAAGCGCCTCAGCCCCCGCGCTGCAACCAGGGTGTATTTGATATCCAGAAGTTGATCGGGGGTTAAGACCGCGTGACGAGCAGCCGCGGTGGCATAGGCGCGCACGTCGCGCGCGCCGCCGATGGTGGTTTCAGGACGCGAATCCAATAATTGGCGCGCGTCGGATGTCTCGGCTAAACGACGCTGTGCTTCGTGCAGCACGGTTGTTGGGCGCAAAGCGCGCGCCATTTCGGCCGAGGCGCTGAAAGCGCAGTAGCTTGCCAAGCGTTCAAGTACTTTGGGATATTCTAGGGTGGTGAGCGTTTTTTCGTCCATGATGGATGCAGGGGTGGGATGGAATCGAGTCTACCGATCTACCGAGAGAACATTGCCAAAGGTATTAATACTCAACTGCCAAGTGCTGCCTAATGTAAATTGTTGGAATTCACTGAACTGACTTGTATCATAGCTGTAATTACCCTGGTTGGTGTCAAAGAAAATCGAATAATTTTCGCTCCGCGCGCCAAGACGTTGATCGTCTTGTAGGGATGGATTTGGCCACTCGGGATATAAATCACCTCCCGAAAGAGCAGCGGTATCAAATTGCTGCCACTCTAATATTGTGTAAGTGCAGTAATCCTCATAAATATGATACTCGCAATCTTGGACAACTTCGCCAAAACCGCTGCCGGTATCCACGGTATAGGGCGTGCCGCAAACTTCCTGGGCATTAAGCGCAGGTTCGCTTTGTACTTTGCGTTCTTCGGATTTGCAGCTTTTTAGTTCGGCTTCGGGGGGAATTTCGTCATGCCAATCTTGGTGCTCCGCCGGGCCAAAGGCTTCGATTTCAATCGAACGCAGCCATTCGACACTTTGAACCACCCCTGAAACAGCTTCTGTTTTCATGGATACGATGGTGAAAACTATGGCCGCAATACAGAGCAGAACGAATCCAATGATCAGACCGATGGGGCGTTTTCGGCGCAGTGGTGCGTCTTTTGTGCTGGTTGGTAGTGCTGCAGAGCTTTCACGCTGCTTAACAACGCTAGACAGCGCACTGCCACACTGCCCACAAGTTTTCTCGGTGCTGAGATTATCGGCACCACAGCTCGGGCAAGCGATTTGTGTGACTTGAGCTTTTTTATAGGCTCCCAATACGTGCCCGCTCTTACGCAGCACCCCATCCGATAAATCGCCACCGCACTGCGCGCATGCTGCACTCCCGGCGGGATTACGGGCTCCGCAATAGGGACAATGGGTGTCGGCACCCGCGCTCGCTTTGCTCTTAGTTTCTTCGTCGGTAAGCAATTCTTGATTTTGGGCCTGCTCAAAAACCACATCTTCAGGCTGTGGTGAACCGCAAGCACCACAAACTTTCTCCGGGCCAGGGTTAATGCCTTCGCAGTTTGGACAGGTCCACTGAAGTTTCGTGTATCCGATAGTTTTCTTCGCCATGCTGGCACCTCCTCATACCTTAGGTTTCAACATTATACCGAAGAGCGCGCAGAATCAAAAGTAGAGATACTCACGAACAGTATCTCTACTTTTAGGGAACCTGCCAAAACAACAGTCTACAACAGACCTAATTCTTGCGCCCGCAACGCAGCCTGGGTACGGTCGCGCGCGCCTATTTTACTCAAAATACTGGTGACGTAATTCTTAACTGTGCCTTCCGCCAAATGCAAGTGGGCAGCAATTTCTTTATTGGTATAGCCGCGTGCCAGCACTTTAAGGATCTCAATTTCGCGTGCAGAAAGCGGATCGGCTAAATTTTTTAATGTTGAGGAGGGTGGCGTTAAACGAGCAAACTCAGCCACAACCTTGCGGGCCACCGATGGTTCAATCAGCGCGCCGCCTGCGGCCACCGTACGAATAGCCTTGGCCAGATCGCTGCCAGAGACATCCTTGAGCAAGTATCCTAAAGCGCCAGCGCGCAAACCCTCAAAAACATATTCATCATCGTCAAAAGTTGTCAATATAAGAATGCGAGCTTCCGGCCAAGTGGACTTAATACGCCGGGTGGCTTCAACGCCGTTAATCCCTGGCATGCGGATATCCATGAGCACCACATCAGGGCTGTGTCGGCGGTAACCCTCGATAGCTGCCTGGCCGTGTTCTGCCTCGCCGACGATTTTTAAATCTGATTCAAGCTCCAGCAGTATACGGAGCCCATCTCGCATCAGGCGCTGGTCATCAACAAGCAAAACGCGAATTGTCTCAGGCATGAATTTCCTCCAAAGGCCACGGCAAACACAGACATATTTGGGCACCACCTTCGGCGTTGGCCTCTAGTCTCATCAGACCACCTAATTGCTCGGCGCGTTCTTGCAAACCCAACAATCCAAAGCCCATTTTATCGGCATTTTCAGGGATGCCGATGCCATTATCGCGAACTCGCAAACGTACTCCCTCAACATCATCCAGGTCCAGGCGCATGTGAATACTATCAGCCTGGGCGTGACGCTGTATATTGGTGAGCGCCTCTTGCGCGGCTCGATAAAGCGCCACACGGTAAGCATCAGGGAACGAAGGTAAGTTGTAGGCAAAGATCAATTGTACGTCAATTTCGGTGGCTTTTTGAAAATCATCCCCCAGCCTTTTTAATGCGCTGGTTAACGAGAAGTCCGCAGCGAGCGGCTCTCGCAGTGTTGCCACAGTACCACGTAATTCGCTCAGGGCCATGCGCATTTGCTCTCGTACTGTAGTAACCATTTCAGTGGCACGCGCCGGGTCTTCCGTGACCAGACGTTGTGCACCTTCTAGCTGCACAATTGCCACGGTCAGGTGATGCCCGAGGGTATCGTGCATTTCTCGAGCCATACGGTTACGCTCTTCGGCGACAGCCAGGTCTTCAGCTTGGGCCGCGTAGGCTTGCAGTTTTTTGTGTGCGCTGCGCAATTCTTGAAGTAATGCCTGACTCTCTGCGCGGGCGCGGTTAGCTTTGGCTGTGCTGGCAGCAAAGGCGGCAAAGAAGATAAAACCGCCAGTATAAATTGGTAAACCGTAGAGAGCGGCTTCAGCCCCCTCAAAGATTAGGAAGAATATTGTGGTTATGATGACAAAAATAAAAACCCACCAGGAGGCCGCTCGGTTTGGCTGCAGCATGGGGGCTTCAGCGCTAAGAATAAAAAGGAGGATAATGACAAATTGATGATACGGCGGCAAGGCAAGCAATGAAATGATGATGATCGTTTGAATGGCCAGGTAAAGCGCGGGCGGCAATTGGCTATGTTGTATAGCCTGATCTCGAATAGCGAGAAGAAAGCCAAAAACAAAAAACAGTCCTAAGGCAACCCAACGGTATTCATGATGATCTCTGAAGTAGAGAAGCAGGCTAGGTATGGCAACAGCGGCAAGCGCAATAGGGGCGCTTAAGTTGACCATGGAAAAATTTTCTAAAAATGGGAATCGCTCGATTAACTTATCCATCAACAGATCATATCAGTTTTTAGGCTTCCGAGTTATAGAATAACCCGGAAGCCTAATAGTGTATTCTTATTCGGTACGAAACGCCATCCCGCTATTATGCCTCCATTTGAGCCGTGAGCATGAAATTAAAGGCAGAAGTGGGGAAGAGAAGGATTATTGTTCTCGAACAGCAATGTTGCCAAGGCCCTGATCGAGATAAAGCTCGATACGGTTTTCAGCGGCTGAATAGCCTGGTGAAGTATAGACATCGCCATTTTGAACATAACCAGATGGCATGGTTAGACCAGCGATACCACGATCAATGTGCACTTTCAAGGCCGTGCCTGTGGGTACGCGGATGACGATTTCGCCAACGCCGCAATTAACATTAATGCGGATATTTCCCTCGCCGGGCAGTACAACCACCGTTTGCCCGACGCCCCCCTCAATGGAGGCGCGATAATCGCCGGCTGGCAGATCTACCGTTGTCTGGCCAACACCGATTCTTAAATCTAAATCGCTGATATTGAGGTCTGCTAAATCGAGCACCGATTCCCCCACGCCCAGGCTTAGATATAAGTCTATAGGCGTATCTTCATTGAGGGTCAGATCCCAGGTGTATTGTCTTTTGTCGATGTTGAAAAAGGGAACATTCAGAGAAAAATCACTATCGAGCACATAGGTACCTTCGCCATCCTTAAGCTTATAATCCTGGCGAATAGTCTCGTTTTTTCCAGCATATACGGTACCTTCGATCACATTATCAGAATTCGAAAGCGCCTCGATGTAGAGTGCGCCAACCGAAGATCTAATAATCACTTTGGCAGAATCAGCACCACCTAAGGGTTGTGCAATTTGCTCACTGAGCAGCTCTGCGCCCACGGAATTTTGAGCAATGCCATCAACACCAGTAACCGCGCCAGAGAACCATAATCCGGTAGCTAAGATGCTCAAAGTCAACAGCACAGATATGCTAGAAAGTAATATCGACTTACGGCCAAAGAAAATTTCAAGGCCAACAGCGATCAATAATACCGGCCATAAGCGCAGTACCGTCATCCAGGAAGTCCAGGTCAGCACGCCAAAATTGGTTGCTAGTAAAATCAGGCCGATACTTATGGTAATCACAGGGTCTACAATATTATAGTGGCGAATGAGGGTATTTAAGCCCAAGGCAATCAGCAATAGCGGCCATAACTGCACTAAAGTACTCCAAAGACCGGTGCCCAGCAGGCCAAGATTGTTAAAAAGGAAGGCGATGCCAATCGTGATCAAAATAAACGGGCCGAACAGATTTTTGGTGCGTTTTTGATGGTTTTGTGTCATATCTAAGCTCCTTGAACACGACGGAGGATGAGCATGCTGCCGCCGAGAACTAATAACCCAGGCCAAAGAATGTCGAAACTGAACCACCACAGCCAGGGGATTGCTAAATTGTCGATGAAGAGCAGCGAACCGGCGATGATCAATGCCGTGCCGATGATGGTGCCGGCTTTGGGGTGCGGCGTGCGCACCGCATGTCCAAATTCTTCGCCAACGCTGCGAGCACGAGCGCCAATATCTTTGGCGCTATCTTTGATATTATCTTCCCAGGTTGTGCCGGTGGCAAGTTGTTTTTCATCGGGGGCGACAATCCACAGGATGAAATAAACCAGCACTCCCAGACCCGAACCCATTGCAAGCAAGACAAAAAATAAGCGCACCAAAGTTGCGTCGATACCAAGGTAACCTGCCAACCCGCCGCAAACGCCAGCCAGCATACGGTCTGTATTGCTACGATAAAGTACAGTGTTCATCATTTTCTCCATTGATTATGATTTGACGAAATTTTTAATAATAATATAACCACCGGCGATGATCAGTGCTGCCGGCCAAAGGATATTGAATGCAGTTCCCATCAAAGGCATGGTGAGCAAGCCAATTAATGTCAGGATTCCACCGGGGATAAAGGCCCAGCGCAGCTGGTTATTGTATCCAGGCAAAACGCCGAGCAAGATGAAGGTTAACCCTAAACCAACCAAGAAAAAACCATCCATGTCGGCGCGCGGGAAGAGTTCATCTAGTGTAGCTACGATGGCTATGGAAGTTAATACGCCCGCAGGGATTATTGACCACCAGAACTCGCGGTTGGTAAAATAAACCATCCAGAAACTCAGGGCAATGCCTCCCAAGATGATGGCTCCGCCAAAAATATTTCCAAGGGTGGGGGCGATTAGTCCTAAACCAACGCTGGTTCCAATGGCTGTTAAGGTGAAACCAGGAATCAGCGCCCACCAATTGCTGCGGTTGATGGCATAAAAATATAAGGAAGTTAGTCCCGCACCGATCAACAACACAGACCAGAATAAGCCTACACCGCCGGTGAAAAAACCAAGATTCTCAAAAAGAAAGAGAAATCCGCCAACAATCAGCATGAGCCCAAAAACTATGCGTACATCAAAACGTTTCATCAGTAATCTCCTATTCACCGAACTGCCAGTGACCCGACACCAATATCGACAGTTATGTCGACTTTATTTTCAGCCGTATCATAATCATTAGATTTGTAAACATCGCCCACGCGCGGGAAGCGTTCTCGGTCTACCGAGATGGCAGACAGGCCGCTATCAACCTGGATACGGGCCGCGACACCGTTGGGGACATTCAAGACAATTGATGCAGCACCTCCGTCAACATCTACATGAGTGTGACCTGCGTTAGCAGGCAGCGTGATCTCGGTGCTGCTAGCGCCTGTGTCCAGATCCAAATCCGTTACTTTTAAATTGCTCAGGTCTAATTCCATGGAAGATGCGCCGGTCTCAAATTTCAAATTCAGAGGGATTTGGTCATTGAGGCTAATATTCCATTCTCGAGCACCCCAAGCCCAAGGCATAAACACGTGGACAAAATCTGCCGACGGGGGCTGAAGCGTGACTTGCAACATATTTCCTTTTAGTTTTGTGTCAACCTGTGCCCCGCCCGCAAACGAGCCTTGAAGAAGCTGATCGGAGTCAGCGCCGCCGGTCATTTTTACCTGCCCAGCGCCAAAATCAAGTTGAATTTTCGCACTCTCGGCATCCTGATGGGGGATAGATAGATCTTCGATCTCAAGGGCACCCTTCCCTTGGGTTGATGTCCATAAGGTCCAAACGCCCATAGCAATGATGAAAGTGGGCCAAACCAATTTCCAAATATTGATTTGTAAAATACCCAAGTTGCTGAGCATCAAAAGCGCGCCAGCTACGACAAATAAAGCACCCCAAAATAAAGATTTGATTTTCATTATATTTTTCCTTTACTCCACATCACTGGAAGTTTTTGGGCGCAACAATGAGCGTGTCATCGACCAAATTCCTAGCCCAATTAGCAACAACGGCCAGTAGCGAATAATTTCGTCGGGCCCGCCCAAGAAAGAGCCAAAGACCACGAACAGAACGGTACTGATAAATATCAGGATGAAACCAGCTTTAGATGCGCCTTTATCCTTGGCAAGCAGGCTGAAGAAAAGCAGGCTCACACCAACAAAACCCGGAATCAGGGACCAGGCATAAGCCCAGCTATCCCAGTCCCCGGTCGCGTTTTGGTAGAAAAGCAAGCTGCCAATGCCCCCAATGATAAAAGCCGGGATGACTAAACCGGGCACATTGCTGGCGATAGCGGCCACAAGAAAAATGGCGCCAATACCAATGATGCTCAGCGGCCAGCTATCTGCAACCCACAGGCGCATACCAGGCACAAATTGTACGGCCAAGAACCATGCCCCGAACAAAATCAACAATAAACCACTAACTAAATTTGCTTTTTTCATAAGATGTATCTCCTCAAATATTTTTAGGCCTTGAGAGAAAAAAACGTGCATTTTTCGTATAGAAGCACATATTTTGCTGAAAGACCCATGTTTTGAATAACTCTTGCCCCAAATATACTTACGGGCAGGTCATGTGCAACAGTGCCGGAGGTCATATCTATGGTCATATCTTAATATGCGCGTTTGGATGCGGGAAAACCGTAAAAATATATGCACATTTATTTGTGCAGGGATGGTATTGCCCCAACCCAAACAACCCGCATGAGGTGCAGTTTATTAATGTGGGAAATTTACGGGGAAAGATGCTGTCCTAATCTTGGATTAAACAGCGATCCCAGCGCCGCAACGGCGTGCATCGCCGACGGCCACCCAGTGACCGTGCTCAATGGCGACGGCGTGCGTGCCGCCAAAATACATATTTAGCCCTGGCCAGCAGTTAACCGTGTAGCCTTTTTGGCGCAAGTCTTCAGCAACTGGCTTAGAGATGCCCCCTTCCAGTTGGGTGACCCCAGCTTCAAAGTGTATGCGCGGTGCATGAACGGCATCGGTCAGCGGCATTTTGAAATCAATCACATTGCTGATGACTTGCAAAATTGCGCCTCGCAAACGACTGGAACCGCCACTGCCCAACACAAGCCTTGGTTTTCCGGCCTGCAGTAAAATCGTTGGACTCATCATCGTTGTTAATCGTGCCCCTGAGGACAGTTTGTGAAAACCTTGGGGATGCAAATCGGCCTCACCCAGCATATTATTCATACACATGCCGGTATCCCCAACGACAAAACCAGCGCTCTCGCCGGCTGTTGTGGTAATGCCCGCGAAATTACCCAGACGATCAATGACACTGATA
>PVMK01124393.1_pt1:0-2500 | contig 31330 bp, 24 predicted proteins | sample 1853481 | NCBI WGS metagenome assembly PVMK01 (sample SAMN08533507, study PRJNA380276) | Marine sediment metagenome, whole genome shotgun sequencing project.
CCAGCACATTCGCATGAAGCAATGGGCATTCTCATAGCCGCTGCGGCAAGCCGCTTGAAAATTTTCAAGGCTAAAGCTTGACGGGCAACACGGCGTCTAACTTCAGATTGCTTTCTTGTTGGCAACGACAGACGCTGGATGCTCTTTTTCCGTCTAATCTGGCTAAGCAGCCAGCAAGTAAGTCAACCAGCAAGGATACGATAAAAGGGGAATCCCAGAATGGCGTGGGTCTATCTGATTATTGCTGGTTTTTTTGAGTGGGGCTGGCCCATCGGACTAAAGCTGGGTCTAACCGAAGCCGGACCACGTTGGGGCTGGATCACTTTTGCCGTGGGATGCATGGCACTGAGCGGTCTGTTGCTGCTCCTCGCACAGAAAACTATCCCAATGGGCACCGCTTATGCCGTCTGGACCGGCATAGGTGCAGTGGGCGCATTCGCGCTCGGTATCATTTTCTTGGGTGAGGCCGCCGCTTTCGCGCGCTTTTTCTTTGTTGGATTGATAGTTGCCGGGATCGTAGGGCTGAAGCTTGCCTCCGCTGCCTGATATCGGCTTTTGGCACCTAGCGGACATTCAGTGATCCTTCTGACTCGGCGCAATAGGTCTCGGTGACCGCTTCCGGGCAATTCCGGACGTGCGATTCCAACCCCTACTTGCTGAGCCAACTGGAGCCGAAGAGACGGCTTGGAGAAGCCTTCAGAAACTCTCAAAGCATCTGACACTTGACCCAGCGCCGCTTCAGCGCAATCTGCCGCGCAGCCTAGTTTGCAAATTCTCACGATAAGGACCGCCTCGCGCTAATGGCCGGAGCGTTGATCAATAGCTTGCGGCTTGCCCGCGCGGGCCTCGTGCTCGCCCAACACGGTGTGCGCTTCGTGCCCAAAGGCGCGAGCGCGCCGCCAGAGGTCAAACTGGCGCTGACCCTCACCGCGCCCATCCGCATCCTTGCAGCACCCTTCCATGCCCGAGAGCCCAAGGAGACGCGCGTTGCCACTGCCTTGACGCGGCTGGGGCCCAGCTACATCAAGCTCGGCCAGTTCTTGGCAACGCGCGCCGACCTCATCGGCCCTGAGCTGGCGCAGGATCTCGCCCACCTGCAGGACAAACTGCCGCCCTTCTCTCAAGAGCAGGCGCGCGAGGCGGTGGAACTCGCACTCGGCGGCAAGCTTGAGGACCACTTCGTCGAGTTCGGCCCCGCGGTCGCCGCGGCGTCGATCGCGCAAGTGCACAAAGCGATCGTGGAAGAGGATGGCCGGCGGCGCCACGTAGCGGTGAAAATCCTGCGGCCCGGTATCGAGAGGCGCTTTCGGCGCGACCTCGACAGCTACTACTTCGTGGCCAGGCAGATTGAGCGCTTTCATCCCCCCCTCGCGGCGCCTCAAGCCCTGTCGCCGTCATTGATACCTTGAAGCGTATCACCGAAATCGAGATGGACTTACGCCTCGAGGCCGCCGCCATCTCGGAGATGGCCGAGAATATCGAGAGGGATGACGATGGCGACTTTCGTGTACCCAACGTCGATTGGAAGCGCACGTCGCGGCGCGTGCTGACCGCGGAATGGATCGACGGGATTCCCATCGCCGATAATGCGCGCCTTGACGACGCCGGCTTCGACCGCAAGGCGCTCGGTCTCACCGTGATGCGCTCGTTCCTCAAGCACGCCATGCGCAACGGCTTTTTTCACGCCGACATGCACCAGGGAAACTTATTCGTCGATGACGCGGGTAAGGTGGTTGCTGTCGACTTCGGAATCATGGGCCGGCTCGGCACTAAGGAACGCCGCTTCCTCGCCGAAATTCTCTATGGGCTCATCACACGCGATTATCGCCGAGCGGCCGAGGTGCACTTCTGGGCGGGCTACGTGCCGCCTCAACACCCGGTCGAAGTCTTCGCGCAGGCGCTACGCGCCATCGGCGAGCCTATCCACGGCCGCACGGCGGAGGAGATCTCGATGGGCGATCTACTCGGTCAACTCTTCGCCTACACGGAAGTATTTGACATGGAGACGCGGCCAGAGCTCATCTTGCTGCAGAAGACGATGGTCGTCGTCGAAGGCGTAGCGCGCGGACTAGACCCCAGCCTTAACATGTGGAGCGCCGCCGAGCCTGTTGCGCGCGAGTGGATCGAAGACAACCTCGGGCCGATTGGGCGGCTGCGCCAAGCTGGCGAAGGCGCCACGACGATCGGCAAGGTGCTGGCTGATGTCCCATCGCTGCTGACGCAGATGCAGCAAACGGCGGTTGCGCTTTCCGAGATGGCACGCTCAGGGTTCCGGCTCGACAAGGAAACGGTGCGCGAGCTTGCACGTGAGGACGCACGGCGTAAGAGATGGGGCCGCGTTGCTCTTTGGATTGGCGCGCTCAGCCTCGCGGTTCTGGCGGCGACCTCACTGGGCTGGCTAGGCTAGAGAGGCCAACGGCGGCGATATCAACCTATTGAAAAATCGACGTCTTTACCGGACTGGCGGCGCTTGCGCTCACCCAACTTGACGTTTGGGTGC
>PVMK01124393.1_pt1:12500-31330 | contig 31330 bp, 24 predicted proteins | sample 1853481 | NCBI WGS metagenome assembly PVMK01 (sample SAMN08533507, study PRJNA380276) | Marine sediment metagenome, whole genome shotgun sequencing project.
CCTCATGCGCCGGCCTGTGCGCGGCGACAACGTACGTTTGACGTCAGGCTTCGGCCTGCGCTTCCATCCGCTGCTTAATGAGCGGCGCATGCATTCCGGCGTCGATTGGGCAACCACAGCAGGTACACCGGTCCTCGCCGGCGGCACCGGCGTCATCGAGGAGGCCGGCCGTAAGGGCCGATACGGCAACTACATCCGCATCCGCCATGCGAACGGCTACCACACGGCCTATGGGCACATGCTGCGCATCGCCAAGGGCGTCAAGAAGGGGACCAAGGTACGCCAGGGACTGATTATTGGGTACGTGGGCTCCACAGGTCTCTCTTCCGGACCGCATTTGCACTACGAAATGCTGATCAACAAGCGCTTCGTCGACCCACTCTCAATCCCGGTTCCACACGAAAGAAAGCTGGATGGCCGGGAATTGATCGAGTTCCAGAAAGAGCGTGCGCGCATCGATAATCTGATGCACCGCACACCCGTCAAGACGGCGAGCAAATAGAAAGCCCGGCTCAAGCTAAGCTGCTGCCTTCACCGGTTCACCGTTGAGCGCAAGGTCGCCGTCGCGAACCGTGACCTTCACCGTTTCCCCATCCTTGATGCGCCCAGCCAAGATCTGTTCAGCCAGCGGGTCTTGCATGTGCCGCTGAATGACACGCTTTAATGGACGCGCGCCATATGCAGGGTCGTATCCACGGTTTGCAATCCACGAGCGCGCCTGATCATCGAATTCGATCGTAATCTTGCGGTCGGCAAGAAGCCTTTGCAGGCGGCCCATCTGGATGTCGACGATCTTGCCCATGTCCGCGCGCTGCAGCCGGTGGAACAGGATGATGTCATCCAGACGGTTGAGGAATTCCGGCCGGAACATTTTCCGGACCTCGGCCATCACCAAATCGGCCACCGCATCGCTGTCTTCACCCTCTTTCTGATTGACGAGGAATTCCGCGCCGATGTTGGACGTGAGGATGATGATCGTATTGCGGAAGTCGACGGTTCGGCCCTGACCGTCCGTAAGGCGGCCGTCATCGAGCACCTGCAGGAGCACGTTGAACACGTCGGGGTGCGCCTTCTCGATCTCGTCGAAAAGGATGACTTGGTAGGGCCGGCGGCGCACCGCTTCGGTCAGCGAGCCCCCTTCCTCATAACCAACGTAGCCTGGCGGTGCACCGATGAGGCGAGCCACGGAGTGCTTCTCCATGTACTCACTCATATCGACGCGAAGGAGCGCGCTTTCTTCATCAAATAGGAATGCTGCAAGCGCCTTGGAAAGCTCGGTTTTGCCAACGCCCGTCGGGACCAAGGAACATGAATGAGCCGATCGGCCGGTTCGGATCCTGTAAGCCGGCGCGGGCGCGGCGTACCGCCGTTGAGACTGCCGCGACGGCCTCACGCTGACCGACGACACGCTTGCTCAAGGCATCCTCCATGTGGAGAAGCTTCTCGCGCTCACCCTCGAGCATGCGGTCGACGGGGATGCCCGTCCAGCGAGAGACGACGGCCGCAATCTGGTCCGGCGTTACCGCTTCCTCGACCATTGTGCCCTTACTATCATCCTGAGCTTCAATCTCCGTTAGATTCTTCTCAAGCTGCGGGATGCGGCCGTAAGCCAGCTCGCCGGCACGCGCAAGATCGCCCCTGCGCTGCGCTTGCTCCAGCTCGGTGCGCAAACTATCGAGCTCCTCTTTTAGCTTCTGCGCGCTCCCGAGCTTCTCGCGTTCCGCCTCCCAATTCTGCGTGAGAACCTTGCTCTCCTCGTCAAGGTCAGCGATATCCTTTTCAAGCCGCGCCAACCGATCCTTCGAGGCCGCGTCGGTCTCTTTGCGCAGCGCCTCGCGCTCGATCTTCATCTGCATCAGATCGCGATCGATAGCGTCGAGGGCCTCAGGCTTGGAATCGATCTCCATCTTGAGACGGGAGGCGGCCTCGTCGACGAGATCGATCGCCTTGTCGGGCAGGAAGCGGTCGGTGATGTAGCGGTTGGACAGCGTTGCCGCGGCGACGAGCGCAGAGTCCGTAATGCGCACACCATGGTGCAGCTCATACTTTTCTTTCAGGCCGCGCAGGATTGAAATCGTATCCTCGACCGACGGCTCATCGATGAAGACGGGCTGGAAGCGCCGCGCCAGTGCTGCGTCTTTCTCGATATGCTTGCGATACTCATCCAGCGTCGTGGCACCGATACAATGCAGCTCGCCACGTGCCAAAGCTGGCTTCAAGAGATTGCTGGCGTCCATTGCGCCTTCGGTCTTGCCAGCGCCCACAATGGTGTGCAGCTCGTCGATAAACAGAATGATGCGGCCGCCCTCCGCCTCAACCTCCTGCAAAACAGCTTTGAGGCGTTCCTCAAACTCGCCGCGATACTTGGCGCCCGCGATGAGCGAGCCCATGTCCAGCGATAAGAGCTTCTTGTCCTTGAGACTGTTGGGCACATCACCCTTGACGATACGCAGCGCCAGCCCTTCGGCAATCGCCGTCTTGCCGACGCCCGGCTCACCAATAAGGACCGGGTTGTTCTTCGTGCGTCGGGACAGGACCTGGATTGTTCGGCGGATCTCCTCGTCACGTCCGATGACGGGATCAAGCTTGCCATTCGCGGCATCCTCGGTGAGATCGCGAGCATAACGCTTCAGAGCGTCATAGCTTTGCTCGGCAGATGCGGTATCAGCCGTGCGGCCCTTGCGTATATCATTGATGGCTTCGTTCAGACTCTGCGGCGTCACACCGGCATCGGCCAGAATCTTTGCAGCCTCGGTGCCTTTCTCCAGCGCGAGCGCCAACAACAGCCGCTCGGCGGTGACGTATTTGTCGCCGGCCTTTTCAGCAATCTTCTCAGCCTGATCGAAAACGCGCGCAATCTCCGGAGCCATGTAGAGCTGGCCCGAACCTCCGCCAGAGACCTGGGGCCGCTTAGCAAGCGCTTGCTCGACCTCGTTGAGCGCGACCTGCGACTGCCCCCCCCGCCTTGCGAATGAGACCAGCGGCGAGACCTTCGCTATCATCGAGCAGCACCTTGAGAAGGTGCTCGGGCGTAAACTGCTGGTGGCCTTCACGCAGAGCAAGGCCCTGCGCAGATTGAACGAAGCCACGGGCGCGGTCGGTATAGATCTCAAAGTTCATTGTCCCTCCTCAGCGCGTCATCACCGCCCTTGTGGCACGGGAGGACGCCGTCACGTCAGGATTAGGGGCGCCGCCTGACCCAGATCAGCGTCGGGCGGAAACCATTTCAACACGTGATATAGTACGTGTGGAACCCAGCAAAAGGGGGAAGCGGCCAGCTGTCGGCCAGCGAGGAGAGTTGCATTAACGATGGCGCAATCTGGCGGACCAACCATCCGTGGCGTTTATCGCTATCCCGTCAAAGGCTTGTCGCCCGAGTCGCTCGAACGCGTTGAGCTGAAAGCTGGTGAGACAGTGCCTTTTGACCGCGCCTACGCGATCGAAAACGGTCCGGGTCGCTTCGACCCGGACCACCCTCGGTATCTGCCCAAGATACATTTCTTGATGCTCATGCGCGACGAGCGGTTGGCGACACTCCAGACCAAGTTCGATGACGCCAGCGCGACCTTGACAATCCTTCGCGATGGAAAACAGGTTGCGCGCGGCCAGCTCACGACGCCGCTAGGACGGCAAATGATCGAGCAGTTCCTTGCCGCTTACATGGATGAGGAGCTGCGCGGTGCGCCGAAAATCGTTTTCTCACAGGGGCACAGCTTCTCCGACGTGACAGCCAAATGCCTACACATCGTCAATCTCGCTTCGGTGTGCGAGCTGGAGCGCGCGGTCGGTAGCGTGGTCAATCCCTTGCGCTTTCGCCCCAACATCGTGATCGAAGGAGCCGCCCCTTGGGAGGAATTCAGCTGGATCGATCACGAGATTTCTGTGGGTGGCGCCAAGCTCGCTGTCCTTGAGCGAACGGCGCGGTGCGCGGCGACCAACGTCGACCCCGACACCGGTAAGCGCGATATGGCAATCCCCTCCGTGCTGCAGCGGACCTGGGGCCATACCTATTTCGGTGTCTATGCGCGCGTCAGCCAGGATGGCGCCATCGCAATTGGCGACTCCATCACCATCTGAGCGCAGTGGTGCCTGAATTTCAGAAAATGAGAAAATTCTGCCGCGCGACCTCAGTCGTGGTCGGCATCGTCGGTAACAGCCCCGCCATTCGCCTCGGTCGAGCCCCCGTTGCTATCACGGCGCGGACGACGCACCGGCCGGCGTAAGAACTCCGGCTGCTCATGGCTCTCTGCAAAACTCTCGCCGCGCGAGGATTGTCCTCCGGCGACCGGCGGCTGACCATCGCCATCTCCCCCGGTTGCTGCGCTTGACCTAAAACCACGCCCGCCACTGCGCCCGCCACCGCGATCATGGCGATCGGACCGGCCCCGAAAGCGAGACTGCTCTTGTCCGCCGCGATGGCCTTCGGCCCGCGGCTGCGGTTCTGAACCTTGCTGACGCAAAGCCGGGTGGGGCGGCTGCACGTCGTCGCCCGCGTCATCGATCCCGAAGTCCTCGCCAAACTCCGCTGATCCTTGCGCTGCGAACTGATGGGGGCGTCCCACGCCACCATTCGCGCCCTCGCCACCCTGGCTAATCTGCTGTTCGCGGGCCAAAAAGATGATTCGATTGTAGTGCTCCGCATGCTGCAGAAAGTTCTCAGCGAGCACCGGGTCCCCCGATATGTTGGCATCTCGCGCCAACGAAATGTACTTCTCAGCGATGTGCGCCGGCGTACCGCGGATCTTTACATCCGGCCCCGCGCTCTCAAAGCTGCGTGTTAGCGGATTCTGGCTCTTGCGCTGGTTGCCGCGTCCGCGGCCCCTGCGGTTTTGCTGTCCTTGCCTCATTGGCTCCGTTCTCGATCATGAAAAATTCGTGAAGGCGTGCGCTCGCCCATTGGCGGCAATATCCCGTCGCTCATTGCCCCGCCCTCAGGGCAAGTGTCGCTATCCCAAGCACATGCGTGCATACGGAAGCGGCACCAAATAATTTGTTTTCGTGACGCTCAAACGGCAGTCGACACATCCAGTCGGAAAAGGGCGTACCACGCCGTGCCGCCAGCGATCGCCTCTTCAGCGTTAGCAGCAAAACGTTGCGCACTTGCGCGGAGGCGTCCTTCTGCTTCGCAATCCCAGCTCGTGCAGCCCGCCCGGGACAACTCCGTTCCCGCAACGAAGGGGCAACGCACGATCAATACGGCTGCACCTACACTAGCCCGGAACCGGAGCAAATCAAACTATTTTTCGTTACATGGCTATACCTGTATCTTCGCAGCCACACAGCGTAAATGGTCGCCAAGGTCGCGGCTAAATCGCATTTTGGTTGATGCTTGCGCGCCGCTGACAGGGCTTAGGAGCTCGGCTACAGCGCCCGACTGTCCCGCTCCCACCTCGAAAAGCACCCAGCCAGACGAAACAACCTGGCCGAGTTCGGGGATAACTTCTCGGTAAACACTAAGACCGTCCGCCCCACCGTCAAGTGCACCGCGCGGATCATGATCGCGCACCTCTGACGCGAGCGCCGCAATCTCCTGGGTTGGAATGTAGGGCGGATTGCACACCAGCAGCTCAAACGGTCCCTCTAGGCCCTCAAGGGAGCGGCGAACCTCAAATCGCGCACGGCTCGCGACCCCATGTCGCGCCGCGTTCTGGGCAGCAACCTCCAACGCTTCGGCACTGACGTCCGTGCCGACGCCGGTCGCGGACGGAAGCTCGGCCAGAAGGGATACCAGGAGACAACCCGACCCGGTGCCAACGTCCAAAATGCGAATCGGCTGCGCGCGCCAGCCCTCCTCATCCACAAGCCCCAGCGCCATCTCGATCAGCGTTTCACTGTCAGGGCGCGGGATCGAGAACCGCCGGCGAAATATCAAAGTTACGGCCGTAGAATTCGCGGTGCCCCAAGATCCGCGAGACGGGCTCACGCGCGCAGCGCCGTTTCGCCAATACCTTCAGGTGCCGGCGTTCGGCTTGCGTTAGCACCCGTTCGGGTTCGGCAATAAGCCGGGCTGAATCACACCCTGCCGCTTCGGCGACAAGGAGCCGCGCATCGCGCGAGGGCGTGTCGACGCCTGCCTGAGCAAGCGCACGGCTGACGCGCTGGACAGCATCGCTCATCCGCTCGGCCTCAGCCCCGATTTCAAAATCAAGCGTTGGCATGGCTTTCCATCGTTGCAAGCGCGCTGGCCTGATGGTCGGTGATGAGCGCATCGATCAACTCGTCCAACGCGGTGCCTTCCAGCACTGCATCGAGCTTGTGTAGCGTCAAGTTTATGCGATGGTCGCTCACGCGCCCTTGCGGAAAGTTGTACGTGCGTATGCGTTGTGAGCGGTCGCCTGAGCCAACCTGACCCCTTCGCGACTGGGCGCGCTCGTCGGCAGCGCGCTGTCGCTCTCGCTCATAGATGCGCGAGCGCAAGACCTGCATTGCGAGCCGCCGGTTTTGGTGCTGCGACTTCTCCGCCGAGACGACGACGATCCCGGTTGGCAAATGCGTCATTCGCACTGCTGAGTCCGTCTTATTGACGTGCTGTCCGCCAGCTCCACCTGCGCGCATCGTATCGATGCGAATATCGCCGGGTCGAATGTCGATATCCACGTCCTCAGCTTCGGGCAACACGGCAACGGTTGCGGCCGAAGTATGAATGCGCCCGCCCGTCTCCGTCTCGGGAACACGCTGCACGCGGTGCACACCCGATTCAAACTTAAGCCGCGCAAATACACCGTTGCCCGAGATTGATGCGATAATCTCCCTGAAACCTCCCAGATCGTTTTCCGAAGATGAGATGATTTCCGTCTTCCACCCCTTAAGCTCAGCATAGCGCACGTACATGCGATATAGATCGCCGGCAAAAAGCGCGGCCTCATCGCCACCCGTTCCCGCACGCACCTCGACGATCACACTCCTCTCGTCGGCGGCGTCCTTCGGCAACAGTTGCAGCTTGAGCTGGTGCTCAAGGTCCTCGATGCGCGGCGCGAGATCGTTGAACTCGGCGCGCGCAAGCTCGCTCATCTCCTTGTCGACGGTCGGGTCCCCAATAAGCGCTTCGAGATCGGCGCTCTCCTTCTGGACCACGCGCAGCGCATCAATCGTCGTTACAATGGGGTTTAGCGCGGAAAATTCCTTGGTAAGCTTCGCGTATCTCTCCTGGTTAACGCCCTCGTTGAGCTCAGACTGGATCGCCGTCCAGCGCTCAATCAGTTTGTCCAGTTTCTCTTTAGGTACGGTGCTCATCTTATCGTGCCGGTGTTGCAAGGCCTCAAAAGGCGCCAGAGTCGTGACGCGTGCTGTAGGACAGTTTGAGCCCCTTGAGCTGAATATAGGCCTGCCGCGGCCCTTCGCTAATCGGGTTGGCCGACCGTCTTCAATTTGTCACCGCGCCGCGTGCGCGGATCGGCAACGTCGATCCAGCGCAGGCCATGACGGATCGGCGCCATCTGCAAGGTAACGTAGTCCTGAGCACCGCGAACGAAACGCGCAACGGGCTCGGGAATTTGCGCGACGCCCGCCTCAAGAACGGCGGTCTGGGTCAGCAGGACGAGGAGCGCAATGGGGACCGCGACCGCCAATATCGCCCGGCCCGCACGCCTATGATCACGCATGGCCCTGTTCCAAGCAACCAATCCTGCCGCGAAAGCTTTCGACCCGAAATCGGCCAATGCCGCCAACGCCGGCGCACCGCGCTGGCTCAACCTCGCAAGCATCGACTGTGGCCCGGCAGCCGTCGCATGCCTATTGTAGGCGATCAGCATCTCGATCGAATGCAGAACCGGGCGCGGATCGAGGCGCGCTAACGCTGCGTATGTGCGCACGATCCGGCACGTCTCCGGCCACGGCGGCAGCTTGCGAACGTCGCCAGCTTCAAGCGCGGCAATGATATCGACACGGGTTGCGAGCTGTTGTGCGGCCTTTTCGCGCGGAATCCGGGAGACCTGCCGCAGGTCCAGAAAGAAGCGCCCAACTTCCGGCGCCAAGTGGACGGCAGCGGGTGCTGCCTGCCGATGCGCGCTCGCCAATGGCCGCACGCTGGAAGGGCGCGCGTTTGAACGCGACGTGTCTGGTTCATACCCTCTACGCATGACGACTGCCACGCAATGTCACCCAAACAAATGATCCCCCACGGGGCATCGTCCGGCAAAAGCTAACGCTTGTCAAAGGCGACACCGTGCCTAAACTTCGATACTTTCGGATTTCGCAAAGTTATTGAGCGACTCGCGAATGTTAGGTGCACTTTTCCTCAGTAAAGTCTCAAGGTGCGCCGAAACGCGGCCCGCGTGCGTCGATAAGATCATGGTCTTCACCGGACCGATCGAGGCAGGCGACATCGATAGCGAGCGGAAGCCAAGCCCGATTAGTGCAAGCGCCTCGATGGGCCGGCCCGCCATTTCACCACACAACGTCAGGGGAACATTATGCTTCTTTGCAGCCTTTACGAGTGCTTTGAGCGCACGTAACGGAGCCGGAGACAGCGGGTCATAGCGGCTGCCCACGCGCGCATTCGTACGGTCCGCAGCGAACAGGAACTGCATAAGATCGTTACTGCCAACCGAGACAAAGTCGGACCTCTTCATCAGCGCGTCGAGTTCAAAAAGTAGACCTGGGACCTCGATCATGGCGCCAAGTTGCACGCGCTTGGGCGCCTCGTAGCCCTTCGCCAACAAGATCCCGCGCTCCTTGTCGACGAGCGCGCGCACAGCGTCCATTTCCACAGCTTCCGACACCATAGGGATCATGACGCGTAACTCTGCGCCAGCCGCTGCCCGTAAGAGCGCCCGAATTTGGGTGCGCAACAACGCCGGCCGATCGAGGCCCATGCGCACAGCCCGCCAACCCATGGCCGGGTTCTCCTCCGCCGGCTGGCGTAGATAATGCAGTATCTTGTCGCCGCCGATATCAAGCGTACGGAAGATGACGGGTTTGCCGTCTGCCCGCGCAACAACAGCGCGGTAGGACTCAACCTGGCGCTCGAGCTTCGGCAACGTGTTCGACAGCATGAATAACAGCTCGGTGCGGTACAGGCCGACGCCATCGGCGCCCGATTGCTTTAGGTGCGGCATGTCGACCAGCAGGCCGGCATTGATGTGAAGCGACACGCGCTCACCATCCGTCGTGAGGGCAGGAACGTCTCTCAGCGCCCGGTACTGTCGCTGCCGGCGCGCCAAGAACCGGACCTTGTCCGAATAGGCTGAGATGACGTCGGAGGACGGGCGCAAATGCACCTCGCCCGTGATCGCGTCCACGATCGCCGCGTCCCCGGCGCTGACGCGCTCCACCACGCCCCGCGCCTGGCCGACCGCAGCAATTCCCAAAGCCTTGGCGACGATAGCAACGTGGCTCTGCGCGCTCCCGTCCTCGACAACAAGCCCGCGTAGGCGTTTGCGATCGTAATCCAAAAGCTCTGCCGGACCCATGGTGCGCGCGACCAGGATCGCGTCGGACGGCAAACTCGACGGTTCATCGGCGCTCGTTATGCGTCCGGCCAAGATGCGCAAAAGCCTGTCCGACAAATCGTCGAGATCGCGCTGGCGCTCACGCCAATAGGCATCGTTCTGGCGCAGCATACGTGCCCGCGTGCTGTTCTGAACACGCTCCACCGCAGCCTCTGCCGTTAGGCCTCCGGTTACTGACTCACGCAAGCGCCGCTCCCAGCCCTTATCGTGGGCGAACATCCGGTAAGCCTCGAGCACGTCGTGATGCTCGCCCGCAGCGGAAAGATGCTCGTGGTCGAACATCTCGTCGAGATGGGTTCTGAGCGCGGCAATCGCTATCCCGAGTCGCTCCATCTCCTCGTCTGTGTCCTCGGCCATGAGCCGCTCGACGACAATACGCGGCTCGTGCAGCACGATGTGGCCCAGCGCAATGCCCTCGGAAATTGCTTCGCCGTCGATCACCGACGACATGGACTTTGACAGTTCGATCGCTGTGCCAGCGCCAGCAACCGCGCCAGAGACGATATGCTCGGCAACCACCATCGCCGTGGCCTGGAGCACTTCGACATCCTCGTCGGAGTACTCCTTTGGGGTGCGGTTCTGCACCACCAGTACGCCGAGTACTTGCCCGCTGCGCTGAACCGGAACAGCGAGCAGCGACTGATAGATCTCCTCGCCAGTCTCAGGCCGGTATGAGAACGCGGGATGGCTGGAGGCCTCCGGCTCGTTGATCGTGATATTGAGCTCCGCGCTTCGACCCACAAGACCTTCGCCACGGTTCATGCGCGTGTTGTGAACGGCGCTGACTTTAAGGCCTTCGGTGGCGAACAGCTCCAACGAGCCGTCCTGGCGCTTCAAGTAGATCGAGCACACTTCGGCCACCATCACGCCGGCGATCTGCTTCACGATCTTGTCGAGCCTGGCCTGGCCATCGCCAGGCTCGGACATGATCTCACGCAGGCGCCGCATGATCACACGCAGTGCCGGTTCACTCGTCATGACTCGTGGCTCGTCACCTCGCCCCTGCATGAGCCGTTGCCGCCTGATGGGTCCGCCAGTTCGGCGGGTTTCGAATTCAAATGCACGGCCCAATGCCGTGCCGCACTAGTCAGCGTCGAGACCATAAATCGAATGCAGCGTCCTGACAGCAAGCTCGGCATAGGCCGCATCTATTAAAACGCTGATTTTGATCTCGGACGTGGTTATAGCCAGAATATTGATACCTTTGTCGGCAAGCGCCTTGAACATCATTGCGGCCGCACCAGCGTGGCTGCGCATGCCGATTCCGATGACGGAGACCTTGGCAACGTCGGCTGAGCTCTTCACTCCGAAATTGCCAATGTCCGACTTGGCGGCTTTGAGCGCTTCGAGCGTGCGCGGCAACTCGGCGGCCTGAACGGTGAACGTCATATCGGTGTGCTTACCGTCAGCGGTCACGTTTTGCACAATCATGTCGACATTGATATTGGCCTCAGCAAGCGGCCCAAAAATGCGCGCGGCAACGCCCGGCTTATCCTCAACCTTGATGAGGGTGACTTTCGCCTCGTCCTTCGCATATGCGATGCCGCTGACGACTTGGTTCTCCACGATCTCATCCTCATCGCAAACGATAGTGCCGATATCTTCCAGGCGATCCATGTGCACGGGCGACATGGCGTCGGGCGCAACAAAACTCGACAGAACACGAACCCTCAGCCGGTTCACCATGGCAAGCTCGACGGAGCGCGATTGCAACACCTTCGAGCCCAGCGAGGCCATCTCCAGCATCTCTTCGTACGACACTTTCGGTAGGCGATGTGCTTTGTGCACGATGCGCGGATCGGACGTGTAGACCCCGTCGACGTCGGTGTAGATGTCGCACACATCCGCTTTAAGCGCGATGGCCATGGCCACCGCGCTGGTGTCGGAGCCGCCCCGCCCCAGTGTCGCGATCCGCTGGCGCTCCGGCTCGATGCCCTGGAAGCCAGTGACAACCGCCACTTCGCCGTCCTCTAGGCGCTGGCGCAAACCGCCGCCATCGATGCTCTTGATGCGCGCTGCGCCATGCCCGGCCGAGGTCAGGATCGGGATCTGCCAGCCCTGCCACGACCGCGCTTGCAGGCCCATCGATTGAAGCATGATGGCAAGCAACCCCGCCGAGACTTGCTCCCCAGTAGCGACAACGGCATCGTACTCGCGCGCGTCGTGCAGGACGGATGCTTCCCGTACCCAAGAGACGAGCTGGTTTGTGACGCCGACCATTGCGGAGACGACGACTGCAACCCTATTGCCGCCTTCGACCTCGCGCTTGACGTGACGCGCCACGTTGCGGATGTGCTCGATGTCGGCAACCGAGGTTCCGCCAAACTTCATAACGACGACAGACATTACGTTACGTTTCCCGCCGCAAGCGCCCTTTGAATGCTATTCGGAATTCACCCCTCTGGGCGCGGGCCGAGAGATGGCACAGTTGGCCGAAACGGCGTCGTGGGCATCGGATAAATCGAAATGCCGTTCAAGGCCCGTTCTCATAACCAGATCAGCACGTTCCCGCAATATATCAGGCTTGACAATTTACGTAGCGGACCTGCGTATGCCGCGAAGAATGAAAAGCGAACCTGCAACCGCACCGGGGGCTACGCTCGACCCCCACGAGGTAGAACGCTTCCAGCGCCTTTCCAGCGAATGGTGGGATCCGAACGGCAAGTTTCGCCCACTGCATCAGCAAGGGCCCGCCCGACTCACCTTTATCCGCAAGACCTTAATTGAGCACTTCGGGCTCCAGTCCAAATCGCTTAAGCCATTACAAAACATCACAATTCTTGATATCGGCTGCGGAGGTGGGCTTGTCAGCGAACCGCTCGCCCGCCTCGGCGGACGCGTAACGGGGATCGATCCCACCGCGGATTCTATTGCCATTGCCCGCCGGCATGCGGAAGCCCAAGGCCCTTCCATCGACTACCGCGTCGCCCGTGCCGAGGATCTGAGGGCTGCTGGCGAAACCTTCGACGCAGTGATCTGCCTAGAGGTGATCGAGCACGTCCCCGACGTGGGGGCCTTCCTAAATGTGATCACTGGGCTCGTCCGGCCGGGCGGCGCGTTCGTACTTTCGACGCTCAATCGAACGTGGAAGTCTTACTTGCTGGCGATCGTGGCAGCCGAATACGTGCTGGGTTGGCTGCCCCGCGGTACCCACAATTGGCAGCGCTTCGTGACCCCGGAGGAGCTTGGCCGCCATCTATCGGTTATTGGATTCAAGCCGCCGCAGTTCTCCGGTATCGTCTACGACGTTATTCGCGATGAGTGGCGTCTCGATCCCGATACCGACGTCAACTATCTGGCCACCTCTTCCCGCCCGGCGGCGTGACTGCCGGCAGAAACTCGCCGCTCCTGGAGCGAGCAGGGGCACCGGGCCCGGACGTGCGTGAAAAGGAAACTGGTACCGCCTCCCCGACTTGAACGGGGGACCTCTAGATCCACAATCTAGCGCTCTAACCACCTGAGCTAAGGCGGCACGCATGGGGCTCGCAACCAGCGAAACCTACCCGGCGCGTCTTAAAACCCTTTCCAAGGCCCTATCGTCAAGCAAAAATCGGGTGCTGCGATTGGCGGATGGCCAAGGAGCGGCGCGCGCGAGAGCGAAGGCCAAAGAGATCCTTAATCGTCAGGCCCCCTATCGTCAGCCCCTGGGCTTCGCCTTCTGCGTCGCTTCGCTCATCAACGTGCCGAGTTCCTGAGCCTGCTGAGCGTAGGCCGTCATTTGCCTTTGTGCATAACGCTGTTGGATCTCCATATATTGCTTGAGATCGCGGGCGCGTGATAGGTCGCTTGCAAATCGAAAGCTCGCCTGGATGTTTTCCTCTGCAAACTTGGCCATCTGCGATTGCAGTTCCATAGCGCCAGCGGCCATGGCACCTTGCGACTGCGCAACCGTATCCTGCACTTTGCGAGCCATATCCATGAATTGTCCGTACGCCGAACGCGCTTGCTCGACATTACGTTCGGCAAGCTCACGAACTGCCTCTGGAATCTCAAATTGCGACTTGTCAGACATCAGCGACTTCCTCCTCATCGTCCAGGCAGCTCCTGGCGCCCGTTCCTGGTTATCGGGCATTGACCGATTATATCCAGGGACCGGCACGAAGCGACCGCGAAATTGAGTGTGGATAGCGCACCTGGGGCCATTGGGCTCGTGGACGCAGAGAGCCGCACACGCTAACTGACTTTAAGCCTTGGTGTTTCGTCCATGCCAGCTGACGGACCTCGCGCATTGCCACAATCGACCGAATCAGGCCCCGAGCAAGCACTTTTGCGCTGCCGCGGCCCCGCATGGGTCATCGATCCGGCCAAAGGGCGCGTCCTTGCGGCGAACTCTGCCGGGGCCGCACGCTTGGGGCTATGCCCGGACGCGGCCTCCGGCACACTAGATGCGGCGATGCCCGGCCTCATCCGGCTGCGGGCCATGGCCCACGAGCCGCTCAACAGCGGAAAGCGCGAGTCCCTCGTCTTTTGGACGGCCTATGGGGCAGAAAACCTCCTTTGCAGCATTAGTGCCGTAGCGCAATCGGGCGCCCCTCCGCTGGTCCTCGTCACAATGGTTAACGAGGACCAAGACGTCGCGGCCACGTACGATGCCAGTCCATCAACCGGTATTTCAGCCGCAGCCGACGATGCCGCGACGCTCAAGAAGATTGCCAGCGCCATTCGCGGCGGCTTTGGCGGGCGCAAGGACCAGCACGAGGAGCTGACGGCTGAATCAGAAGAGGATGAGGGAGAGCCGGCCGCCTCATCGCCCGATCACACGCCGAACGTCTCCAAGCTCGCTCATGAGCTTAGAACACCCTTGAGCGCTATCGCCGTGGCAGCCGAAATCATGAAGGACGAGCGCTTTGGCAAGCTGCCCAATGCGCGCTACCGCGGCTACGCAGCCGATATTCATAACAATGCTCACCACGCCCTAGCGGTCATCAGTCGTCTGCTTAGCGACGCGCCAGAGGCCACGACGAACCTGCTGGAAACAGTCGAACTCGATCTCAACGCGATCGCTAAAGGCTCCGTTTCTGCGATGCGGCCGCTTGCCGAGGAAGCCAAACTTAAGCTTCGCCAGAAATTGCACACGCGCCTGCCACGCGTCATCGGCGATGCGATCATGGTGAAGCAGATCCTGTTCAATCTCTTGGCCAACGCCATCAAGTTCACCGAGCCGGGCGGTGAGGTTCGAGTGGTAACAGGTCTTGGCTACGACCAAGCCGTGTTCGTCGCAGTTCGTGATTCAGGGCCCGGAATGAGCGCCGATGAGATCAAGCGCGCACTCGATGCGTCGTCACCGCCGAAGCCAGAACGCAAGGCGGCGGGCGGCCTGGGAATCGGACTGCCGCTGGCGCTTAGCTTGGCAAAGGCGAACGGCGCACGACTTGAGATCGATAGTGCACCAGGCGAGGGAACGGCGGTTGCGTTGATCTTCCCTAAAGAGCGCGTGGCCGCCCGCTAGCTGGTTGCTGCATTTCTCTCGTCGTCGAATTTGAATTAGACAAGTTCTAATCTATTGCATTCACTAGCCTTTTTATTGACTGGCCGCAGTCGCGCAGGCTAGGGATGACACATCGCGAGCAGGTGCTCGCAGGGGGGTCTACTAGGACTCATCCCAATACCGGGGCCTTGAACCCCGAATATTGGAGCGAACCAATGCAGAATTTTTGTACCGTCTTGCGGCGGGCGACGGCTATTGCACTTCTTGCTCTTTTGAGTCTGTCGAACGGACTTGTGCCTCCTGCAAGCGCGGGAGAAGAAGAAGTCAACATTTACTCCTACCGCGAACCGGGATTAATCGACCCGCTGCTCGCTGCGTTCACCGAAAAAACGGGCATCAAGACGAATGTCGTGTTCGCCAAGAACGGCCTTGTCGAGCGGCTGGCTGCGGAAGGACGCAATAGCCCCGCTGATGTGCTCCTGACCAACGAATTTGGATTGTTGACGCAGGCGGTTAAAGCGGGCGCAACACAGCCCGTACGCTCAAGCGTGATCGACCAGGCCATTCCGGAAAGCTTACGCGACCCGAACGGACACTGGTTCGGCCTTACGCGGCGCGCGCGCGTCGTCTACGCATCGAAGGATCACGTGGATCAGGGCTCAATTACCTACGAAGAGCTAGCCGACCCGAAATGGCGCGCCAAGATTTGCACGCGTTCAGGGCAGCACACCTACAACGTCGCCCTGGTCGCTTCCATGATCGCGCACCACGGCAAGGAGAAAGCTGAGAAGTGGCTTGAAGGTCTCAAGGCCAATCTCGCGCGCAAGCCTGCGGGCGGCGATCGCGATAGCGTGCGCGACGTCAAGGCCGGCCTTTGTGATCTCGCAATCGGCAACACCTATTACATGGCCGCCATGCTCAAGAACCCAGACCAGAAGGAATGGGCCGACGCCGTGCGCATCATTTTCCCCAACGCCAACGGGCGTGGCACGCACGTCAACATTTCGGGCATGGCGCTCACCGCCAATTCGCCGAACAAGGACAACGCCCTGAAGCTGATGGAGTTCCTTGTCTCGTCCGAAGCACAGGAGATTTATGCGCAAGCCAACGGCGAATACCCCGTTGTGCCCGGCGTGCCGGCTTCGGAATTGGTGGCAAGCTGGGGCACGCTCAAGGCCGACGCACTGCCGCTAGAAAAGATAGCCGAGCTTCGCAAACAAGCCTCCGAGCTTGTCGACAACGTGCAATTCGATCAGGGACCGAGCTTCTGATGTCAGAGATCGAAACCTTTCGTAAAACCTGCCCGTATCGCGACACCGCGATGCCGGCCGGTGAAGTATTGTCGGCGCCCGAGCGCTTGGTTGGCGTCGGCTTTCGCTGTTGGCTTGCCGGATACCAGACCAGCGACATCGGTTGCTGGGAAGTCGCCTGGCACGAATTTTCACAGGCCGTCGGACCGCACGAAGCCAAGCCGCTGATGGCTGAACTCGCGTACTGGGTGCGCGCAGTGCAAGATGGTGCAGGGCGAAAGATCGAGGTCTATCCCGCACCGTGCCGCCGCTTCTGCCGCGACGAATGCTTGGCCATCTCCATGGTCGCGGCTTGTCAGCACAGCGCGTGCCCGGCGTTCCGCGCCTGCGCCGTCGCCCTGCTCGGATCCAACAAGATCGACGCGGCCATCGAAGGGGCGGAGTGTTTCGCGCGAAGCCTCCAGGCAGCCGATCAGATCCTGTCGCCGAGCACAGTATTTATGGGCGCCGGTCTCGTCTCGCCGGGCGTGCTAGGCCATAGCTGATGAAGACGGCCTTGCGCCGCGTTTGGAGCAGAATCGTTCTTGATGGAACCACTTAAGCCTTCGCCCAGGAGGTCTCCAACAGATAAGTGAATCTTGCTCTAAATCAAAAGTGTGGAGACTGATTCACGTTTCACTTGGAACGGCTCAAGTGCGTCCAAGTGAAACGATCGGGCTCTAGAAAGAACGACAACAGGAACCTGGGCGGTCTATGCCGGATCTCGGGCATCAATCGACTTCGCCTCGCCCCTTGCGCGAAGTGCTACTGCGAATCTCGCAGATACCGCACACGATTGCGGCATGGCGCCAAAAGCAGCACGCCTCGCCAGCGTGGACTGTAGTTGTTGCCGTTATCCTGGCGGTTATCGCGTTGCCTGTTGCGACTGTTTTCGTGCTTGCGCTCGCGCCCGAAGAAAACATCTGGCCGCACCTGTTGCGCACCGTCCTTCCCGGCGCAGTTGTGCGAACGCTGTTATTGGCCGGCGGCGTTGCCCTGATCGCGTTCGCCGTCGGCACGGCAACGGCGTGGCTCGTCACCATGTATCGCTTCACCGGCCGCGAAATCCTCGACCGCCTCTTGGTGCTGCCGCTCGCTGTGCCGACCTACATCGTGGCCTATTGCTACGTTGAGCTCTTTGACTATGCCGGGCCGGTTCAGACAGGCATGAGATCATTCTTCGGTTGGACAAGCCCAACTGACTATTGGTTCCCCCAAGTACGCTCTCTTGGCGGCGCCGTATTCATTTTCGCTTCAGTCCTTTACCCCTATGTCTACCTCACCGCGCGCGCGAGTTTCGCCCAGCAATCGGTGTGCGCGCTGGAAGTCGCGCGCACCTTGGGGCGCTCGCCACTTGGCGCATTTTTCGAAGTTGCACTCCCGCTTGCCCGCCCGGCGATAGCCGCCGGCGTCGCGCTCGTCATCATGGAGTGTCTGAACGATTTGGGTGCCGTCCAATACCTCGGTGTCGACACCCTATCGGCGAGCATCTATGCGACGTGGCTGCAGCGATCAAACCTTGGTGGCGCGGCCCAGCTATCCGCCATCATGCTGGTGTTCGTCGCCGCACTGTTCGCTATCGAACGCAAGGCGCGTTCTGGAGCGCGCACGCATCATACCACGGGCCGTTATCGCGCGATCCCCTTCCAAGATCTTCAAGGGTGGCAGGGCGCAGTCGCAGCAATGCTGGCCGCCTTGCCGGTTCTGTTCGGGTTTGTCGTACCGCTCGTCGTGCTCGCGCAGAATGCGATGACTCATGCTTCAGGAGCCATCGCAGGAGGCTACATATCGGCCGCCCGTAACAGCCTGCTGCTTTCTTGCATCGCAGGGTTCGCTGCGGTTGCCGTGGCGTTAACGCTAGGATACGCGTACCGGGTTGCCGGCAATGGTTTCATTCGTCCCGCAGTGCGTCTCGCCGGACTGGGGTATGCCGTTCCCGGAACGGTATTGGCGATCGGCCTGCTTATTCCCCTTGCGGCGATCGATAACCGCGTCGACGCGATCTTTCGCAGCACTTTTGGTATCTCAACCGGACTTTTGCTCTCGGGTTCGCTGGTCGCCATCACGCTCGCCTACGTGATCCGCTTTCTGGCGGTCGCATTAGGGCAAATCGAAGCTGGGCTGGGGCGAATTTCTCCAAGCCTAGATGCAGCGGCCCGCACGCTTGGTGAAACGGCCCTTTCAACGCTCTGGCGTGTCCATTTCCCGCTGTTGCTACCACCGCTCGGTGCCGCGGCGCTCCTCGTTTTCGTCGACTGCATGAAGGAACTGCCGGCCACTCTGCTCTTGCGTCCATTCAACTTCGAGACGCTTGCGACGCACGTTTACACGCTTGCGTCGATTGAGCAGCTAGAGCAAGCAGCGCTCGGTGCGCTGACGATCATACTCGTCGGACTGATACCGGTGCTGCTATTGCACAGAGCGATCGCGGGTGGACGGCCGGGAACTCGCGCCATCTGAATTCGCTCCGGCTAAAGAGACCATCTCGTCACGTCGCACAGCATCCTTACGGCAAGTCGACGCCGGCGTTCGCCCGATGACACCGACTACCCCCCAATCTGAAGGGGCTCACGCACGTTGAACATGTGCCCCGCGCCATATTGTTGTCACCGCAGTTTGAAATCTACAAAGTGACGATGACGTGCGAGGACGCATCTGGGTTGC
>PVMK01145206.1_pt1 | contig 31328 bp, 28 predicted proteins | sample 1853481 | NCBI WGS metagenome assembly PVMK01 (sample SAMN08533507, study PRJNA380276) | Marine sediment metagenome, whole genome shotgun sequencing project.
GGTATATCGATCAGGCCAGATGGAAGAATTATGATTCGGAGCCTCTGCCCTTTACCATCCCACAGGAAAAATATGAGTCCATTCCGGGAAACAGCATCTATGTAAGGGAGCACAGACAAAGAGCCACCACCGACTACATGCTTAACTTCATGAAGAGCGACAATCCTGATGCCAAAGTAAAGCTAAGAAGCGGGGACAAGGTGAACTTCATTCCAAGCCATCAACTGGTTCTTCCGGTAGATTCGGCCACGGTGGTCTCCAATGGCACCATAGCCCCGGAAGATGCTCACAGAATTGTAAAACATATTCCCATTCTGCTGGAACCCAATGGTCAGATCCTGAAAAATGCTCTTGGTCAACTTGATATAATAAGTTCCAGCAAATGGAAGCGCCCCATATACTATACATCGGGAGGTTTTAACGGATCGCTTGGCCTGGAAGAGTTTTATCGGAATGAAGGGCTGGCTTACCGGCTGGTGCCTCTTAAGACTCCATTTGAGAGCGTCCTGGTAATGGGCGATATCGATACCGACACTCTGTATAAACGACTTATGAATCAGTTTGAGTGGGGCAGGATGAATGCGGAGGATGTGCATCTTGACTATTATACCATACGTACCATGTCGGTGATTCGATTTAGAAGCCTTCATACGCGCCTGGCCATGCTCTTACTTCAGGAAGGAGATAAGGAACGTGCCATAGAGGTTCTGGACCGTTGCATGGAACTGGCCCCCTCGAGGGTGCTCCCCTATGATCAGTACGTTACCGGGATTACGATGCCAAACGGGGATGGCGGAGTGATTCACCATGAGGGGATTATCGAAGCCTACTACCTCTGTGGTGAGACAGAGAAAGCCAATCGCATTCTTTTAGAACACTACCAGAACCTGAGCAAGGAGGTCAGCTATTATAATGCCATGAAAGCCCGACATCGTTCATCCATTCAGCGGGAGAACAATGAGGCTATGTTTCAGATGGAGGAGTTAAAAATTCTTCTCCAGAACTTCCGGCAGGAGGAGCTTATGATGGAGCTTGGGCTTAGCGCTTTCGGTTCATAAGAAAAGAGGCGAAGTTGTATAGTTCAGTTTTTTGCTCTTCCGGTCTGTTCAGGTTTTCCAGGTTTGTCAATGCCTGCTGATAATAGTTCCGGATTTTCTTCTCGGTCACCTCTTTGACATTTAAAGCATCAAAGATAGAAGTGACAGCTTTGATTTTCTTTTTGGGATCAAAATTTTCCTCTTTGAGCCATCCAATAAGTTCCTCTTTCTGAGGGCCCGTAGCGGCTTCCAGTGCCTGGATTACAAGGAAGGTCTTCTTGTTGTCCACAATATCCGTTCCCTGGTTCTTACCCATCACCGACGGATCGCCATAGGTGTCGAGTAAATCATCCTGCAATTGAAAAGCAATACCCAGATTCCTGCCGAATTCATAAAGATCTTCAGCATCTCTCTGAGAAGAACCTCCCAGGATGGCTCCTATTTTCAGACTGACGGCTATCAGTACCGCCGTTTTCAACTCAATCATGGTCAGGTACTCCTCTTCCCTTACGGATAAGAGTTCCTCGAAATTCATATCCATCTGCTGCCCTTCACAGACCTGCATGGCTGTATGGGTAAATACCTCATGCACCACGTTCACTACTGCTGCAGGGGCCTGGTTCATAAGGCGACTGGCCAAAATTGACATGACATCGCCCGAAAGAATGGCCACATTCTCATTATATTTGATATGCACCGTCGGGCTACCTCTTCGCAGCTCAGAACGGTCCATGATATCATCATGCAGGAGGGTAAAATTGTGAAAGACCTCAATGGCCACAGCTGGAATAAGTGCAGAAGCCACCTCCCCGTCAAACAGGTCGCAGGCCAGGATCACAAGAGCGGGTCTGATTCGCTTACCTCCCAGAGAAAGAATATACCTGACAGGTTCGTATAATTCGGGTGGGGTATCGGGAATGCTCAGGTTTTGAATATGTTTCTCAACCAGGTTCTGCGCTTCAAGAAGTGTATACATATTGAAGACAAGTTAATGATTTTCACCTAAGCTTGGCATGGTGATTGTACAATATGTTTTAAAATAGAATCATTAACTTTGACCGATTTTTAAAAGATGCGTCTGATGACATTTCCAAAGGGATTATTCTCCTTATTTTTTGTGATTCTTTTCTCCTCATCCCTTTCAGCACAGGGATACCGCATTGAAGTTGAATTCAAGGGACTTTCAAACGATACCCTCATTCTGGGTGAGTATTTTACCTCAAAGATGATCCCCAAAGATACCATCGTATTGGATCAGAAGGGTAAGGGGATTTTTGAAGGCGAGACTGCATTTGCCGGTGGACTCTACCTGGTCTATGTCGATCCTGCACACTATTTTGACCTGCTTCTTGGGGACGATCAGGACTTATCCATTCGTGCCGATACTTCTGATCTGGTAGGTGGCATTAGCTTTAGTGACTCGGACAACAATCTGATATTCCAGGAGTATAAGGCTTTCCTTCAGACTAAAAGAGGAGAACTGGAGAGACTCACGAAGCGGTACAGCCTGGCCACCAGCTCATCAGACAGTGCTGAGATCCTTCAAAAGCAGAAGCTGATCAACGGGGAAATGGAGACCTTCATGGACCAGATAGAGGCGGAATACCCCACGCTGTTTGTTACAGATTTTATAGGGGCCACCAGAGAACCCTTGCCTCCTGAAAGCATGCTAACAGGAGAGAGAAGGCACGATGATTCCATCCGTTTCTTCTACTACCGGGAACACTACTTCGATCGTTTTGATCCCTTTAATGTAAGACTTTTACACACCCCGCTATATGAAGGGAAGATAATGAACTACCTGACCCGGGCCGTTCCTCAGCATCCCGATTCACTCATTGTGGCTGTTGACTACCTGCTTAGCGGTTCCAAGAAAGATGTTGAGCTTTACCGCTACATGCTGATCACCCTGTTCAACCACTTTGCAGAGAGTAAGTACATAGGGATGGATGGAGTCTATTTTCATATGGCTGAATATTACTATATCCCCGATGCCACCTGGAGCAGCCCGGAATTTCTGGATAAACTTGAAGAGAATCTGGCCCTCAACAAGCCCACATTGATCGGCCAGCCGGCTCCCAACCTAATTCTGCGTCAGGTCCCCGAAGAACACTTTGGAATGGCAGCCCAGGATACTGCCATCAAGCGGGACCCCCATATCGGGCAAGATTTCTATATGTATGATATTAAAACCCCGTATACCATTCTCTACTTCTGGGAGTCCGACTGTGGCCATTGTCAGAAGTCCACTCCTGCTCTGCACGAAGTCTATACACGGCTCCGGGATAAAGGTGTAGAGGTTATCAGTGTTCATGTGATTAACTCCATTGAGGGAAAGGAGAAATGGATAGATTTTGTCAATGAAAACCAGCTCCTGGGATGGATCAATTGCTGGAGCCCATATAGTAATGAGTTCAGAACATTATATAACCTGCAGAGCTATCCGCAGCTCTTTGTGCTGGACAAGGATAAGAAGATTGTTGCGAAACGGGTCACTCCTGAACAGGCTGAACAGATCATTAACAACCTGATTAAAATTGAATCAAACGATAATTCATAAATGATAAAGTTCAAAGCAATTAAACTGATTCTGGAGGATGGATCCACATTTCATGGCAAATCTTTTGGCTATGAAGGAAGCATTGCCGGAGAGGTAGTTTTCAATACGGCAATGACCGGGTATCCTGAAAGTCTAACCGATCCCTCCTACAAAGGACAGATTCTGTTACTCACCTATCCCATAGTTGGTAACTACGGGGTTCCCAAAGAGGATTCAGAAAATGACCTTTACAAGTTTTTTGAGTCGGACCAGCTTCATATCTCAGCCCTGATTATCTCTGATTACTCCGCTGAATATTCACACTGGAATGCAGAGCAAAGCCTGGGCGACTGGCTGAAAGAACACAAAATTCCCGGCATTTATGATGTGGACACCCGCATGATCACCAAAATGCTGCGTGAGCAAGGATCCATGCTGGGAAAGGTTGTTTTTGAAGAAAAGGAACCGGACAGTTACGATCCCAACCAGGAGAACCTGGTGGCACAGGTAAGTGTGGGTGAAAAGAAGATTTATGGCAATGGAAAGTACAGGATCCTATTATTGGACTGCGGGGTAAAGTACAACATCATCCGCTATTTGCTGGAGCGGGATACCACTGTTATCCGGGTTCCCTGGGACCATGACATTAGCAAGGAAGAGTATGATGGCCTCTTTATCTCCAATGGCCCGGGAGATCCCAAACTATGCAGTATTACCATTGACAGCCTGGCTTCAGCCTACCAGTCGGATACCCCCATTTTTGGAATCTGCCTGGGGAACCAGCTGATGGCACTGGCTGCCGGTGCCGATACCTATAAGCTGAAATACGGACACCGCAGTCACAATCAGCCGGTGCTGGAGGTGGGAACGGACAAAGCCTATATCACTTCACAGAATCATGGTTTTGCCATCGATAACACAAGCCTGCCCAAAGAATGGGAACCACTTTTCATTAATCTCAATGATGATACCAACGAGGGGATGAAGCACCTTTCAAAGCCATTCTTTTCCACCCAATTTCATCCCGAAGCTTCGGGCGGACCCACCGATACAGCCTATCTCTTTGATGTTTTTATTGCTTACATCAAAAAGCATAAAGGGGACCTTTAGGCCTGAGATTCTATGCAGGCCTGTCTTCTACCTTATCTGACCAGAGCCATAAATGATATACTTGCTGGTCGTGAGCTCTTTAAGTCCCATGGGGCCACGGGCATGTAACTTTTGTGTACTGATTCCGATTTCGGCACCATAACCAAATTCAAATCCATCTGTAAACCTGGTGGAGGCATTCACATAGACTGCTGCTGCATCTACCCTTTCAAGAAAATACTGCGAATGGCTGTAGTTCTCGGTGACAATACTTTCCGAATGCATTGATCCATACTGGTTGATATGATCCACAGCCTCCTCCACCGATCCCACCACTTTCGAAGAGATCACCAGGTCGAGGTACTCGGTGGACCAATCCTCTTCGGTGGCAGGAGTAGCCTCGGGGATCAATTCACAGGTCCATCTGTCGCCCCGGATCTCCACTCCCCCTTCTTTAAGGGCTTCCCCAAGAACAGGCAATATCTCTGCAGCCACGTTTTTATGAATGAGTAAACTTTCAGCTGCATTACATACTCCGGGTCGGTGGGTTTTGGCATTGTAGACGATGGCTACCGCCTTCTCCAGGTCGGCTGCCTCATCCACGTAGATATGACAATTTCCCACCCCGGTTTCAATCACCGGAACCGTACTGTTCTGTACCACCGCCTGTATCAGCCCGGCTCCTCCCCGGGGGATCAGTATATCCAGGTAGGCATTTAATTTCATCATGGCCATGGCACTTTCCCGGGAGGTGTCCTGCACCAGCTGCACCATATGTGGATCCAGTCCACATTCAAAAATGGCCTGATGGAAAATTTTTACCAGAGCATTATTTGATCGAAAAGCCTCTTTTCCTCCCCGGAGCACACATACATTTCCGGTTTTAATACAAAGCCCGGCCACATCAGCAGTTACATTGGGCCGCGATTCATAGATCACTCCCACTACTCCCAGGGGCACCCTTTTCTTTCCAATCAAGAGTCCATTGGGCCTCTTTTTCATTTCCTCGATCTCTCCAATGGGATCATCCAGTTGCACAATCTCGCGCAAGCCCTCCGATATCCCTCTGATCTTTTCATCCGTCAGGCTCAAACGCTCCACAATGGCACCCTTCAGTCCCATCTCCTCTCCCTGCTTCAGATCGGCCGCATTGGCTTCAAGCAGATTTGGAATTGAACTCTCCAGCAGCTCAGCCACCAGGAGTAAGACCCTGTTTTTCTGTTCAGTATTCAAATAAGCCAGCTGTTTTGCAGCCTCTTTTGCTCTCTTCCCAATCGCTATTAACTCTTTCATCCTATTCAATTTTATCAGGCACTACTACCCTGCCATCTGGGTTGCATCTGAAACAAAGAAGGTTCCCAGGTCCTTTCCATCAAGCACATCCATAATGGTAGCGGGATCTGTACCATTGGCAATAACCACATCCACATTGTGCTCACGACAAAGTTCAGCGGCTGCAATTTTGGTGACCATGCCCCCGGATCCCATTTTTGAAGATCCTCTCAGATCCACATCTTTCAGATCATCACTGGCTTTCATCACCTTGGGTACCTTCTGAGCCGAAACGTGAGTATGCGGATCGGCCGTAAACACCCCATCGGTATCGGTAAGGATCAAGAGCAGATCGGCCTGAATCAGCGTGGCTACAGCCGCAGAAAGAGTGTCATTATCTCCAAACTCAATCTCATCGGTAATGACCGTATCATTCTCATTAACCACAGGGATAATTCCCATTTCGATCAGCTGGTTCAGGGTGTTTCTTGCATTTTTCCTACGCAGGCTGTTTTCGATCCCATCTCGGGTCAGGAGTACCTGGGCTACGGTAAGATTGTATTCGTCGAAAAATTTCTGATACAATCTGATTAATCCCACCTGTCCGATGGCTGCCATGGCCTGCTTCATCACCAGCTTATCCGGTTTTTTGTCCAGGCCAATCATACCAACACCCACGGCGACTGCCCCCGAGGAGACCAGTACCACCTCCTTTCCACTGTTACTCAGGTCGGCCAGGACCCTGGCCAGCTTTTCCATTCGCTGCAGGTTAATTTTTCCATTCTCATAGGTCAGCAGACTGGTACCGACCTTTACCACAATTTTCTTTTTGTTCTTTAGATATTTTCTGTGTGTCATGACTTTCCGAAATAGTTACGCATTTTGTTTACGAGCTCTTTACTGCTAACGAAGTGAAATCTGCCATATGCCTTTTGGAGTTTCGCTTCGATCTCTTCCAACCCGGGATTACCAATACTTCCAAGATGGGTATAGGCATGGTCCCGGCCGGGCCTGTAACGGCCCCTGTCTATTTCAGATGCGACTTCGCGGTAAGCATCCCTGAAGGGAACTCCCGCCTGTACTTTTTTATTTACCTCCTCAACTGAATAAATATATTGATACGTATCGTCGTTTAAGATATCATGCCTGACCTCTATATGCTCCACTACATAATGCATCATTTCCAGGCAACTAATCAACTCTTCCAGTGCGGGGTGAAGGATCTCTTTCAGCTCCTGGAAATCCCGGTGGTAACCTGAAATCAGGTTTCCTGTGACTGCCGACACTTCAGTAGCCACCATCGATAAGCGATTACACTTCGCCCGGATTAATTCCAGCACATCAGGGTTTTTCTTATGTGGCATGATGGAGGAACCGGTAGTCAACTCCGGGGGCAGGGATATAAATTGAAAATTCTGGCCCATAAAGAGTACTGAATCCATAGCCAGTCGGGCCAAGGTAGAAGCAATAGCTCCAATTCCGGTACCCACATACCATTCAGTCTTCCCACGATTCATCTGCGCATTTACCGAGCTGATATGTAAATTCTCAAAGGCCAGCAGACGGGTGGTCAGCTCTCTATCCACCGGGAAAGAGGAGCCAAAGCCCGCAGCTGATCCAAGGGGATTCTGGTTGACAAGCGAGTGTATTCCCTGAAGGTAGGTTAGATCATCCGTCAGAGCCTCTGCATAGCCACCGAACCAGAGTCCGAAGGAGGAAGGCATGGCCACCTGCATATGGGTATAGCCTGGCATCAGTACGTCCTGATGCCTGGTTGCCTGTTTCAGCAGCATCTCTGCTAATTTCAGGGTAAACTCTGCCACCCCCTTGATTTCATCACGCAGGAAAAGCTTCACATCTACCATCACCTGGTCATTTCGCGAGCGACCTGTATGGATTTTTTTACCCACATCACCAAGTCTCCTGGTCAATACCATCTCTACCTGGGAATGGATATCCTCCACACCGGGCTCTAAAACCAATTTTCCTTCCAGGGCCTCCCTGTATAGCTGATCCAGCTCAAGCAAGAGTTTTGAAGCCTCATCTTTCTCCATCAATCCCGTTTCGGCCAACATAATGGTATGTGCCATGGATCCAAGTACATCGTACGCGGCAAGGTCAAGATCGTAGAGCGGATCTTTGCCGGTGGTAAATGCCAGGATGCCTTGTTCGGTAGATATCTCTTTATCCCAAAGTTTCATATTGTTCAATTTTCTTATACTTCCATATGATCCAGAAAGCTGCAGTAAGCTCCCACTCCCTGTTCTAACTCACTGATTCTTATATACTCACCAGCAGTATGAGACCGTGAAGATTCACCCGGACCCATTTTTACAGACGGAAAGGGAATCAGCGCCATATCTGAAAGAGTTGATGAACCAAATGGTTTCAGTCCTGTAGCACGGACGGCTTTCATTAAAAAGTGTTCAGGATCCAAAGCTGATGATCTTAGCCTGGTTGAGCGTGGACTTAGCTTTGCCCCGCATACCGAACGAATCAATTCCAGCAAGTGTTCGTTCCCATATTTGTCATTACTTCTTACATCCACCACATAGGAGCAGAGATCCGGTACCACATTATGGCGGGTACCAGCCGAAATCATGGTCACCTGTGCACCGGGTTTGGGGAGCCATTCCGATTGTTCAGTAAACTCCAGCGCTGCGATGGCAGTCATATCCTTCATGGCATCATATATAGCATTCAAGCCCTCATTCCGGGCTGCATGACCTGCCTTTCCCCGCACCTCCCCGTCCAGTACCATCAAGCCACGCTCGGCCACCGCCGGAGCCATTCCCGTGGGTTCGCCTACAATCACAGCGTTCAGCTTACCAAGCATAGGCAGCACTGAACTAATCCCCAGAGGACCCGATACTTCTTCTTCGGCACTGATCATGAGCATAAGGTTGATGCGCCCCGCAAGTTTTTCGCTCATTTGATCATAAGCAGCCAGCATGGTCACCACCGACGCCCCCGCATCATTACTTCCCAGTCCCACTATCTTATCCCCTGTTACCAGTGGATTGAAGGGATCCGACTCCCAGCCATCCACAGGAGGGACGGTATCCATATGAGAATTAAGAAGGACCGATGTTCCCGGTGCGTCCGGATCGCCTACCAGCAGGTTTTGATGGATGCGCTTCACTTGCCATCCCTTTCCCTTTATATATGCTTCCAGGAAATCGGCACGTTGCTGCTCCTCTCTGCTTACAGCAGGAATGGAGAGCATCTCCAGCAAAAGGTCGGTATATGCAATTTTTCCGGTCATTTCAGATCACTGATCTCCGAATAAGATTTGACAATTCCCTTGATCATGGCCGAACTTAATCCAAAATGCTCCATCTCGTTCAGTCCGGATATGGTGCAGCCCATGGGGGTGGTCACCCGATCTATTTCTGTTTCTGGATGGTTCTCCGTTTGCATCAAAAGCACAGCAGCACCCATGGCCGTCTGTGCAGCAATTTTACCTGCCTCTTCGGCATGAAAACCAATCTGGATTCCCCCCTGGGAGACCGCTCTGATAAAGCGCAGGAAAAAAGCGATACCGCAAGCTGCAAGAATAGTAGCTGCAGGCATCAATTGTTCCTTTATCACCATGGTCTGTCCGAGGGGATCAAAAAGAGCTTCGACCTGGTTTATTGCCTGTACCTCTTCGCCTGCAATACAGGTCATACCTGCTCCGTATTCTGAAGCGGTATTGGGCATGATCCGGACCACCTCTGTCTGACTGCCCGCCCATTCTTTTAACTCCTTGATACTTATAGAGGATACAACACTTACCAGAAGTTTTTTCTGCTCCTTCAAAAGCGCTTTCAGGTCCAGAATAACCTCCTTCGCCTGGCCTGGTAAAACAGCCAGGATGATCACCTCACATTCCTGAACCAGGGTGTGGTTGTCGGTAATGGCAAAGCCCTCTTTCTCATGCTCCAACAGCAATCCATTCCGTTTCCGTGAAAGAAAGAGCCGAGAAGGCTCAATAACTTTTTGTGATACAAGGCCCTTCGCAATTGCCATTCCGATATTTCCCGCACCAATTATTCCTAGCTTTTTCATCTTATTATCCAACATTACTTTTGTTTCCTATATTTTGTCCTTTGTTCCATTCACGGCATACCAGATCCTCTGTTGATTTCCCAGGATCCGGGTAAAGCCATTTACCTCCTCAGCCGTCCATGTTTTGTTCATCTCACCGTAGGAGGCAAAGGAAGCATTCATCAGGTCGAAATCACTTTCCACTCCTGTCACTACAAAACTGTAGGGTCTAAGTCGGAGGCTAACCTTTCCCGTAACATTTTTCTGGGACGATTCAAGGAAGGCTTCCAGGTCACGCATTACCGGTTCAAGGTATTGTGCCTCATGGACAAACATACCATACCACTGCCCGATCTGCTCCTTCCAGTGCAACTGCCAACGGGTAAGCACATGCTTTTCTAGTGCCAGGTGTGCGTCAATAATAATGCGGGCTGCTGCTGCTTCGAAGCCCACCCGGCCCTTGATCCCGATGATGGTATCTCCTACGTGAACGTCCCGTCCTACACCCCATGGAGCGGCCAGCTTCTCGAGCTCACGAATGACCACCAGGGGCTCCAGTTTCTGTCCGTTCAGACTCACCGGCTCGCCCTGTTCAAATCCAATGGTGACTGTTTCAGTACCCGACTTTTCCATGGGAGTTGGATAGGCCTCTGAGGGTAGTTCTTCCGAAGAGCTAAGTGTCTCCTTGCCTCCCACACTGGTTCCCCAGAGTCCCTTGTTAATGGAGTATTCTACTTTGCTCCAGTTCATCTCAATCCCCTCCTTTCTCAGGTAATCAATCTCATCTTCTCTGGATATCTTCAGATCCCTGATGGGCGTGATGACCTCTATCTCCGATGCCAGAACCTGGATCACCAGGTCGAATCGTACCTGATCATTCCCGGCAGCGGTGGAGCCGTGCGCAATAAAGTCGAAGCCCTCCTTCCTGGCATATTTTACCAGGGCAATCGCCTGAAAGGTTCGTTCAGAACTCACCGAAAGAGGATAACTCCTGTTTCTCAGGGTATTACCAAAAATCATGTAACGGATACCTCGCCCATAGTAATCGGCTGTCACATCCAGCACCTGGTGAGACCTGGTCCCAAGGTTTTTAGCATGCAAGGCAATCTGATCCAGCTCCTCTGCTTGAAATCCCCCGGTATTTACAATGGCTGAATGTACCTCCATCTGAAGTTCTTTCGCCAGGTAGACCGCACAGAAAGTGGTATCGAGACCGCCACTGAAGGCCAGTAATACTTTTTTCTTATCCATTTTATTGATCAGGTATGATTAATTTTCACTTTAATTCCTTTGGCATTTGCCTCTCCATTTACCTTCTTCTTTTCTGCTGGATCCATAATCATGGCCGTACAAAGGCAATCGTCCCGTTTGGTTCTCACCAGGATATCGTAATAGGGACAGGTTTCACATCCCTTCCAGAACTCATCATCATCGGTCAACTGGGAGAAAGTAACCGGTTTGTAACCCAGTCCGCTATTGATTTTCATCACCGCCAGACTGGTGGTTAGTCCGAAAAGTTGTGCTCCGGGAAAAAGCCGGGCAGATAGCTCCAGTGCTCGTTTCTTGATTTCACTGGCCAATCCGGCTCCCCTGAATTCTGAGGAAACAATCAGTCCACTATTGGCCACAAACTTATTGTGCCCCCACGACTCAATGTAACAGAATCCCGCCCACTTTCCTTCATTGCCCAGGGCTATTACAGCCTTTCCTTCTTCAATTTTCCCTAGCAGATATTCCTTGCTTCTTACTGCTATTCCGGCTCCCTTCTGAAGGGAAGCCTGGTATAGCGCCTCCTCTATTTCTGGAACATAAGCAAGGTGAGCCTTCGACGCGATGGTAATCTCTATATTCTGAACCATATCTATCCGTATTAATTCATTGCCTTAATGAACAGGCTCCTGCAGGAGGCCCGGCATTCTTATTTTCAAGAGGTTTACCAGATCCGAGCGGCTTACCCCGTCACGCGGGATCAGCAATATCGTGTCATCTCCTGCTATGGTTCCGGCTATCTCATAGGCATCAATGTTATCAAGGTTATATGCAATACTACTGGCATGCCCCGGCAGTGTTCTCAGAACAGCCATCCCCTGGGCAAAATCAATAGAAATAAGTCCGCTTAAGCCCTGACCTGAAAGCTCTGCCTCCTCCACCACCTGCTCCTTATCGGGCAGGATGTAAACGTAGCCTGCCGTATCATCGGGCATTTTGGCCACCTTCAGGTACTTCAGGTCCCGGGAGAGGGTGGCCTGGGTCAAAGCATAACCCTGCTTTTCAAGAAACTTATTCAACTCATCCTGACTGGATATATTCCTGCTTCCAATGAGTCTTCGAATTTCCATTAATCTTTCGTTCCTGTTTTTCATAACAGCAAAGTGTATATTTATACATTCAAAATGCAAATTTATACATTTATTCCGAATAGATGCCATTCTCTCGGCTTTTTTTTATTTTTTTACATGCCGCAAAAAACAGGCAATTAGCCCATTCACATGAAAGAATCAATCAACAAAGTGGTTGTCCTGGGATCAGGTGCTTTGAAGATCGGAGAAGCCGGTGAATTCGATTACTCAGGATCCCAGGCCTTGAAGGCTCTGCGGGAAGAGGATGTATATACCGTGCTGATCAATCCCAATATTGCCACGGTACAAACCTCTGAAGATGTGGCAGATAAGATATATTTCCTTCCTGTTACGCCCTACTTTGTTGAGCGGGTACTCGAAAAAGAGAAACCCGATGGCATTTTACTGGCCTTTGGCGGACAAACCGCTCTAAACTGCGGAGTGGCACTCTATAAAGAGGGTATCCTTGAGAAATATAATGTTAGGGTATTGGGCACGCCTGTTCAGGCCATCATTGATACTGAGGACCGGGAACTCTTTGTGGGCAAACTGGATCAAATCAATGTAAAAACTGCCCGAAGTGTTGCGGTCACCTCGGAAGAGGATGCTCATAAGGCAGCAGAAAAACTTGGTTATCCCATTATTATTCGTGCCGCTTATACACTGGGTGGACAGGGAAGTGGATTTTGCTATAATAAAGGTGATCTTGACAGGTTGGCTAACAAAGCCTTCTCCTACTCTCCCCAGATCCTGGTGGAGGAGTCATTGAAAGGCTGGAAAGAGGTGGAGTACGAGGTGGTCAGGGACCGCTTCGACAACTGCATCACCGTATGTAACATGGAGAATTTTGATCCGCTGGGAATCCATACTGGGGAAAGCATCGTGGTAGCCCCCTCACAAACACTTACCAACAGTGAATATCATAAGCTAAGAAAATTATCTATTGATATTATCAGGCACATCGGCATCGTCGGTGAGTGTAACGTTCAGTATGCACTGGATCCCGATTCGGAAGACTACCGGGTCATCGAGGTCAATGCGCGTCTCTCCCGCTCCTCTGCCCTGGCCAGCAAGGCTACCGGATATCCGCTGGCCTTTGTGGCTGCCAAACTGGGACTGGGATTCGGACTGCACCAGTTGCGGAACTCCATCACCAAAACCACTTCAGCCTTCTTCGAACCGGCACTGGATTACATTGTATGTAAGATTCCACGCTGGGACCTTAATAAGTTCCAGGGAGTCTCCAAACTGATTGATTCCAGTATGAAATCCGTAGGTGAGGTAATGGCCATCGGCCGCACCTTTGAGGAATCGATCCAGAAGGGTATCCGGATGATCGGACAGGGTATGCATGGTTTTGTGGGCAACCATGAGATGGAAATTGAGGACATCGACCAAGAAGTAGCGGAACCCACTGATATGCGTATCATGGTGATCGAAAAGGCCTTTGCCGAAGGCTATACCATCGACACAATACATGAACTGACAAAGATTGACAGGTGGTTCCTGGTAAAACTTAAAAACATATTTAACCTGAGCGAGGAGCTTGAGAAAGTTGACTCCCTGGCCGCATTGGATGATGAACTGCTACTGCAATCCAAAAAAGCAGGATTCAGCGATTTCCAGGTAGCGCGCCTGGTTATGGACGGTGATGTATCAAGCAATTTACTTGCAGTGCGTGAGCACCGAAAAAAACGGAATATCCTGCCCAGTGTAAAGCAGATTGACACCCTGGCCGCTGAGTATCCGGCCCAGACCAACTATCTCTACCTTACCTACAGTGGAAATGAACATGATATAGATTTCACTGCCGATAAGCGTTCGGTGGTGGTCCTGGGATCGGGTGCCTACCGCATCGGATCCAGTGTGGAATTTGACTGGTGCAGTGTGAATGCTTTGAAAACGGTAAACGATGAGGGCTACAGATCCATTATGATCAACTACAACCCGGAGACGGTTTCGACCGATTACGATGTATGTGACAGGCTCTATTTCGACGAACTCTCCTTCGAGCGGGTGATGGATATCTATGACCTGGAATTGCCCAAGGGAGTTATTGTATCCGTGGGTGGACAGATCCCCAACAACCTGGCCATGCGTTTGCACGAGCAGGATGTCCATATCCTGGGGACCTCTGCTGAGAACATTGACCGGGCCGAAAACAGGCACAAGTTCTCTATGATGCTGGATGAACTTGATATTGATCAGCCACGGTGGAAGGAGCTCAGCAGTATGGACGAGATCTTCTCCTTTGTGGATGTGGTTGGGTTCCCGCTCCTGGTCAGACCCTCCTATGTACTTTCCGGTGCAGCCATGAACGTGGTATCGAACCCTGAAGAACTGGAAGGTTTCCTGACCCTGGCCGCCAGGGTAAGCAAACAATACCCTGTAGTGGTTTCCGAGTTTATCGAACAGGCCAAAGAAATTGAGATTGATGCTGTGGCTCGTGAAGGAGAACTCTTCTCCTATGCTATCTCAGAGCACGTGGAGTTTGCAGGTGTCCACTCTGGTGATGCCACCATGATTTTCCCGCCTCAGAAGATCTATTTTGAGACAGTACGGAGGATCAAAAAGATTGCCAGACAGCTGGCAGAGGCCCTTGAAATTTCCGGCCCCTTTAATATGCAGTTTCTGGCCAAGGACAATGATATCAAGGTGATCGAATGCAACCTCCGGGCTTCGCGAAGCATGCCCTTCGTCTCCAAGGTGTTAAAAGCAAACTTCATCGACCAGGCCACCAAGATCATGTTAAAGGTTCCCATTGAGAAACCTCATAAATCCATCTTTGACCTCGACTATATCGGCTGCAAGGCACCTCAATTCTCCTTCTCCAGGTTGAAAAAAGCCGATCCGGTTCTGGGTGTGGATATGTCCTCCACGGGTGAGGTGGGGTGTATTGGCGACAACTACTATGAAGCGATCCTGAAGGCGATGTTGTCGGTGGGCTATACCATCCCTGAAAAAAACATCTTGCTCTCCACGGGAGATATGCGCTCTAAAGTGGAACTGGTGAATTCCTGCAGGATGCTCATTGAAAGAGGTTATAATCTCTTCGCCACACATGGCACCCATGAATTTCTAAACCTGAATGGTATTGATTCGGTGGACCTGGCGTGGCCTGACGAAGACCAAAAACCCAATGTGATGGATTACCTGAAAGCAAAGAAGATCGATCTGGTGGTCAACATCCCCAAGGACCTTTCATCACATGAACTTTCCAATGACTATAGCATCAGGCGCGGGGCAGTGGATTTTAATATTCCTCTGCTCACCAATGCACGCCTGGCATCGGCCTTTATCTACGCCATTTGTAAGATGGAGCTGGAAGACATATCCATAAAGAGCTGGGATGAGTATTAGACGAAAGGGTAATTATTTTGGTGCTTAAATCTCTCGCTACGCTCGATATTGTAGGCACTCTCAATTAATTACCCTTCCATCTCATAGTGTAAAAAAGAAACCTAGTCTAGCAACGTAGTTTATTGTAGGCTTCCTCACCAATTATCCCTTAGGACCAAAATACAAAGGGGAGGGAAAACAGTTCTAGCGGAATATGATTACGCGGTGTACACTCCATACCCCTCCAGTCTTCACTTTCACAAGGTAGAGTCCCTGCTCCAGGTGGGATACATCCAGTGATCTTAGCTGTCCGGGTTCGGAATAAATTCCGGAAGTTAAATGATCCATCTGACCGAGCATATTAATGACCTGTATCTCTGTCTCACCACCTGCATCCTTCTCTATGCGGATATGAAGAATATCTGAAGCAGGATTTGGATAGAGGGTGAGCTTGATATCTTCCTCAGAGCTTACAGAGTTGGACTGATTTGAATAAGCAGGAGTAGGTGCCTGTTGTACCCATGGCAAGCCCCCATCAGTAATCCTGGAGTAGGAATTCCCCGAAGAGAACTCACCAAATACCACCTGATCAAGCCTTACCGTATCCAGACCAATCAACTGTACTAATCCCAATTCCTCCCCATCAGCACTGATTCTGAAATCCATATGCAGAACTCCCTGCTCAGGAGTACCGTCTGCAAAAAGTACCTTGTAGCCCCCTGGCAGAATAAGTGTGCTGTCTGGGGAATTCTGCCTTACACGCATCGAGGTTAAATCTTTCAGATCATCCGTAAGATAAAGTCCGCCAAAGTTTACTTCACTGTCGCTGTCGTTATAGAGTTCGAGCCAATCATCAAATTCTCCGAACTCATCCATATATTCATTTTGCGCCGCTCCGGAGACCTCATTCAGGTATAGATTAGTAATTCTGGCTGGTATATTTGAATATCCGGGAGTACCATACATAAGGTAACCCGTTCTCCAGTTATTGCCATCATCAAGCGTCAGAGAGGTATCGATAAGGGCCACTGAGAGTCGGATTTTATCTTTAGAATCAGGCCAGTTGAAATCCTCATCGTATACAAACGAATGCACAGGTAAATAGTCCTTATTATATACATTGATTACATCCCTCGACCGGCCCATGGTGAAATCGAAATTTCCAATCACCCTCTGGTCTGAATCGAAAAATGTTCTAAAGTTGCTGGTATCCTTACATAGTACAATATAACTCTCAGCTTCTATTTGGGTAAGCTCTGGAATCCTGAAATATTTACTGCTGCCATCCTTTATAAACCAAGCTGAAATATCAATACTTTCTTTGCCTTTATTATAGATCTCTATCCAATCCAGTGGATCCGATTCTGCATCCTGGCTATAATACTCATTGACAATTATATCTTCATAAATAAGAGGCCAGTTTGTTACATAGTAAGCACCCATGTCAGCCCGGGAACCATCACTATCCAATGGAGAATCGGGACTTCCCTGATCAATACAGGGAGAGCCAGCGAGCAATTGAAAATCAAACTGGGGAGGCGAAGCTAATTCCGGATCCTCAAACAAGTTCCCGATCCCTTCCAAAACATCGGTATTGGATATGGAATAGTCCACCAGGATAGTCCCATCATTTCTTTGCACAATGGAAGATAATTTCGAATCTGATATAATGGTATTTAATACCGAGGCAGAACCCGCCCCACTCCCCAGATTTTTCTCATAACATGATATGCCAATAGAGTTGTTTACCAGGGTATTGTTGCTCACTTCGGCAAAGGATCCAAAATCCTTAACTGCAATAGCATTATAGCAAGAGTAAATGACATTTTTGTAAACCTTCATGCCAGAGGCCTGCCCAAGAGAAATTCCTTTATCACTGCAATTGGTAATTAGGTTTTCATAGATCTCAACACTCTGAGTCCCTTCGCCGATATCGATTCCATCACTATTCTCCCCTATCAGATTGTGGATTTCATTATACCTGATAATTCCCACTTTCACATCATCATAATCAATGGCATCGGTATCAAACATTTCGCTATCCATAAAGAGTGAATTCTCAACAAGAGCTGTATCTGCATGCTTGATGTTGATTAAATCACAGCTACCCTCCGATTGAAAACGACTGTTCTTCACTTCAATGTTACCGTATTGAAAAAAGACTGGATTGCGTGGAACATTTTCAATGCTGACGCTATTTAATTTTAAGTCTGCATAATAAGCTGAGATGGCACCAGGGTAAATTTCCGGATCACCGCCTGTTGTTGCATTTTCAAGAATCAGATGACTGAACACCGACATACCAGTGGAATGATCTAAACAAATGGCACCCCAGGATTTATGGTAAGCATCTATTTGCACAGGCAAATCTTCACTACCATCCACTGTGAGCATTCCATAAACATAAATATTGCATCCTTCTGGCATCAGGATCTTCACACCCTCCTTCAGGGAAACATGGATATTAGCCGGAATTATTAAATCTCCTGTGGCCACATAGGGGGCTGTAGCATCTGTCAAAACAGTGTCATTATGGAATATCTCCCCAAGGATGTTAGAATATATGGGACTGAAGAGTGCTGTGATACTGGTATCTGATCCGGGCATAAACGTAATGGAAGGATCTGAACTTTTCGAGGCATTGATCCACCCAGAAAATTCATAACCATTATCCGGAACTGCCAGCAAGTGAAGAGGTATGTTCTTGAAAAATAATCCTGTTTTTGAATCGCTGCAATAGTCAACATCATTCACAAATACTGTTCCGCCTTGCGCCTCCAACTCCACTGTCACCGTATCCTCCAGAAGAAAGAAATCCATCATATTCTTTCTGGCAAAAGAAGGTCTTCTCCTGGCAAAATCATATAGTACATCACAATTGTTCTCCCAATCCACCTGGCTAGGAATGCCATAGGCCTGAAAGCCCCATTTATCTATATGCCGGCCAATCTCCGGTTCAATTTGTGCTTTTAGACTGTCCGTTAATAGAAGTGCCCGGTCCTCATGGAATGCTGTATTCAGCAGAGCACTGAAACGCTGAAGGTAATAGTTCTCCATGCTTTCATTCTCCATGATCTTTCGGAAAATTACCGTAACCCATGGCCTGTTATGATAGAAAGGCTCCTCCATGGTATATAGGTATTCATACATGTTTGTCTCCACCGGGAAGCGAAAGCCAAATCCGTAATCCACATCAAACACCATCCATCGCCATTTACCTTCAGTAGTTCTGGGGCGCCAGATCTTACAGTTTTTATCTGGCCAGTCTGCATTCGCGCAATAAATCTCCAGCATGTAATAATCCAGATAGTTCTTTACATCCATCCGTGTTTCGAGTTCATCCATATTCTCCTGAAGAGAGAGGTCTGAGTTCTCTATGAAGTCCATCATTGCATTGTAGTGCTCTGCATCTCCAATCAACACTTCAATAGGTGCTTCAGTCTGATACTCCAGCAAGTCAATACTGTCATGATCGATACCCGTATTATTCTCTATATAGAACTCGTTCTGCTTTTCCCGCATATTTATCAGTCCCTGGTAAGCCCCATTCTTAAATACAAGCACAGGTTTGTATGCCTGGTAATCCAGATCAAGATAACCCTCAACAAATGTTTGGATCAAACCATCCCGAAAATAGGTATATGAGTAATCCTGATATCCCCCATTTCTTAAAACCAGATTCTTGAAAGAGGTCAAGCTTTTGCTTTGAAAAAAGCGGTAATTCAAGCGGCGTTTGCCATATTCCGATCTCGCATACAGAGAGAATGTTCTCATGGGATGAATCCCAACCAGTCCGGTTATCCTGGCGCCAATATCCTGACTGATGACCTGCGTACCTTGCTCGTTAAAATATTCAACATGTGTTCCTATTTCGCTGGTATATGGAAAGCCAATTGCCAGGCCGGGACTCATTGAAAATGAAAATACAGGTAAGCTTGCATCTTCTCCGATAAAATAGGTGGCACTTATCACCTCGCTATTCATTTTCCCCTCTTCAAAAACTATGGCTTTGACCACGGTATTTGATGTAATTGCGATGAGGCCAGCATAGAGATCTGATGAGGATGTAGGTGTACTTCCATCCAATGTGTAATATATGGCAGACTGGGAAGGAGATTGAATCTCCACAGAAACAGGGCTTTCATAAAAGCCTGCAGATATACTTAACTGAGGAGCCATTGCCCTTCCCAGATAAGCAGTTGTATTGTTAATGGCATTTGGGGTGGGCTCCTGATAGTAGGCCCAAGCACTTGGATCCTCTGTAAGCCTGCCCATAGAAATGTTTGTATTCTGGGGCAAGAATATTACGGAGTCTATAATGACCTTTTCTCTGTTTGAAAGGGCTATTGTCTCACCGTCAGCACTAAGTTTAAAGCTTGTGTGATTTTCGATATTCCTGTCGTCTGCCAGAAACAGGAGGTATCCCTTGGCACCTATCACAGTTCCATCGGGAATGATCCACTTATCTGGTTCATCAAGCTCATCTGATAAATAATAATAAGAGATATCAATTGGGGAATCTGAGGCATTATAAATCTCAATCCAATCGGGATAGTCCTCGTATTCAGCATCATAATAACCCCCAGATGAGTTGGATGCAACAAATTCATTAATAAGAAGCTGGGCCTTTACATCAATATCCTGAGCTATCAGAATTATTGCGAACAGAAATATGACGTGAGCTTTTCTCAGCTTAGATGCTTTCAGTAGATGAGTACTCTCTTTATGATAGATTGATCACCCGAACATAAGAAACGTATGAGATAGAGACCCGGAGCCTCATGGCTTAGGTCAATGAATTTGTATTCAGGAGATTTATTACTTATTATGGTTTCGCCTATCTGGTTATATACATCATAAGAAATGATACCCGGGTCCATGGACCAAGAGATGATCCCTGAACTGGGATTTGGATAGAGGTATATATCAGGTCTGTTTTCGTCAGAAATACCAGTCGGACCAGTAACTGTAAATGTTGCCAATGCAGAATCACTGCTATTTAAGCAGAGCAAATTCCCAACTGAATCCTTTATGCTCAAAGCCGATACAGTCCATATCCCGTTTAGTGCCGAGTCTGGAATGAGCTGATCGTATGCATACCTATTCTCTCCTAAAGCTTTCCAATCACTAAGATGTGTGTCAAGAGCATGAAGCTGTTCTCCAAGCGGATTCATAATATCGAGCTTGATTTTATCAATGCCGGAGAGGGTATCTTCTATCTCCAATAAGATTCGTATAGAATCACCCTTTTCAACCACATCTGGAGTGATGGAAAGTGAATGCAAGACAGGCGCAGCTGTATCCCTTGGAATAAGGAGGTCTGACAGGAGATTGAATGTCCAACTAAGGCTGTCATTAACTACATCATGCCTAAATACAAGAGCCTGGTTATAGTTTTTACCTGCATCAATTCCTGAAGCAAGATATTGCACTCCTTCAGGAGTTGTGTAGGCAAATTCATTGGTGCGAAAACCAATATCTCCTGCAACACAAATCACCTCAATCCCTTTGGCTTCAAGTTCCAGTAATTTAGGGTAGAGATCTGTATAGAAATTATTTGGATTTATACAGTAAAAACAATCCCCGAAGCCCCCGTTTGGAATGCTATTAATATAGGTCTGCACATAACTATCACCATACATCCAGATTAGCTTATGAGTTAAAATTACAAGGTGAGTTGTGGTATGCAGGGTATCTGTTACACTAGTGAACAATTCCAGCTGCTCATCAATAATATTACTCAAACTATCCTGGGTATCAAGAACAAGAAAGGTAAGCTTATCTCTATAATAGGCATAATAAGCAGGCCTGTGCGTATATGCCGAAATCCGCTCAAGATCTGCATAATCATGATTCCCAAGTGCCCACAAGGTGTTTTCATTACCCACATCCAGGATGGAATCTATATGAGCCATAGTTGTATCGTCCAGCGAGGAGGATACTGTCATGTCACCACCCAACCATAGCATGTCATAATATGAGTAATCAATGCTTTCCACAAGCGAATCCATGCTGGGGTTTGAAGCTGTTCTGGTATGTGCTACATGCAAGTAGTACTGAAATCTTGGTGAAGATGGACATTCACCTATCTGAGCATGGGCGTTGAAAAGGGCAAGGCTCAGGAGAGTTACTGTCAAGATAGTTTTCTTGTCTATAACCATAGGTCTTGCTATTGTTGTTAAAACTAACCCTTCAGAGCCTCAGCGCCTCCAACAATCTCCAGGATTTCATTGGTAATGGCTGCCTGGCGGGCCTTGTTGAACTGCAGACTCAGCTCTTTCAGAAGCTCGGTGGCATTGTCAGTCGCCATATGCATGGCAGTCATACGTGCACCATGCTCTGACGCATGTGAATCCAGAATTGCCTTGTAGAACTGCAGCTTCAAGGAGCGGGGAATCAGCTCCTGAACGATATACTCCTTGGTGGGTTCAAAAATATAGTCCACGTTAGAAACAGATCCTGATTCTTCTGCCAGCTGATCAACTTTGATAGGAAGGAACTGCTCTTCCGTAAGAATCTGTGTTCCGGCATTCTTGAATCGGTTGTAAATTACATCCACATGGTCATACTCACCGTCTGTGAAAAGACCCATGATCATGTTGGCCAGCTGAGCTACACGGTCAAAGGTAAGATCATCGAAAAGTTCACTACCATCGAAGATCACATTGTATCCCTTTTTGCGCAGAAAATCTGAACCCTTCTTCCCGACAGCAATAAAATCGACCTGGCGAGCCATCATTTGCCTGTCAAAAGTGGTCAGCGCCCTGGTAATGGTTGCTTTGATGGTGTTCGAGTTAAAGGCGCCGCACAAACCCCGGTTTGAGGTGATCAGAACCAGCAGGATCCGTTCCTTATCGCGCTGTACGGCATACTGATTGTCCTCATCATCTTTTATGCTATCACCAACACTGGCCAGAATCTCCTGCAATTTTTCAGCATAAGGTCTGAATTGTGTAATAGCATCCTGGGCCCTCTTCAGCTTTGCAGCAGAAATCATCTTCATGGCACTGGTGATCTGCATGGTAGAGGCCACCGAGGCCTTTCGCTCCCGTATTTCCTTCAAACTCGCCATTGGGAATTACTTAAATTTCTCAATAATTTCTTTGGCCGCATCCAGTATCTTACCGGTAATCTCTTCCGATAATTTACCCTGTGCAAGTGCAGTGAGTGTATCTTTCTGCTTCAGTTCCATATAGTCCAGAAAATCGACTTCAAACTCTTTTACCTTCTCCACAGGGATGTCGGCCAAGAGACCCTGGGTTCCACAGTAGATAATGGCAATTTGCTTCTCAACGGACATGGGTGCATACTGATCCTGTTTCAGAATCTCCACATTCTTGCTCCCCTTATCCAGCACTGCCTTGGTGGCCGCATCCAGATCGGAACCAAACTTGGAAAACGCTTCCAGCTCACGAAACTGAGCCTGATCAAGTTTAAGTGTGCCGGCAATTTTCTTCATGGATTTAATCTGGGCGTTACCTCCTACCCTGGATACAGAGATACCCACGTTAATAGCGGGTCGAACACCTGCATTAAAGAGATTCGATTCCAGGAAGATCTGTCCATCCGTAATGGAGATCACATTGGTAGGAATATAAGCACTTACATCACCTGCCTGGGTTTCAATAATCGGCAGCGCAGTAAGCGATCCTCCACCCTTTACCAGCGGTTTCAACTGTTCGGGAAGATCATTCATGGTTTTAGCGATCTCGTCCGATTGGATGATCTTGGCAGCACGCTCCAGAAGGCGTGAGTGGAGATAAAATACATCCCCGGGATAGGCTTCCCTTCCGGGAGGACGTCTCAACAGGAGGGACACTTCACGGTAAGATACCGCCTGCTTTGAGAGGTCATCATAAATAATCAGAGCAGGTCTCCCCGTATCCCTGAAATACTCACCTATGCAACATCCTGCGAAAGGAGCGTAGAATTGCAAGGCAGCAGGATCGGCAGCGGTAGCACAGACAATCACGGTGTAATCCATGGCTCCAGCCTCCTCCAGGGTTTTCTGGATAGTGGCAACCGTTGAACCCTTCTGTCCAATGGCCACATAGATGCAGTAAACAGCTTCGCCCTTCTCGTAGAATTCTTTCTGATTGATTATTGTGTCAATGGCAATGGCGGTCTTTCCTGTCTGCCTGTCACCAATGATCAGTTCCCGTTGTCCACGTCCAATAGGGATCATGGCATCTATAGGTTTCAGTCCGGTCTGAAGGGGTTCACTAACAGGTTGTCTGAAAATCACACCAGGAGCCTTACGCTCCAGCGGCATGTCGATCATCTCGCCTGTAATAGGGCCCTTTCCATCAATGGCTTCGCCAAGTGTATTGATCACACGTCCCAGCAATGGTTCTCCCACTCTAATGGATGCAATTTTTTTGGAGCGTTTTACTGAATCGCCCTCTTTGATCAGTTCAGATGAACCAAGCAATACAGCCCCTACATTATCCTCTTCAAGGTTCATAACGATTCCTGTAACACCGCTGTCAAATTCGATCATCTCATTGGCTTGCACACTGTTCAATCCATAAATACGGGCAATTCCATCTCCGACCTGGAGTACGGTACCCACCTCTTCAAGTTCAACTTCGCTTTTGAACCCTTCTATTTGTTTCTTTAAAATTTCCGATACTTCGGAAGGCTTAATCTGAGACATATGCTATTACTTTTCGATACTGGTTTGAAGTAGTTGTTTTTTTAATTTCTTGAGATTGCTGGCTATGCTTGCATCATACCGCATATCTTCTATGGTCAGTACAAAGCCTCCTATTACATCGCCATCCACAGCAGCGGTCAGCTCCACTTCCGAATCATAAGCTTTTTTAATCAAATTGCGGATACCATCCATTTCCGATTTGTCCACCTGCTGTGCAGTGACCAGTGAGGCGATACTAATCCCCTTTTCTTTGCGATAAAGGTCCTTGAAATTTCTGGCAATACCCGGAAGGAAAGACTCCCTCTTATTCTTAACAACCAGGTTGATCAATGAAAGGGAGATCTTTGAAAAATGTTTTTCAAAAATGGTCCCCATCAGCTTGATTTTCTGGCTGGGCTGTAAAGTGGGGACCACCAGCATATACTGGAAATCTTCCAGCTTACAGGTGGAGGTCAGCACCTCCATATCCTTGTAGACCTGGTCAAGAAGATCTTGTTCAGATGCACTCTGAAACAGCGCTTTTGCGTAACGTACTGAAATCTGACTTTCGTTCATAAATTATTTAATTGATTCGCCTCTCGGCATAGCCTCAAGGCATCATCTATTAATTATTTCACTAATTCAGGTCGGCTTCGTTGATCAGCTTGTCGACCAGTTCCTTCTGCGCTTTGCTCTCTTCCAGCTTCATACGCAGGATCTTTTCAGCTATATCTACTGAAAGACTGGCCATTTGCTCCTTCATATCATTCAGTGCACCAGCTTTCTCTCTCTGGATGGCCTCTCTTGCACTCTTAACCAACTTATTGGCTTCCTCCGAAGCTTTCTCCCTGGCATCGGCAATTAGTTTATCCTTCATCTCCTTTGCCTCCTTCATCAGCATATCTCTTTCGGATTTTGCCTCGGCAAGAATCTTTTCATTGTCGGCCTTTAGTTTGGTCATTTCCTCTTTCGCCCTGTCTGCAGCTTCAAGTGCATGACGTATGCTTTCATTCCGGGCCTTTACAGCCGTTAGTATAGCGGGCCAGGCAAATTTACCCAGGATAAAAAGCAGTACAAGAAAGAACAGGGTAGACCAGAAGAGCATTCCTATGCCCGGTGTTACTAGATCCATGATATTTTGTGTTTAATGATTTTCAAAGAAAGACCTGCAACCAACCGTTACAGGTCTGTTCAATTTTTGCGCCCGTTTATCCCATCATGGCAACCACGATGGCAAACAGGGCGGCACCTTCAATCAGGGCAGCTGAAATAATCATTGCGGTCTGGATCTTTCCTCCTGCCTCGGGCTGACGAGCAATGGCATCCATTGCCGATCCACCAATTCTTCCAATTCCCAGTCCTGCTCCGATTACGGCAAGTCCTGCTCCAATTGCTGCTAATGTACCAGTCATAATAAATAAGTATTAAATGAAAAACTAATCATGGTGATGCTCAGGCATCGCCATTCCAATAAATAATGCTGACAATAATGTGAAAATATATGCCTGCAGAAAAGCCACAAGCAGTTCAATAAAATCCATAAAGATCACCATCAGCAAGGATGGAGCTGCCACAAATATGGATTTGAAAATAAATATCATTGAGATCATGCTCAACACAATGATGTGACCCGCCGTAATATTAGCAAAGAGTCGCACCATCAGCGCAAAAGGTTTGGTAACCAATCCAATGATCTCCACCGGGATCATGATAACCAGCAATGGTTTAGGAACTCCAGGAGTGTTGAACACATGCTGCCAGTGCCACCTGTTACTGCTGAACTGTGTAATAAGAAAGGTGATAACAGCCAGTACCATGGTCACAGCAATGTTCCCTGTTACATTGGCCCCGAAAGGAAAGAAGGGTATCAAGCCCATCAGGTTATTCAGCAGGATAAAAAAGAAAACCGTAAGAAGGTAGGGCATAAAACGCGCGTACTTTTCCTCACCAATATTGGGAATGGCAATATCCTCTTCAATAAAGACAATTACCGGTTCAATAAATCCTGCCAGTCCTCTGGGCTCACTTATTCCCATTTTTTTGTAAGCTCTGGCCAGGCTGAGGAAGACCCAGAGCAAGATGATGACTGAAAGCATCATCATAAAAACATTCTTGGTGATAGAAAAATCAAGTGGCAATCCCGCCTCAACCAAAGCTCCATGTTCATCCACTTCAATGATCTTACCATCCAGACTCTTCTCTACTGTTTCGCCTTTCTTATTAATAACTTCAATGGTACCATGTCCCATAAGGAATCCTTCGTGGGAATGTCCGTGGGCAATCTTACTTGACATAAAGACGTGAAATCCCGAATGTTTGCTATATAGGATCACCGGCAGAGGAACAGCCACATGATGCCCATCCTTCTTGGTCAGTATGTGCCAGTCATGAGAATCGCTGACGTGTTCCAGAATATATTCCGTGGCATTAAACTCTTCTTCAGCAGCCTCACCATGCTCGGATTCGACCTGATGTGAGTCAATGGTTTCATGAGATGCATCATCAGTTTCAAGATGTTCATCCTGTCCATAAAGTTGGGTGCCTGGTAGAGTAAAGATAATTCCTATCAGAAGGCTGGTTACAACAGCTAAAAATCTTGCGCTCACGGTCAATGTAATTATTTGTTCTTCAGCATCTTAAGCAGATGTCCTGCTGTAAAAAAAGTAAAGATTAAATATAGTGCAAAAAATGTAACGATAAACGCTTTGGAAAGATTTTTTGTGGCAATCCAAAAAAGCAAAATAAACATGAGGTAGAGAAGAAACTTTACACCTATTCCACCCAAGAGGTAGACCACTCCTTCTTTGCTGCTTTTTTGAATTCCAGCCTGCATAACAAGATAAGTAAGCAGGTTGACTACTGTCACCGATGCAAGTGTAATAAGAAAAACTGCCCGGGAAATCTCCACATGGAGCTGTGGAATCAACACTATTCCCAGAAGAGCCAATATGGAGGCCAGAACAAGGAGTTGCCAGATGAAGCGTATCCGGTTAATCATCTTTCCTGAATATGAAATCCTTTAGTATAATGTAGAGGCCTGCAAAAACACCCAGAAGGGTCAATATCGCAGTATAGGCAGGTTTCTCATTGCCCGATCTTTCATCAAGTTTCGACCCTGCCCAATAGAATAGAAGAATAATAGCAATCATCTGAAATCCCATTCCGGAATAGCGGACATAGGAATTCAGACCTGTATTTTTACCGTCGTTCTTCTTTGAGTTTTGCGACTGGTTCGGTGATTTCTTCTTTTTTTCCACCCATATCACATTTACCGGTAAATGTTGCTCCCGGCTCTATGGCCAGCTTACCAGTCTTAATTTCACCGTATACTTTCGACATGGAACGAAGTGACAGCAATTCAGTCACAATAATCTTTCCGTCTACCACACCTTCAACTTCACAATTCTTGCACCTGATCTCTCCGCTTACCGTCCCACTCTGTCCAATAAATACTTTCCCCTTTGTATTCAGGTTGCCGACCAGATTGCCATCGAACCTGATATTTTCGCTGGAATTAATACTTCCTTCAATGGTGGTTCCAACGCCAATCATATTGATTTTGTTGGTACTCTCTGTTTCACCTATTTTTGCCATATGTTGCTTTTTATGCAAATTTAGTCATTATTCTTGTTTCCATCATAGGCCCACTTTAAATAGATGGACCCCCAGGTAAACCCACCACCAAAAGCTGACAGAATTATATTATCACCCTTTTTTAACTGGGACTCCCATTCCCACAGACAAAGAGGAATGGTGGCTGCAGTGGTATTACCATACTTCTCAATGTTGATCATCACCTTCTCTTTAGGCATTCCCATCCGACGGGCAACCGCCTCAATAATTCTCATGTTGGCCTGGTGCGGTACCAGCCAGGTAAGTGTATCGGAATTTAGCCCATTCTTCTCCATAATCTCCACAGAGACATCCGCCATTTTGGATACAGCCACCTTAAAGACAGCCTGTCCTTCCTGGAATACAAAATGCTCCTTGGCATCGACCGTTTCATGTGAAGCCGGACGTGCGGAGCCTCCTGCCTTCATCTGGAGATTCTTTAATCCGCTTCCATCGGACTGGAGAATGGCATCTCTGATACCCAGTCCCTCTTCAACCTGCTCTACCAGCACAGCAGCGGCAGCATCACCAAAAAGGGGGCAAGTGGTGCGATCGGTATAGTCAGTAATGGCCGACATCATATCGGCACCAACAAACACCACCTTCTTATATTGACCTGACTGTATAAAACTAGCTGCAGTCTGCAGGCCATATACAAAACCAGAACAAGCTGCAATAATGTCAAAGCTCCATGCGTTTTTGATTCCCACCTTATCAGCAATCAGGTTGGCGGCGGCGGGGAAAGGATAATCCGAAGTAATTGTGGCACAGATCAATAGATCAATTTCATCCGGAGAGGTTCCTGTCTTCTTTAAAAGCCCCTCAACTGCCCGGGCACCCATATCAGAGGTGGCTCCCTCCTTAAGGATCCTTCTTTCCTTGATACCGATTCTCTGCATAATCCACTCATCGGTGGTCTCCACCATGGTGCTTAACTCGTCATTGGTAAGCCTGTATTCAGGTACCCAGCCATGAATTCCTGTTATTCCTGCTGCAATCTTGCTCATCTGTCCAGTTCTTCTTTAATCCTGTTTACCAATCCAGCTCCCACAACTTCAGCTGTATGAAGGAGCATATTCTTTATCGCTTTATCATTGGAGATTCCGTGCCCGATAAGAAGGGGGGCATTCACGCCCAGCACCGGGGTGCCTCCAAAATTTTCAAAATTAAACAACTCAAAATAACCATTGTCGACACTTTTCATGGAAACGACTTTATAAAATGCTTCAGCCTGCTTTAACATCATATTTCCAATAAACCCATCAGTCACTATTACATCCACCCTGCTTGAGACAAACATCTCGTTGGCTTCAATATTTCCAATAAAATTGTAATTAGAGGACTCTTTCATCAACTGATATGCACTCCTGGTCACCATGTTCCCCTTGCTCTCTTCGATACCCATATTGAGCAAAGCTACGGTTGGATCATCAATCCGATGAACTAAATTTGAGTAAATGGTACCAATGGAGCCATACTGGTATAAAACATCAGGACGAGCATCAGGATTCAGTCCTACATCGAGTATTACGGCTTGTGTTCCCTCTACATTGGGTATTGTTGCAGCAATGGCCGGACGGATGATCCCGGGGATAGAAGTGATGATCTGCATGGCACCAACCATCATGGCTCCGGTATTTCCTGCACTGCAAAATCCATCCAGTGAACCATCGGTAAGTAAGCGCTGACCCAGAAAAAGGCCGGCCTGTGGCTTATCCTTGAATACCTTGAGGGGATGATCATCCATCCCCACAGTATCCTTTGCATGTAAAACTGAAAGCCCGCTTACATCGAGTTGGTGTTCCTCCGAGTAGCGGATCATACTGTCCTTGTCACCTATCAATACGATTTCCACCTCAACAGGTAAGGATTCCCTGGCGAGAATGGCTCCACGTATTACGGAGCCGGGAGCGTAATCGCCCCCCATCATATCGATCCCAATGCGCATGGGTTATCGGGCTACTGCCCTGATTACTGTCTAATCTAAGCTAAATCGGCTTCAGCGTCGATAACGAGTTTACCTTTGTAATAAAGGTTTCCATCTACGTAGTAAGCACGGTGACGTTCATGAACAGTTCCTGTAGTAGAACAGGTGGAGAGCGTAGGAGCCTCAGCTTTATAATGCGTTCTTCTCTTGTCTCTTCTGGTCTTTGAAGTCTTTCTTTTTGGATGTGCCATAGTTATTCGTTTTTTTCAATAATTCCTTTAAGTGCATCCCACCTGGGATCAATCTTTTCTTCCTTATCAGGTTCTTTGGTACTGTGAGCATCCAGTTGTTCCAACATTTTCGGGTTGCATGTGGAGTGTCCTTCAGAATCATCAGGGTGAAGCTTTTGATAGGGAAGTGCCAGCATAATAAACTCATACAGATACTGACCCACCTCTATCTCGTGATCGTCCCTTCCAATGACCAAGACATCATCTTCAATTTCGCCCGGTGTTTCTCCCATCTTCACAAAAACTGTCTGGGTGGTAGAAATATCAGTCGAAAATTTCTCCAGGCAACGGTCACATATAACCTCCACCTTACCTTCCAGCGAAAAATGGAGTGAAAAGACACCTGTTTTCTTTTCCAGGATCACTTCAGCATGCACATTACCGTCGCTAATTTCCGAATGCTCAAATAAAACAAAGAACTGCCTGTCAAGCTCAAATGAAAAATCGTGATCGCCTTCTCCTAAACCCGAAATGCGTACTTCATATGAACCCCGCTTTCTCACAACGCTTCAATTTGGGAGTGCAAAAGTATAAATTTATCTCATATAAAAAAACAAAGATCCCCATTAATTCATGACAGTAAGGAGATTAAACATGAAAGTATCAGAGAATCACCTGCTGTATGGTTTCAATAAGCGAGTCAATAAAATAATCGTCCTTGGTAAGGTATCTGTTCGCCCCATTCTCCATGAACTCGGTCAGTAGCGTATCGTCGCCCTGGCCGGTAAGAATGACCACGGGAATATCACTATCAACTTTTCGGATCTCCTTCAGTGTATCCAGGCCATTGAGGTTGTTTTCATTAGCTCCGGCAAGGATATGATCCAGTACAATGAGCCTTGGGTTCAGGTGCAGGTTTTCCAGGCACTCTTCTCCGGTAGTGTAGCATATAACATCATAATCATGCCTGCTCTGAAAGGTAAATTCCATCAGGTTCAGAATCACTTTGTCGTCGTCAATAAAGAAGATTGGCCTGCTCATCAAGGATTATAATCGCTGTTTCAGATATCAGTAAATAAAAGTAGCAAATAATTTTTTACGACAAAACGTACCATGTTGTGTGTAGTATTCGGACAGTCCATGTACGAATTCGGACGCCTCCATTTAGATATGTTTTACATATACTATTAATAATTAAATACTTATCTACTTTGGCACTGCTATTGAATTCATTATAGATTGCATAAGCAATAAACGAACGCTCCGATGTCACTTTTCAA
>PVMK01122163.1_pt1 | contig 31324 bp, 31 predicted proteins | sample 1853481 | NCBI WGS metagenome assembly PVMK01 (sample SAMN08533507, study PRJNA380276) | Marine sediment metagenome, whole genome shotgun sequencing project.
TTCCTCAAAGAGTGGCCCCTTGTATGTTCGCCAAGATAGGGAGATCCTGTACTTGGATTTTCCAGCGGATTCAATATCGGCAGTTGAACCTCCAGAACCATTAATCAACGGGTTGGGCGGTAAACCGACTGAACTGTACAAAGGCCGGGATGATTATCTGGCCATATTTGATAATGAAGACAATATTGTTTCGCTCTGTCCGGACAAGGCCTTAATCTCCAAAGTGCCATCACGCGGGGTAATCGTTTCAAGTCCAGGCAGTGAGGTTGACTTTGTTTCCCGGTTTTTTGCGCCTCAGTCTGGCGTACCCGAAGATCCTGTGACTGGCTCGGCCCATACCACCCTTATACCCTATTGGTCGAAGAGATTGGCGAAGAAACAGCTTCGGGCTAAGCAGCTATCCAAAAGAGGTGGAGAACTGGTGTGCAAAGACCTTGGCGAGCGTGTTGAGATAGGCGGAAGAGCGGTGACTTATCTCGTAGGAGAGATATCATTGTGAGAAGAATTCCTGGCTGCCTTCATCTCGATAGTTCGACATAATCGTGAACAATTTAGGATCTCAGATATCTGATCATCGCGACAGCCCATTCACTTGAAATACTCAGGTAAGTGTTGTTTGAACACTTCGATCAACTCTTCATCGGAAATAACTGTTATGCGACCGTGCTTTTCGTATTGATCGCGCACCCAGCGGGCAACGCGTCCCACCTTGGCCTTCCTGAGACGATCCTTGCCCTTTAGGCCAAGGTATTCATTCACCCAATTGGCAATCCCGTCCACTCCTGATTTGTCTGTGATGGCCACCCTCGGAGGCCGGTCCAGAAACTTACGAGTATCGAAGATATTATATATGTGCTCATCCTTTGAAAGGCCATCCGCATGGATTCCGGCGCTCGTTACGTTGAACCCCGTTCCTACAAAGGGATAACGTTCGGGAACAGCCGCCTTAATCACATTCCGATAATATTCGGCTATTCGGGTGATCATCATGGTATCAATACCGTTCATATCGCCCTTGATACCAATGTACTCAATGACTGCACCTTCTAACGGCGGATTTCCTGTGCGTTCGCCAAAACCCAGAAGAGTTGTGTTCACCGCATTACATCCGTATAACCAGGCCGTGGTCCCGTTGATATGGACCTTATGAAAATCATTGTGTCCATGCCACTCCAGACGATCGGAGGGGACCCCTCCCTCATGAATCATCTTGTACACAAGCTTTGGGACGCTCCGAGGCAACGACGCGCCCGGGAAAGAGATACCGTACCCCATGGTGTCGCAGAGCCGTATCTTGACTTTGAGCTTTTCCGGAACCTGCTCAGAAAGGCGCATAAGCTGCTGGACAAAGGGTAATACAAAACCGCTGATATCAGCACGAGTCAAATCTTCAAGGTGACATCGGGGACGAACACCCACCGCAAGTGCCTCCTCGACCACGGCAAGATAATTACTCATCGCTTTCTCGCGTGTTTTATGCATTTTGTGAAAGATATGGTAGTCTGAACAGGAAGTAAGCATCCCCGTCTCTTTCAGCCCCATCTCCTTGACAATACGAAAGTCTCCTTTCTCCGCTCGAATCCAGCCAGTAATCTCCGGATAAGGATGTCCCAACTCCTGACATTTCTGCACAGCTTCTTTGTCTTTTGCACTGTAGAGGAAGAACTCACTTTGCCGAATCACCCCGTTGGGACCGCCCAATTTTGAGAGCATACTGTAAATATGCACTATTTGCTCAACAGTGTAGGGTGGGCGTGCCTGCTGTCCATCACGGAAAGTCGTGTCAGTAATATGAATGTCCCGGGTTAGTAAATCGGCGGGGTCAAATTGAATAAGTTTCCCGTCAACCTCCTCATAGATCTTCCCGTCAAAGGTAATTCGGGGGATCTGATCGTAGCTGAAGATATCTTCTATCAGATTTGGCTTGTCTGTATGTATTAGATTATCCATGACCATCCATACTCCTATCAATTTCATAATCCATCGGTTGCTTCTCTTTTCTATCACATTAACAAAAATGGGATAAAGGTATAATCTCTACGCCATTCTCTAAAATGTGTTCACATGTCTGGATAATGCAGATTCAATATGTGCGCATTGCCTTAAAAGTCTTGATAATGTTGTGATAATTCAGCCCAATAATACGAGCTCATAGATGTTTGCCACGTAGTTTACCACATTGTGGTAATTCATTCCATATCAAAATAATAATAGGGGCAGGGCCGCGTCATTTAAGCTGATAACCTGCTGACTTAACGAGAATTGTTTCCTTATGCAATTTTCTATAAATTCGAAGCACGAAGCACGAAATCCGAAACAAATACGAATGCCCAAAATCCTAAATCCTAAACGTGATGAGCCCCGCAGGTATTGGATAAATGTTTGAAATGTTTTGTTCATTTGATATTTGAAGTTAGATATTGTTTCGAGTTTCGATATTCGGATTTCGTCCCGCCGGGGCGGGATTGAGGTCCCAGAAACAACTAATACTAACGACTTAGCACCGACTTTGACGATTCCCTGATAATAGGGGTTAATGCTGTTGACTGTCGATCCCTGAAATGCTACTTGAAACTTATGAGAATCCCGTTGAGAATACTACCTCGGCGCATGGTGTTGGGTAATGAACAGGGAAGCAGGGGGCGATTTCCGCCAAAAAGGTTGTCCCGGATAAACGAGAGATGCGTGTTTACGAGAAAAACGCAGCTTCGTCAAGCCTAATCCAAGATTTGAAGCCAAATTGGCAGTTATTTTGGAAAATAAGCATTTTTGTCGAGAACTGCGGGTCTTCAATACCGTCTTTATCCTTAACCCTGAACATTGAACCCTTCCCATATTTTCGGAGCAATACATGACAACTCGTATCGTATCCCTCACACCGTCCATTACCGAAACACTCTTTGCGTTGGATATCGGAGACCGGGTGGTCGGCGTCACCGACGCCTGCGACTATCCGTCTGAAGCCCACGCCAAACCTCATGTCTGTTCCTGGTTCAAACCGGACATGGATCGTATCAAGGCCCTTGATCCGGATCTGATTCTTGGCCTGGAAACAGCGCATCAGCATATGAGACCGTTTTTGGACTCCATGGGAATTCAGCTTGAACTGTTTAATCCGCACAATGTCCCGGACGCATTGGCAGACATCCTGCATCTCGGGAAGTTGCTCGGTAAAGGGGTTGCTTCACAGAAACTGGTCGGTGGACTGCAACAACGGCTCGACAATTTAGCCAGACGGGTAGGACGGGTCGCACCCTCCGAGCGCCCTCTTGTATCGCGTGTGCTGGAAATCGGAAATGGTAAATTGATGGTTGCGGGACCCCGATCGTTCCAATATGATGTAATTGCGCGTGGCGGAGGGATCAACGTGTCAACCGGAATCGATAGCGCCTACCCGAAGGTCTCTTTCCAACAGTTCAAAACATGGGACCCGGATATGGTGTTTATTTGCGGTTCCGATAAGAGCCGCATACCACGGCTTAAGGCCGATCCCGAATGGAGATCACTCAAGTCCGTCCGAAATGGAAAGTTGTATCAGTTCCCTTGCGGGTTGACCTGCCGCACCGGTCCCCGAATTGTTGATATGGCCGAACTTTTGTTTAACACGCTGCAACCGGGACGCCCTTAAAATCTAAGTTGGCAGGAAATCAGTGAAAAGATGGGGGGCAGGGAAGTTAAAGAATATCTGGAGTCCAAAGAATTAACAGTTCACCATAAAAAGGAGGTTGTCGCATGATAAAGGAAATCACTGTTCAAGATCTGAACACCGAACAATTCATCCATGAAAAGGTTGGAGAAATCAAAACCGCTGTCGGAGAAGGCATGGCGATAAACGCTCTCTCGGGAGGCGTCGATTCGTCCACCGTGACCATGCTGGGGCATCGTGCCCTGGGAAATCAGCTGAAAACCGTCTTCATTGAAAACGGTCTCATGCGGCAAGGAGAAGCCGAACAGGTCGTGGGTTTTTTCAGAGACCTCGGTGTTATAGTTGAAGTCGTCGATGCCAGACAAGAGTTTTTTTCTGCACTCAAGGGCATCACGGATCCGGAAGAAAAACGGGAAGCAATTAGACAGACCTTTTACAGCACTGTCTTCGGACGTATTGTCAAAGAAAGTGGAGCAAAACATCTGCTTCAGGGAACCATTCTGACAGACGTGGATGAAACAGTTGCAGGGATCAAGCGGCAACACAATGTCTTCGAACAGCTTGGCATTGATCCAAAGGAAACCTTCGGCTATCAAATTATTGAGCCGCTGATACAACTTCGTAAAGACGGTGTCAGAGTGATCGGCAAGGCACTTGGTCTTCCTGCCGAACTGTTTGAGCGTATTCCCTTCCCGGGTCCCGCCCTTTCTGCGCGTGTGATAGGAGAAGCCACCCCGGAACGCATCGAGACAGTCCGCAAAGCAACCGTCATTGTGGAGCTGCTGCTGAAAGATACCGGTGCTTTCCAGTACATGGGAATTCTTCATGAAGATCGCGTTACCGGCATGCGCGACGGCAAACGGGATTTCGGCCAGCAGATCGAGGTGCGCTGCTGGAACAGCGTCGACGCGAGGACAGCAACACCGACACATCTACCGTTCGAAACGCTTGAAAAACTTGCCAACGACATTATTCGTGAAGTACCCGGCATCGTCAGCGTCACGTACAATATCGCCACAAAGCCTCCCTCCACAATCGAAGCGGTGTAATTCAGAATGCTCGGGTTGTATTAGCAGCCTCAATCTGGCTGTATAGGGGTCATCCACTAAAGATAAGTTCGTGCAAAAGGGCTCTAATGGGAAGAGGATGAGTAATGGGAAAAAATAAAAAACACATCATTGTAACCGTAATCGGCAAGGATGAGGTCGGAATTGTTGCCAAAATAGCCACCACCCTTGCGGAAAACAACATTAACATAATCGACATCAACCAGAAACTTTTAGGCAACGAAATTTTTGCCATGACTCTGCTGGCCGACAGGATAAACGCTACCCGCTCCTTACCAGAGATCACTGCCAGGCTCAAGGAGTCTATTAAAGACATGTCTCTCAATGTCACGGTTCAGGATTCGGAAGTTTTCCAATATATGCACAGGGTGTAGGGACAAGACATGAAATTTTCCAATGAAGAGATACTTGAAACGGTAGGAATGATTGCCGAAGATAAACTGGACATCAGGACCGTGACACTGGGAATCTCCCTTCTTGACTGTTCCGATCCTGATCCTGCTGCCTGCGCACGCAAGGTGCGTGAAAAAATTCTGGCAAAAGGTGACAGACTGAGCCGAAAAACCGACTTTGTTTCTGATGAATATGGTCTGCCCGTCGTGAATAAAAGAATCAGCCTTACCCCCATGTCCATGGTGGTTCCCGTGGCCGACCCTGCCGCTTTCCTGGAGGTTGCGAGCGCCGTGGATATGGCTGCAGAAGAAATTGGCGTCGACTTTGTCGGCGGCTACACGGCCATGATACAGAAGGGCGAAACAGAAATTGACAGTGCCTTGATTGCGGCAATGCCGGAAGTCCTGGGGACCACCAGGCGTTTTTGCGCCTCCGTTGTCCTTGCCACCACAAAGGCTGGAATAAACATGGATGGCTGCTACACCATGAGCCAGGTAATGAAAGACATTGCTGAGCGCACCGCTGATCAGGATGGAATAGGTTGCGCAAAACTTGTTCTCTTTGCCAATCCCGTTGAAGACAACCCTTTTATGGCCGGGGCATTTTATGGTGCCGGAGAGAGCGAAAGTTCAATACTTGTGGGGGTAAGCGGCCCGGGAGCCGTCCGCCACGCACTTGAAAACCTTGGTCCCGATGCCGATCTTGGACAGGTAGCAGAAGCGATTAAGAAGAGTGCCTTCAAGATCACCCGGGCTGGTGAACTGGTTGGCAAAAAAATAGCTGATCAGCTTGGCGTTTCATTTGGCAACCTCGACCTTTCCCTCGCCCCCACCCCGGCCGAGGGCGATTCGGTGGGTCAGATACTGCAAACCATGGGGCTTGCCATGCCCGGTGCACCCGGCTCAACTGCTGCGCTTATGATGCTGAACGATGCGGTAAAAAAAGGCGGGCTCTTTGCCTCTTCATCGGTAGGCGGTCTTTCCGGAGCCTTTATCCCTGTCAGCGAAGATGCATCAATGATCGAAGCGGCAAAGGTCGGTGCAATAACTCTTGAAAAGCTCGAAGCAATGACGAGCGTCTGCTCGGTGGGTCTTGACATGATCGCTATCCCGGGATCAACAAGCGCCGAAACTCTTGCTGCAGTCATAGCTGATGAAATGGCAATTGGCTGTGCCAACAACAAGACTACTGCAGTGAGAATAATCCCGGCTCTCGGAAAGGATATAGGTGATTTCGTTCATTTTGGCGGGCTCCTTGGCGAGGCCCCGGTAATGGCGGTTAGTCAGATTTCCGCTGACATCTTTGTCAAAAGAGGCGGCCGCATCCCGGCACCTCTTCAGTCATTGAAAAACTAGGAGGCCGGTGCGATTTCCCAACTGCCGCAATCCGGGTTTGGTTATCCATTTTTATTTCATTGCATAATCTGCAAAAGGGCTTATATTTATCAACGATTGACTAAGTAGAAGCGAATTTCCCTTCAGGTTGTCCTCGTTAACCTCGTTGTTTGCCAAACATCGTTCGTTGCCGATGAAGTTTCTGCTGATTATTTTAACCGGAGCAACAGTCTGAAACTTTATGTCGGGATCCTCTTTTATATGATCTTCAATTTTGGCATAAGCAAAACAATGCACCAATAACGTATTTTGTCTGGACATCCAGACTTTCGGTCGAGGTATCAAATGGTCCCTCGGCTCTATAACAACGTGGTTCCCAAAGGAACCCATCACAAAGGAGTACATAAAATGGCTGAAGGTACAGTAAAATGGTTTAACGATTCAAAAGGTTTTGGTTTTATTGAGCAGGATGGGGGCAAGGATGTATTTGTACATCATTCTGCAATTCAGGCCGAGGGCTTCAAATCCCTGCAGGAAGGCGCACGGGTGACCTTCGATGTTGTCGACGGCGCCAAAGGACCAGCCGCAGAGAATGTTGTCCAGCAATAAGAACTGAAATGGATCATTGAAAAAGCCCCCGCACTCTGCGGGGTCTTTTTTTACCGCAGTGTCTTTTACGCTGAACATAAAGCATGAATAAGGAGAGCGTCTTGGCAAAAACAAACTATTCATTTGCAAAGCACCAGAAAGAATTGGCAAAGAAAAAGAAGAAAGAGGAAAAAATACAGCGCAAGCTGGAGAAACAGAAAAATCTTGCAGGGGAAAAGGAGAACCTTTTGCCTCAGGAAGATTAAATCGCTTTAAGCCCTGTTTTTCCTAAACGAAAATACACTATGCCACGGGGAGTTTCCTTGTGGCTTTTATTTTGAGGACACGACCATGATAACCGCATCCAATGTTGCTCTCTCCTATGGAAAGAGGGTCATCTTTCAAGACGTCAATATCAAGTTCACTCCCGGCAATTGCTACGGCCTGATCGGGGCGAACGGCGCCGGAAAATCAACCTTTCTGAAGATCCTGGCAGGTCAACTTGAGCCTGATCGGGGCGAGATTACAAAGGGGCCGGGACAGCGCGTCGCGGTGCTCAACCAGGACCAGTTCGCCTTTGACGAGTACACCGTTTTCAATACCGTCATCATCGGCCATAAGAAGCTCTACAAGGTGATGGCAGAGCGTGAGGCCCTCTATTCCAAGTCTGATTTTACCGAGGAAGACGGTATCCGTTCCGGAGAACTGGAAGCCAAATTCGGTGAAATGAACGGCTATGAGGCAGAGGCAGAGGCCGCTGTGCTGTTAAACGGTCTCGGCATCCCGGAAGAGATGCGTCAGAAAAAGATGAAGGATCTTGACGGCAGCGACAAGGTGCGGGTGCTGCTGGCCCAGGCCCTGTTCGGCAATCCGGATATCCTGCTCTTGGACGAACCCACCAACCAGCTCGACCTGAAGACCATCACCTGGTTGGAGAATTTTCTCTCACGCTTCCAGAACACAGTGATCATCGTCTCCCATGACCGCCATTTTCTGAACCAGGTCTGCACACATATGGCGGATATCGATTATGGCAAAATCCAGGTCTATGTGGGCAACTATGACTTCTGGTATGAGGCCTGCCAACTCCATTTCCGACAGAAGAAGACCGAGATCAGAAAGGCCAAGGCAAAGGCAGACCAGCTCAAGGAATTCATCCAGCGCTTCAGTTCCAACGCCTCCAAGGCCAGGCAGGCCACCTCACGGAAAAAGCTGCTTGAGAATCTCACCATTGATAACATGCCGATTTCCTCCCGAAAATATCCCTACATCGTCTTCACGCCGGAACGACCCTGCGGTGACGTCATTCTGGAGATCAACGGTCTTTCCAAAGAGATCGACGGCATTTCCATGTTTGAGGATCTCTCCCTCATGGTCAACAAGGGCGACAAGATCGCCTTTGTCGGGGCTAACAGCCTTGCAAAAACAACCCTGTTCCAGATTCTGGCCGGGGAACTTGCGCCGGACAAAGGCAGCTTCCGCTGGGGGGTGACCATCAAAAACGCCTATTTTCCGAAAGAAAATAATGCGTATTTTAATAATGAGGAGCTTGATCTTATCGGCTGGTTGCGCCAGTTTGCACCACCCAAAGAGAATGAAAGTTTTGTCCGGGGGTTTCTGGGGAAAATGCTTTTTTCCGGAGAGGAGGCAATGAAAAACACCTCTGTCCTCTCCGGTGGCGAACGGGTGCGCTGCATGCTCTCCAAGATGATGCTCTCCGAAGCCAACGCCCTCATCCTCGATGAGCCCACCAACCATCTCGACCTTGAATCAATCACCTCTTTGAATAACGCCCTGATGGCTTTTCCGGAGGTGGTTCTCTTTGCCTCCTATGACCATCAGTTTGTATCCACCGTAGCAAACAGGGTTGTCGAAATCACTCCGGACGGCATCATCGACGTGATGATGGACTTTGACGCTTACCTGGTAATGAAGGAAACGAATCTGTCCGGTGAGGACAATTACCTGCGAGCGTTTTAAGGGGTCAACTTCTCACGGATCTCTTCCATTATAGGGCCATCTTCTCCCCAGAGCTTACAGCTGTTAATCAGGCTGGACAGGCCCCGGAATTCATCTAAGGAACGGGGAATGGGATGTCGTTTGCGCGAGTAGTGGGTCCAATATCCATGTAACGCAGCAGTCCCCATAACTACAATAAGGTGCACCAGGTGGGTGCACCCACGAACCCCGCCTAAAAGATGGTTCACCTTCTCGCTATACCCTGAAGTGATTTGAAGACCGACAATTTTTTTCACTTCCTCCAAGGTACTCGGACAGAGCTCATGTGGGATTTCGGGCATTTCAGCCTCTGCATCGAGGATCGTCACGGGCCAGTCCCCGATAAGCATCCGTACGCACATCAGGTGGACCACCCCGGGATTTCGCGGTTCGCCGTTCCAGTGGAATCCCTGAACAAGCCGTTCATCTCTCAGCCAACCCTCGACAATTAGTTGATTATTCTCCAGGGGGTAAGTTCGCAACTCCAATCGCCGTTCATGGACAGGAGCGCCCTTAATAAGTTCCTTTAGTCGACTCATAAATATTCTCCATAAGTGCTCAGTCTCGGGTTTCCCCCTAAAGCGAAATTAAACTTAAATAATAGTATTTAAGAGGAAAGCATCCTGGTTCGGAGGATAAGTTCTCCAGGATCAATGATTGCCAGCAAATTACCTAAGATAGGAGAAAAGGGCAACCCCAAGCACAAAGATGATCAAGCCCATAACCCGCATGGTCTCAGGCTTTGCTTTATTGAACCACCATTCCAGCAGAGCCTTGGTCTGCTGCGGGGGCGCCATATAAAAATAAACCCCTTTTGATGTAGCCAACAACCCTAAAATAAAGGCCAGCCAGAATATGTCTCTGTTGGTAAAAGCCCCGATTATCAGGACTATCCCGAAGATAAACGGCAAGAAAGACAACTGCTTCACCTTTTCGGTAAGAAACATCTTCTTAAACATATCCCTTGTCTTTTCGGTAAAAACTATAAGGGATGTACCGGCAACGACCCATAAAAGAGCTATAACGTAGAGTAATGCTGTCATTTCTACCTCCAGGTTGATAAATTCCGTTAGGTGTTTATGGATTAAGGGTAATGCGCATGGCGTTAGGAAGTCAACCAACGTCCAGCATCAAGTACCCCCGCTTGAAAACGGGATCTTCGACCAGTACCCAATACCCAGTACCCGCCATCCAGTAACCAGTATATTTTTCATACCAGGGTTTAATTCTAAAGGCAAATAATGAAGGTAAACCCCAAAATTTATTTCCACAAACATGCTCAAATCAGGCAAACATAGATTATAATAGGATTATAATAGTTTATTTTAATGACAATTTGAAGACAATTTGAAGACAATTTGAAAATTCTTGACAATATTGGGTCTTAATGTTATTCATATTTATCATGTATTCTTGATTTTTGGCACTCTCTTTCGACTGTCATGGGGGGCATTAAAATGAGCACAGACCACGAACAATTTAAAGATGAGAAGGAAACCCGGCGAGGCCTCCCGGATATTGATTTTAACAGACCGACTCATGAAACTGGGGTTCCCGGCGATCAATCTCCTGATGATGAGGTCATAGACCTTATAGATGTAGTTATGAAAGGAGAAAAACCCCTCGATGTGGAGACTGATGATCTCGCCCCGTTCTTAGATAAGAATGAAAACTTTGAAGGAGCAGCAATCATTGACGAAAAGGATGAAGAGGATTCATCCGGGTTGCATCGTGCCCTCGAAAAAGAGACTGCAGAAGATCAAGATGACACCCATGAGTCGTTTGATTTTGATTTTGAATCCCCCGAGGATTTCAAAGAACCGGAGACAGATACCTTCGCAGAGCTTCCTCAGGATCAGGATGACTTGGCAGAGGTGATGGCAAGTTTAGAGGATACGAATGACATCGATGTGCCCGGGGCTACTGCCATTTCTGAAGAGCTACCCGCTATTTCCACGGAAAGACTTGAGGATATAATCACCGAGGCGGTCAAGGACGTTGTAGAGAGGGTCACAAGAGAAACCATGTCTGAGGTAGCTGAAAAGGTAATCAAAGAGGCTATTGAAGGCCTGAAGCAGAGTCTTGAACCACCGTCGGCGTAGCCATCGGTTCGAGCGGTTTTATCAAAAAAACCCATAAGAGCGAATACGCAGGTCTCGAAAGGGAGCGTTTTGCATAGGTCTCTTGTCTAATCCCGCCCAAGACAAATTCCTTCCCATAGACTTTCATTTGACATTTGAGCTTTTTCATTTGATATTGTTACCTATATGCGCCGATTGGAATCGCGTCTTCCCTCCGATTTCCGGCACGCTTGCAGCTTGTAGAGGACGGAACCGCCTTTAAACCCGTGAACGGCTATATATATTTTCGGGAGTGTTTGATAGATGAAAAATGAATTAATTGCAAAGAGTTACGAATCTAAGAGTGTTGAGCAGAAATGGTACAAATACTGGGAAAACAACGGCCTCTTTAAACCAGAAACCACCTCTGAAAAGGACCCCTATTGCATCGTGATTCCACCCCCGAATGTCACCGGGACCCTTCATATGGGCCACGCCCTGAACAATACGCTTCAAGATATCCTCTGTCGTTTCAAAAAGATGAAAGGGTTTAATGTCCTGTGGCAGCCGGGCACAGACCATGCGGGGATCGCCACTCAAAACGTAGTGGAAAAGGATTTGGCAGCCAGGGGCACAGACCGGCACGCAGTTGGAAGGGAGAAATTTATTGAATTGGTCTGGGAGTGGAGGGAGAAATACGGCGGACTTATAATTAATCAATTAAGAAGGTTGGGCTGTTCCTGCGACTGGAGCAGAGAACGTTTTACCATGGATGAAGGGCTGTCCAAGGCTGTAAAGGAGGTCTTTGTACGCCTCTATGAGGAAGGGCATATTTATCGTGGAGATTACATCATAAACTGGTGCCCCAGATGCCATACCGCCCTGGCCGATATTGAGGTTGAGCATAAAGAGAAAGAAAGCCATCTTTATCATATTCGCTATCTTTTTAAAAACGGTGGGGGGCATCTGACAGTTGCCACCACCCGACCGGAGACCCTTTTGGGAGACACTGCCGTGGCCGTTAACCCTGAGGACGATCGGTACGCAGCCTTATCAGATACACATGTCCTGTTGCCTATTCTCAATAAGCCAATACCTGTCATCTTCGATAAATACGTGGACATGGAATTCGGCACCGGGGCGCTTAAAATCACACCCGCCCATGATCCAAATGACTTTGAAATAGGGAATATCCACCATCTTGAGAGAATCAAGGTGATTGACGAAAACGGCATAATGAATGATTTAGCCGGCCCATACCAGGGAATGGAGAGGTTTGAATGCCGTGAACGGATCATAGAAGACCTGAAAGATGCGGGCCTTATGGACAAAATAGAGCCATATCAAAACGCAATCGGGCATTGCTATCGCTGCAAGACCATTATCGAACCCCTCCTTTCAAAACAGTGGTTTGTGAAGACCGGCCCCCTTGCAAAAGAGGCAAGCAAGGCGGTCAGGGACGGAAAAACCCGGATTTTTCCTGCCAACTGGGAAGGTGTATATTTTGAGTGGATGGATAATATAAAGGACTGGTGTATTTCTCGACAGATCTGGTGGGGGCATAGGATACCTGCATGGTATTGCCGGGAATGCGGCGCAGTCCAGGTGGCCAAGGAAGCACCGGTGCGATGTAACTCATGTGAGAGTCATGACCTTGTCCAGGAAACAGACGTGCTCGACACTTGGTTCAGCTCAGCCCTGTGGCCATTTTCCACATTAGGCTGGCCTGATTCTACCCCCGAGCTCAAGACTTTCTACCCGACCGCTGCCCTTGTGACCGGTTTTGACATCCTCTTCTTCTGGGTAGCACGGATGATGATGATGGGAATCCATTTCATGGGGGATATCCCCTTTAAGGATGTCTATATCCATGCCCTGGTCAGGGACGCGGAAGGGAAGAAAATGAGCAAATCAAAGGGGAATGTCATCGATCCCCTCGAGGTTATGGACCAGTTCGGCACAGACGCTTTCCGTTTTACCCTGGCAGCCCTGGCGGCCCAGGGGAGGGATATCAAGCTCTCTGAAGAGACCATCGTAGGTTATCGCCATTTTGTAAATAAAATATGGAATGCCGCTCGATTTGCCTTGATGAACTTAGACGAAAACGAAGATCCGAAACACGATGAAAGGGCCTACACCCTGGCCGACCGGTGGATTTTGACAAGGCTCGGGCAGGTCAGCGAAGAGGTGTCCCGGGCCATAGAAGCCTATCAGTTTAATGAGGCCGCAGGTCATTGTTATCAGTTTATATGGCATGAGCTGTGTGACTGGTATCTTGAGATGGCAAAGCAAGAGCTTTATGGTGACGACGGGGTTTCAAAAGAGACTGCAAGGGCCGTTGTTCAAGAGGCGCTTATGGCCGCATTAAAGCTGCTGCACCCGTTTATGCCCTTTGTAACAGAAGAAATATGGCAAAAACTTCCCGGGACAGATGGGAGCATTATGATTGCCAGTTTTCCTGAGCCTTCTGATTTTTCCAGAGATGAAGATGCCCTGAAAGAGATGAATCTCCTGATGGGGGTTATAGCAGCGATACGCAACATCCGCGGAGAGATGAACATTCCCCCCTCGAAAAATGTCAATATAATCATCGATGCAAAAACCAAACAGGATGAAGAAATCTTAAAGCGAAACCTGGCTTACATTCAAACACTTGCCAAGGTGGATGGCGCATCCATCGGTTCAGGTCTCCCAAAACCGGAGAAATCGGCAACCGCGATGTTTGAAGAGACCGCGGTTCACGTTCTTCTCGAGGGTTTGATAGACTTTGAGGAAGAGAAAAAAAGGATAAGAAAAGCGATCAGCAAGATTGAGAAAGATATGGAAGCCTCGAAGAAGAAGCTCTCAAACAAGGGATTTTTGGAGAAGGCGCCGGCCGAAATCGTGGCAGATGTAAAGGCTAAATTTGAAGGCTTCTCCACAAAACTCTCAAAGCTCAAACAAAACCTCGCATTCCTGGAGACCATTGATGATTGTTAAATCGTTGCGTAAATCCCGATTCATCGGGGATCATTGCCCGATGGCAGCACGTATGATTAAGCTGTCTCTTGAGGAAGACCTCGGGGCAGGAGATGTGACCACGGACGCTATTATAGATTCGGATCTGAAGGGCGAGGCATATCTTATTGCCCGGGAGGAATTAGTATTAGCCGGGATGGCGGTATTCAAGGGCGTGTTTTTGGAAGTTGGCCCTGGAATAGAGTTTGAGGAATATTATGGTGATGGGGATTTGATACCCCCTGAAACCCGTGTGTCTCTTCTCAAGGGTCGATTAGCCTCTATATTAAAAGGTGAAAGGACGGCCCTCAACTTCCTCCAGCGGATGAGTGGGATCGCAACTCTGACACACCGGTACGTGGAAAAGGTCAGACCTGCCACGGTAAGGATCCTGGACACAAGAAAGACCGCACCCGGTCTACGGTGGTTTGATAAATATGCGGTCAGGATGGGCGGGGGAGGCAATCACCGCTTTGGGCTGTCTGATGGGATACTTATAAAGGACAATCATATTGCAGCGGCCGGTTCCATTTCCAGCGCCCTGAGTTTTGCCAGAAGAAATGCCCCGCACACCCTGAAAATTGAGATAGAGGTGGAAGACCTGGCCGGGGTGGAAGAGGCCTGCCGGGGCGGGGCAGACGCTATCCTCCTTGACAACATGAACCCCGAAGAATTGCGGAGGGCAGTTGAACTCGTAGACGGTTCGGCCATGACTGAGGCCTCGGGCGGTATTACCTTAGATACAGTGGAAGATATCGCAAGGACCGGTGTGGATATGATTTCCGTGGGTGCCCTCACCCACTCGGCCAAGGCCGCTGATTTCAGTCTCGAAATCAGAAATGACATTGATACCGCCGCAAGGCGCAAAACAGACAAAAAGTAGACTTTTCAGACGCGTCTTTCAACTTTAGTCACTTTAGTTCACTTTAGTCACTTTAGATCACTTAATCCATGACTATCCCAGCCATTGATATGAATGGGGTCTGGTTTTCCTATGAAAGAACTCCGGTCCTCGAAGACGTCACCCTCACATTGAAGCAGGGCGACTTTTTAGGGATCATCGGGCCGAACGGGGGGGGGAAAACAACGCTCCTTAAACTCCTTTTGGGAGTGTTAAAGCCTGATAGAGGAACCATAAAGATCTTGGGTGAAGCGCCTCACGATGCCAATCATCGCGTTGGATACGTACCTCAGAACACCGACCTGAATATCTCCTTTCCGATCTCTGTCATGGAAGTCGCCCTGATGGGCAGGTTGTCACGATCCCGTATCGGGAGACGATATTCCCGCAACGACCGTTCAAAGGTTGAAGAAGCGCTCAAGAAAGTAGGAATATGGGAACACCGGCATATCCCGATCGGAAGGCTCTCAGGCGGACAGAGGCAACGGGTTTTTATCGCCAGGGCCCTTTCCACCGATCCTGAAATCCTCTTTTTGGATGAACCTACCGCCAGTGTGGACCCGGAGTTTGAGATAGACCTGTTTGATTTTTTGCGAGAACTGAACAAGAGAGTAACCATCGTGGCCATCACCCATGATGTCGGAGTAATATCCAGAAACGTAAAATCGGTGGCCTGTGTTAACAAGGCCTTAATATACCATGAAGAAGGACAAATCACCGCAGAGATGATGGATATGGCTTATCAATGTCCGGTTGATCTGATCGCCCACGGCATACCTCACCGGGTACTTCCCACCCATACGGAGAAGTAAAGAGATGTGGGAAGCCCTGCAATTTGATTTTATGAGAAATGCCCTGATAGCCGGCGTCCTTGTTAGCATCTCTTGCGGCATTATCGGAAGCCTCGTAGTTGTCAACCGGATAGTCTTTATCTCAGGAGGTATTGCCCACGCCGCCTTCGGCGGGATCGGATTGGCATTTTTTTTAGGGTTTTCTCCATCATTGGGGGCTTCACTCTTTGCTGTCGGAGTCGCCATCATCATGGGCGCGGTAAGCTTCAAGAGCAAGCACAGAGCAGATACTATCATCGGGGTCTTATGGGCAATAGGAATGGCCCTCGGTATCATACTGATCGATCTGACGCCGGGTTATCACGTTGACCTGATGAGCTACCTCTTCGGAAGCATCCTGACTGTGCCGGGGTCGGACATCTGGATCATAATCATGTTAAACCTAGGCATAGTCCTTACAGTACTTATCTTCTACAAGGAATTCATTGCCATGTCCTACGACGAGGAATTCGCTTTTATCGTAGGTATCCCGGTAAAACCACTATACTTCGTTCTGCTCGGCATGACGGCCCTCGCAGTAGTCATGACCATACAGGTTGTCGGTCTGATCCTGGTCATCGCTCTATTAACTATCCCACCCTACATTGCGGAAAAATACACCAGGTCATTAGGCGGAATGATGGTGCTTGCATCGATCCTCGGCATATTTTTTACACTTGGAGGCCTGTGGCTCTCCTATAGCTATGACCTTACATCCGGAGCCACCATTATCCTGGTTGCCGGAGTTGGGTTTTTCATATTTCAAGCCATTGGCCTATTTAAAGGGAGAGGACTTACCCGATGAATTTGAATATCTTTTCCCCCATAAAAAGAGTTAAGAAAAGAGGGAAGGCGAAAGACGAATTTGACAAAATAATAGATATCATTGAAAAATTTGCCCCAAAGGAACACCTGTCTGAAAGGGAGGCCTTCTATTATAATTATAGTATGATGGGACAGTATAAGCGGCCGCTTTTGGGGCTTCTCGAGACAGCATCTCAGATCAGCCTGCTCAAGAGCGATCCGGCAGCACATGCCCGCAAGCTATTTTCGAGGCTAAAGGCATTCTATGATATAAATGGAAGATTGACCATGGCACAGGCAATGGAAGACGTTAGCCTTGTGAGAAGATTCAGAAAATTTTTCACCCTTTTTTATGGCAGGAAAGGCCTTTCAGGCGATGACATAAGAGAATGGTTAGGTAATATGTAACCGTTCACAGGTTCAGGGTTCAACGTTCAGGGTTAAGGACAAAGAAAACATTCAAACCCCGAAATCCTTGTTAAAAATACCCATTTCCCCAAGTAACTGCCAATTTGGCTCCGAATCTTGGATTAGGCCTGACGAAGCTGACGCTTTTCTCGTAAATGCGCATCCCAAATGCAGCCTGGGGACAAGAATGAAACCTTGAACCTCTGAACCTTTGAACCCGTGAACGGTTACGATGAAGACAGTCGAAATATCCAGCCCGAGCAATGACACCTTCAGTACTTTCCTGAAACTCACAAAGGTCAGGGGCATCAAGAAACATCGGATGGCCCTTCTTTCCGGCCGCAGACAGACTGAAGAAGTCTTGAAGGAGTTCCCTGATAGCTGCTCAGGCGTAGTCTTTTCTGAAGATCAATCGCCCCCTTCTGCGGCAGAAACAGGCAATATCCCATGTTATAGTCTCAGTCGGGAACTTTTCCGTCAACTCGATCTCTTTGGTACAGACCATCCTGTTCTGATTGTGAAATTCCGAATCTTTCCACTATTTCCTGACGCAGAGGGCTCACCTGGCTGCACGCTCTGTATTCCATTTCAGGACCCGGCCAATGTGGGTTCAATGATCAGGGCTGCCGCGGGATTAGGTGTATCAAGAGTAGTCCTCCTCAAAGAGGCCGCCCATCCTTTCCACCCCAAATCGGTCCGGGTCGCAGGGAGCAATATCTTCAGAGTGCCCATATTTGAAGGCCCCCCGTTGAAACAACTCGCAACATCCGGAACCCCACTGATTACGCTCTCGCCAAGAGGTGAAGACATTGCCGGGATACCAATTTCCGTCAAGCTTTTGTCTGGTTCCAGGACTTGAAGGTCCCGGAATACCAGCGTCTTTAGAAAGGGCCACCGCACTCGCCATCCCCATGAAAAATGGAGTGGAATCGCTCAATGCAGCTATGGCAACAGGGATAGTACTTTATTTGTGGCAGAGGGGATTGGACTCCCGTAATCACTCCCGCATAGCATAAACAAGCGGCACGAAAAAAATTGCCATCACAGTTCTCGTGCCGCTTTCTGTCCCTGGTGAACCACTCTCAATACTACTCTTCGGGATTACGCAGGGGATCATGCTCGCTTTTCAGCTTGCTCACCTCGACTTCTTCAGGTATTCCCCACCATCCCTGTTCCGCAGATTTTTTCCCGGTCTCGACTGTAGGATTCTTATAACCGAACCAACTGTATCCGAGATGCGCCCAGTTTTTATACATGGTACTATGCTCCCAGTACCCGGATTCCTTAGCTGCAGCACCACAACCGGCCAAAAAGAGTCCAATCAAAAGCAATATTCCTATTTTCTTCATCTTTTCTACCTCCTTAAGCGATTTTCCCGCCCCTGGCGGAGTTAACAAAAATTCCCCAATTCATTTATTCCGGATAACTTGAGAGTAAACTACAGTTTGAGCAGACAAGAACTTTAGGCACTTCAATCTGCTTTAAGCCCTAAAACTTAATGGTCAGGGCCAACCCCGCCGGTCCCTTCTTCGAAGTTAGAAGGTGGACATCAAGCCGGTCTATAAGCCCTTTTCGAAAATCGTCCCGCACCTTCCTGTTCCATTTGTGGGTCACATTCACAGCGCTGTAGATATTTCCTGTGTACCATCCTACTTCAAAAAACGCCAGGATGCCACCCAAAACATTGTGTCCCTGATTAAACGATTCTATTGTAGCCCAAATAAAAAGCCCATTCAAGAGAAATGCGACGATGGCGTCTTTGTACCTTGACACATAAGCGTGCCCCATACCGGGGATAATACCCGCCATGATACCGGCATATACCGGGTCTTTGTATGGGAGCAGTTCCCCTTTGAGACTCTCTGCGGAAAGAGATTTGGCGCTATCGTAAAGCAGGCTCCCCTTTTCCACCTTTTTGAAATCTTCAGATGCCTCCTGCCATTTACTCTCCTGCATCCTGGTCCATCCAAGCCGGTAGCGGGCAGCATTTTCCAACTGCCTGTAGGGATATCGCTCCAATACCTGTCCAAAGTAGTATTTCGCCTCGTCTGATGCTCCCTGCTCATAATAGGACTCACCGATCAAAAAGAGTGCTTTTCCGGCAAAGAGGCTGTCAGGGTCATCCCCGACAGTCCGCAGAAAAACCTTTCTCGCATCTTTATATCGGCCACCCTTGAGATAACAGACACCGATCAAATGACGAGCCTGCGAGACTCGCCTATCCTTCGGGAAAAAATATATAAATCGCTCGAACTCGTTGATTGCCCGGCCATATTCACCCTTTTCCATATAGGATTGTGCGAAATCAAACTGCTCATCACTATCGATTATTAACTGCCCGGGGAGAGCAGAAGATACACACAGGAAAAGGATACCCAAGCCTGCGATCACGCAAGATAAGACCTTAATCCTGATCTTGCCCATCTTTAGAATACCACCAAAAATCATTATTCTTAACCGGATCAAGGATCTTGAGGCCCCCATTATCCCTCACAAGGGGAGAAGCATCCCCTTCGTCTCCTTCGTGAATCAGACGATCAACGGTCATAGCCCACCCCACAAAAAAACCATGCTTCTTAAAAGCCTGGGCGCTGTAGGATGAGCAAGTGGGACTGCTCGGACACCTGTCTCCGTCCACCGCTGAAATGTGTTCTGAAAAGAATGAGGCAAACCAGGCGCCGATGTTAAAGTTAGATTCAGTCCTGTTGGCCGGATTATCCGTTTTGATCTCATCTATTCCGGTTCCGAAGTTCTCACCGCAGAAACCGTAGTTTATATTTGGAATACTGCTGAATAAAGCAACAAAGACAATAACTTTGCCTAACAGGGATAAGCGGGAAGATGGAAAATTGAATACAGACCTGGTTGAGTGGCTATTATTCAAGTTCATATCATTTACCCAAAACCTGGACACCTGATATGTCTGCAACTCTCATATTCTGATTTAATCCCGCGAGATCCGAGACTTATTTTCCAACGCAAGGACTCAACCTCTAAACGATTTGACGATCTCTGGAATAGGCACATAAGCTGTAGATAAGGCAATTTCGATATTGAGGTAATTAGCTGTTTTTTGCAAATTGTCTCTTCCGTAAACCCAGAGTCTAACCCAACATAGTTGAGAATCGACTTAATTGAACATTAATGAACGGCCGCAAATAAGTCAAGGTGTTCACGATAACTTATTAACTTATGTTGATTATTTCTTGACCTTACACGATTTTCCCTATATGCTCTCCTCTAATGATTATAATTTGGAAGTTTGTGTAACCTGCGTAAGCTTGAAGCCAATTTCGGGTTTCAAGCAGCTATCGCCACGTAAAGGACAAAAACGGTATAATGCCAAATCCCGCCTTGGGCGGGACTTAACCTCTCAATCCGACCACTTAACAAGGTCGGTAATTACAAGGAGAAACTAAATGGCCTGGGACTGGGATAAACTGCAAATGCAGAAAAAGAGGGCGTCAGGCGGCTCCCCCGGCGCCCCTCCCTCCATGGAGGAGGTCTTTGAAAAAATCAAGGGCGTAAGAAATAAATTCCCCGGCGGGACGTGGATCATCATCGTCGTGATTATCCTCCTCTTCTTTGGCTCAAGCTGTTTTTATACCGTGGCAGTTGATGAGGTGGGGGTTATCCAGAGATTTGGAAAATACGTAAGGACTACCCAACCGGGGTTGAATTTCAAGCTGCCGAGAGGGATAGAACAGGTAACCAAGGTAAAGGTCAAATATGTGTTTAAGGAGGAATTCGGATTCCGAACCCTCAAGGCCGGTGTGCGGACACGGTATGCATCAAGTGCCTCATACATAAACGAGTCCCTTATGTTAACCGGGGACCTCAACGTGGCCCTGGTCCCCTGGATCGTGCAATACCGGATAAAGAACCCTTTCGATTATCTGTTTAAGGTTCGTAACGTCAGGGCCACTTTCAGGGATCTGGCTGAGTCCAGCATGCGTTTGATCGTAGGCGACAGCAGTGTCAATGAGGTTATAAGCAAGCGTGAAGAAATTGCTATCAAGGCCAAGGACCTGCTGCAAAAAGTTTTGGATGAGGCCCAAACCGGCATCAAAGTAGTCACCGTGGAGATGAAAAAGACCAATGTTCCTGAGCCGGTTCAGCCCTCCTTTAATGAAGTTAACCAGGCGGTCCAGGAGAAGGAGAGGATGATCTATCAGGCCAAGGAGGCATACAACAAGGTTATTCCCGCAGCCAAGGGAAATGCGGAAAAAACCATTAAGGCCGCAGAGGGGTATGCCCTTGACCGTGTTAATCGGGCAAAGGGTGATGCTGCAAGATTCCTTGACCAGTACAACGCCTATGCAAAGGCAGAGGATGTCACCAGCAGGCGGCTGTATTTAGAGGCTATGGAAAAGATCTTACCAAAACTCGGAAGTAAATATATAGTAGATGCTGAACAGAAAAATCTTCTCCCATTGCTCACCCTCGGGAACCCACAAGGAGGGAAAAAATGAAATTAAAACTCCTGCTCATTCCGGCAATTATCATACTGATCGCCATTTTCTCAGGGGCCTATATAATAGATGAAACCGAGCAAGTGATAATTACCCAGTTCGGTAAGGCGATTGGGAAGGCAAAAAAAGATCCGGGCCTCTATTTTAAGATCCCGGTTTTCCAGCAGGCCAACTTTTTCCCAAAGAACCTGCTTGAATGGGATGGGGATCCAGGACAGGTCCCCACCTTAGACAAAACCTATATCTATGTGGACACATTTGCACGATGGAAGATAGCAGACCCCTTGAAGTTTTTCCAGACGGTCAGCAACGTGATGGGCGCCCAGGCCCGCTTGGATGATATCATTGACCCTGCGGTCAGAAACTTCATCACCTCTTATCCCCTCATCGAAACGGTCAGGAATAGCAACCGGGAATTGGATATAGATGAGGCGGCAGGCGCAGGCCATGCCGACGAAGAGAGACCGTTAGGCGCGGTCGCAACGGGAAGAGAAAAGATCACCCAGGGGATCATGGCGCAGGCCCAGCCCAAATTAGTGGCCTTCGGCATAGAGTTGGTGGATGTGCAGATAAAACGGCTAAACTATGTGGAGCAGGTACGCAAGTCGGTTTACGGGAGGATGATTGCCGAAAGAAAGCAGATTGCCCAGAAATTCCGCTCAGAAGGGGAAGGCGAGGCCCGTATAATCGAGGGTAACCGGGAAAAGGAGCTGTTAAGAATCACCTCCGAGGCATATAAGGTTGCCCAGGAGAAAATGGGTAAGGCCGATGCCGAATCTACCATGATCTATGCCCAGGCCTATAATCAGGGTCCCGAATTTTACTCCTTCGTGAAATCGTTAGATGTGTATGAAAAGACCATGGATAAGGAAAGCTCGCTTCTCCTTTCAACCGATTCGGACTTCCTGCAATTCTTCAAGGGTTATAAGACAGGAGAATAAAGTAAGAGCCTAAAGTGCACTAAAGTTGATGAGCGCGTAAAAAGTCAGCAGGCAGCCGTTATTGTCATTCCCGGGAACGCGGGAATCCAGCCGCAGCGGGAGTGACGGCTTTGCGTGGGACCGCATTTCAGTCCCGGTCTAACGGGGTTGGGAGCTACAAAATGGTAAGAACAGAGATATCACTCTTCCTCAAAAACGTCCCAGGCGAACTTGGAAAACTGGCAAGCATGTTAGCTGATGCCGGGATCAACATCGATGCATTGACCATCCAGGACGCATCCGAATATGTCCAGCGGCTCTTTAAGGCAAGAGGGAAGTCCCTTAAAAGGATCGCGCCGGCAGCGAGCTATGGTTCCATGAAAAAGGACTCGGTCGATCATGCGCTGATCCGGCTTCTGGTTGAGGATACTGACAGGGCTATCGATTTGTTGTCCAAGGGGGAGTACATGCTTTACCCTCCGGCCTGGAAGTCCTACGGGCTGGAAGCGGAGCCGGAGGCCGGTCTAACGGGGTTGGGAGTTAAGAAATGGTAAGAACAGAGATATCACTCTTTCTCAAAAACGTCCCCGGCGAACTTGGAAAGCTGGCAAGTATGTTGGCTGATGCCGGGATCAACATCGATGCATTGACCATCCAGGACGCATCCGAATATGTCCAGGCCCTCTTTAAGGCAAGAGGGAAGTCCCTTAAAAGGATCGCGCCGGCAGCGAGCTATGGTTCCATGAAAAAGGACTCGGCCGATCATGCGCTGATCCGGCTTCTGGTTGAGGATACTGACAGGGCTATCGATTTGTTGTCCAAGGGGGAGTACATATTCGATATCATGCCGGTCATTGCATTAAAGATAGATAACAGAGCTGGCAGTTTAGCTGAAATGGCCAAAAAATTCGGCGAGGAAGGGGTTAACATCAATTACGTATATGGATCAGCCTTGCCAGGAGACAGTAAGTCCCTCTTCATATTCTGCCCCGAAGATATTGAACTTGCGGCCAAGATTTTCAAGGATTAGGCCTCTGCGCACTTTTTAAGATCAACGATTTTGAGCTGTAACTTCTCAGATCCCTGCCATTTGTTCAATCCCGGGGTGAAAATTATATCAACCCTCTTCCCATTAAGGGGATGACGAAGGCCAAAGCCGAAGGCGATTGCCTCCAAAATCGTCTCTCCCTGGCGTAACCTGAGTTTTAGATGACGCTCCCCCACAACACGTGATCCTGATACATGGAGTGACCGTGCCCGGAAAACCGGCTCAGGGTTATCCTGACCAAAAGGGGAGAGGGCCGTTATTTGATGTATCATTTCACGGCCTATGTCTTTAAGACGAAGATCGGCATCCACATCAATGGTGGGGACAAGATCTTCGTCAGTCATCTCTTTTTGGGCAAGCCCTTCAAGCTCATCTCTTAGGATCTCAAGATTCCCTTCATCTAACCTGAACCCGGCAGCATGGGCGTGTCCGCCAAACTTTTGAAAAAGGTGTGTAAGTCTGCTCAAGGCCTTATAGAGATTGAAACCGTCAATGCTCCTCCCCGATCCGGTAGCAACCCCATCTTTGACACCAACAACGAGTGAGGGCCGATGGTATCTTTCCACCAGCCTTGATGCAACAATGCCGAGAACCCCCTGATGCCAGTTTTCTCCCCAGAGGAGAAGTGTCCTGCGGTCGGCGATCTGCCTCTCGCTTCGGATAATTTCCTCTATCCGATCGAGGATACTTTGTTCCAACCTCTGGCGCCGGCCGTTTGCAATATTCACCTGCTGGGCGAGCTCCTTGGCTTCCTGGCCTTCGGTAACGGTCAGGATTTGGAGTCCCACATCGGAATCACCCAGCCGCCCCGGGGCGTTCAGACGGGGGGCAAGCCTGAACGCCAGATCATCAGAAGATATCTCCGAACTCTTAACACTCGCCACATCCATCATAGCATTTATCCCGGGCCATCTTGAGTCGGTCATGCATCTCATGCCGCCCTTAACAAGCATCCTGTTCTGGCCTAACAGCGGGACCCTGTCCGCAACGGTTCCCAGGGCAACCAGATCAAGATATTCCCTTAGATCAGGCTCAGCCCGCCCCTTGAACCAACCCTGGCCCCTCAAGGCAGCCCTGATTGCAACAGCTAAGAAGAAGGCCAGGCCCACTCCTGCAAGATCTTTGAAAGGAAAGGGGCAGTCAGGTTGGTGAGGGTTGATTACCGGACAGTTAAGCCGCAACTCCCCTGACATCTGGTGATGATCCGTAACAACCACCTTTAGCCCCAGGTCTTTTGCCAGATCGATTTCTCTTGCACCGGAGATGCCGCAGTCCACTGTGATGATGAGCCCTGTCCCGTTCCTTCCGATCTGCTCAACGGCCTCCCTGTTAAGGCCATAACCCTCTTCCAACCGGTTGGGGACGTAAGATGTCACAGGTATGCCGAGATCCGAAAAAAAATGTACAAGAACTGCCGTTGCAGTGAGTCCGTCCGCATCATAATCTCCATATATGGTAATTTTGTCACGGGTCTCCATGGCAGCAAGTATGGTTTTTACCGCACTGTCCATCCCCTTCATGAGCATCGGATCAGCCATCTGGGATAAGCGGGGTGAGAGGAAAGATTGCGCAACTGTGCTCTCCGTAATACCACGGTTGATTAGCAGTTGCGCCTGTAAGGGGGTAATGCCGGTCCTGCGGGCAAGTTGAGAAGCACCAGGAGATGCGGGTTTTAGTTTCCAGATCTTATTTAAAGACACGGCAGGGTTTCCAGCACCTTTTCTATGGCTTCCACATCTTCGGGAATATCAACTTCAATGGAGTCATGAATAGTATCTAAGACCCTAATCTTATATCCGTGCTCCAGAGCCCGCAACTGTTCAAGCTTTTCCAGGCGTTCGAGCGTTCCTTCAGCAAGGGAGGTGAACCGCATCAGAAAATCCATACGGAAACAGTAGAACCCGAGATGCTTGTAATAAACCCCATCGGGTGTTCCGTCGCGGCAAAAAGGGATGGAACAGCGGGAAAAATATATTGCGAATCCAGCTCTGTCTGTAACAACCTTGACATGATTAGGATTTTGAATATCCATCTTGTCCCTGATCTTATATTTCAAGGTGCTCATAGGTACAGACCTGTCATCTATAAGTGGTTCGACAAGATCTGTAACAACAGATGGATGAAATGACGGCTGATCGCCCTGGATATTCACAACGAGATCATCATCCTGCAATCCCATCTTGAGGGCTGCTTCACCAATAAGGTCTGTGCCTGACCGATGTGTTTTAGCAGTAATAACAGACTTGCCCCCGAACTTATTAACGCAGTCTGCGATCCGGTCATCGTCCGTTGCAACGTAGACTGCTGAAAGTTCAGGGCATGAAAGGGCGCGCTCATAGGTGTGTTGAATCATCGGTTTGCCTGAAATTAAAGCTAAGGGTTTCCCGGGAAAACGACTCGAATCGAATCTTGCAGGTATAAAAGCAAATATTTTCATGTGTAAAATAATTGAGGGATTGAGGAATTTGCACTCACTCATCAATCCAAAAGCTTGCGCAGGCCGATTCAGACTCCCACGCTGTGACCCTGCTTATCTTGACCCCCGGGACACTCAGTTTCCGCGAAATTGATTCAAATATATGCCGGGCAATGTTTTCTGAGGATGGTTCGATATTCTCGAAAGACGCCAGTTCATTTAAAAATTTATGATCCAGTTCATCTATTACCTTTTTTGTCTCGCCTTTTATCACCCTGAAATCGATCAGCAGACCGTCGTTTCCCAAGGTGTTGCCTTGCACGCACACCTCTATCTTCCAGTTATGTCCATGCAGGTTCTCACATCCGCCCTCAAGTCCTCTCAATTGGTGTGCCGCAGCAAACTGGGTGGATATTTTCAGTTCGTACATGCGTTTTATCCCTCACTTACCCTTCTCTTCCTTTTTTTCTTCATCCGTTTTCTCCGCTTCCACTGCCGGGGCTTCTTCTTGATCTTCTACCGCAGCTGTTTCTTCTTGATCTTCTACTGCAGCCGCTTCTTCCTCGGTCTTCCCGCACTCGGTACATTTACCGTCAACTATGATCCCTGTGCAGGCCCCATTTGGGCATAAGACCCGGTCGTCAAGATCAAAATCGTCATCATATTCAAGAAAATCCTCATCCCGGGGGGTCTCTTCCAGACCTTCCTTCAAAGGGGCCCCGCACGCCATACAATAATTTGCATCCTCAAAAACCATCTCCCCGCACTTGGGACAGGGGGAACCCGGGAGCTCTTTTTCACAATGTGGACATTTCATACCTGATAACCTCCTCTTTTTAAATAGGAGTTTCGCCCTCTAATCAGGGGAAACTGATCGATAAAACCATTTTTGAGTTAGAGAGTATAGGGAAATTGGGGTTGAGTGTCAAACCTAAATGAGGTTTGCCATAATCTTTCACTTTAACCGTTCATGTGTGCGCCTTTGCGTGAAGCCTTTTCGGTTCAGGTTTGTCCGGTTTAATGTTATAGTTGTCATGTCGAGAAAAATATGCAGCTAAGGAGAGCAAGATCGTGAAAGGAGGCTCAATATGAAAAATCGGAATTTTTTGCTTCAGTCCGTATTTATCGCATTTCTGTTCAGCCTAATCATACCCTCGGGTGTCAATGCAGAGATTCACTCGGCCGGGAGTCGTATTAACCTTAAAAAGGTAGCGCTGTTCAAAAGCGGTGTGGGTTATTTTGAACTGCGGGCAAGTGTGGAGGCGGGAAAGGGGATTGAACTCTATTTTAAGCGTGAGCAGATGAATGACCTGCTCAAAAGCCTTACCATACTCGACTTGAGCAGAGGACAGGTCGGCCACGCTATAAGCGTGGTTTATGACAGCACAAAAACCGCAAAGCAGCAGTTGAGCGATTACGCCTTTGATCTCCGAAAGGGCGATGGCCTGCCACAGGTGCTGAAACAATTGCAGGGCAGCAAGATTGAACTGATAATCGGAAGCAGCCCCATAACGGGGACCATCGTCGGGGTGGAAACGCGGATCACCATGGAAAATCAAACCAAGATTCCACGTTTTTATCTGAGCATCATGGACAGCAATGGTCAACTGCGCAGTTTCGACACCAATGAAATCAGCGGAGTAAAATTCCTTGATCAAAGACTTAACCAGGACATAAAAAGATATCTGACGATTCTCTTTCAGAAACACCGAAAAGATGAAAAAACCGTTCTCATAACGCCAACGGGGGAAGGGCGGCAGGAGCTTCTAATAAGTTATGTAACAGCGGTTCCGGTATGGAAAGCGACTTATCGCATTATAATCCCGGAGGGGAAAAAAGGTGTTAAACCGTTCCTGCAGGGATGGGCCATTATTGATAATGTGACCGGAAAAGACTGGAAAAACGTGCAACTTTCCCTAATCAGCGGGTTGCCCATATCTTTTATCCAGAATCTTTATGACCCTCAATTCAAAAAACGACCGCTCGTTAAACTGGAACAAGAGGCCCCGGTGGCGCCGGCTGTCCCTGAGGCAGGCATGCGTGCGGACCGGATGGTGGCAGCCGCAGCCCCAATGGCTAAGCCTAAACAAAGACGAATGAAATCCTTTGTCGCAGAGAGAGAGATGAAGGATAGGAGTCTTGAAGGAGCTAATCTTTATGAGAGGATGCGGCAATTAAAGGCGGCCACAATTACCAGTGACAAGGGAGAGATGTTCGAATACAGGATTGACCACCCCGTTACAATAGCACGAAATCGCTCGGCCCTGGTACCGATTGTGGCAACAGAGATCAAGGGTCAGGCAGTCGATCTCTACAACGAGAAAATACGGGCGAAAAACCCCCTCGCAGCGGTAAGGCTGAAAAACACCACAGGTTTGACATTGGAGGGGGGGCCATTGACCGTTTTCCAGGGAGGCAGCTATGCAGGGGATGCTTTGGTCAAGACCTTTAAACCGGATGAAAAGCGTTACATAACCTATGCCGTTGATCTGGGTCTCCGCGTCAATACAAAAATGGGAACCAAGAGTGAGCAGGTTGACCGGGTGATTATCAATCGTGGGGTTATCCGCATGAGGAGGGGGATCATTGAGACGAAGACATACAATCTTGATAACAAAAACGCCCGCTCAAAGACCGTTGTCATAGAGCATCCCTTTCACGCAAATTGGAAACTTCTTAATAAAGAAAAACCGATTGAGATAACCGATAACTACCTCCGTTTTGAAGTCAAGGTACCCGGACTGAAAATAACAAAGTTCAGCGTCAGGGAGATGAGGGAAAGTTGGGAACGGATAATGATAAGCAACCTGACGCCGGATCAAATAATTATCCTGGCCCGCAAGGAATATCTTAGCGAGAGTACACAGAAAAAATTGGAGCAAATCGTCGCCCTCAAATCTGAAATCAGCAACATTAACAGGGGCCTCAAGGCAATTCAAAAAGAAAGGGGGCAAATATTCGAGGATCAGAAAAGGCTCAGGGAAAATCTGAGGGGCTTAAGGCAGACAACAGAAGAAAAAGGCCTTCGGAACCGATATGTCAAACGACTTAACCAGCAGGAAACTCGATTGGAGGAAATGCGAAAAAGGGAAAAGGTGCTGAATCGGGAGTTCAAAAACAAACAGGGTGAGATGAACAGGATGATCAAGACTCTTGAGCAGGATTTAAGCCCCGCTAAAGCGGGGCAGGATTCATAATGACTAGTGTCCGAACGAAAACTAGGATTTTTTGTTCAGAACAAGGAAGGCGAAAATTTTAACCACAGGAATACATTGAGTATTTCGAGGATCAAAATTTGAGTCTGACGCAGATATGGGCGAAAAAGACAGTTTTCGTTCAGGCACTAACTACTTTCCTGGATGGACGATGATACGATCCCCAGGATGAATAGGCTGTTTAAGATCAATTCGGTTCCAGATGATAAGTGCGGCTAAGGGAATATTGAATTTCTCGGCAATGGAGGAAAGATTATCTCCCTTCCTGACAACGTAGACCCGTTCATTTTGACCTAAAGAGAATCTCTTGACAAGCTGCTTATATCGTTTTTGGAACCCCGCAGATGCCCCTTTGGGCACAAGAATCTCATGAGTTCCCGAGGCGAGATTGTGCCCCCTTATTTCCGGGTTGAGGTCCTTGATTACCTTGAAACGAGTCTTGGCCGCCTCTGCCACAATCCATATAGGCACCTCCCCAACAGATTTTATACGGACCTTATCAAATGCAAGGGGGCGGTAGTAGTCATCTTTTTGCAGTTTAAACCCGAACTTTTCAGGTTCTGAAAGGATTATCTTTATGGAGAGAATTCGGAACAGAAACCGCTGCGTTTCAAGGGGGAGATAAAGCTGGTAATAATCGTCGGTATGCTGTTCCAGTATCTCAGACATAAGCCCCTTTTCGCCCATATTATATGCAGCGGCTGCAAGGGTCCAAGACCCGAATTCCTCATGGAGATCTTTAAAATATTTGATCGCAGCACCGGTTGATGCAAAGAGATTACGTCGCTCATCAATCCGGCTGTTAATGGTTAACCCGTATTGTCGACCGGTCTGCCTCATGAATTGCCAGAATCCCATGGCCCCCTTATTTGAGCCTGCATGTGGCCTGAGGGCGCTCTCGGCAACTGCAACATATTTGAGATCGTCCGGCAGGCCGTTCTTTTTAAGCATCTTTTCAATATATGGCAGATAACGTGTAGAGCGTTTCAACCACAGGACCACCTGAGCTCGATCCCAGAGAGATAGAAGAAACTCCTTTTCAAAGCGTTCTTTAACCTCCCTGTTGTCAATGGGCACCGGTTCCCCGCAAAAGGTGTGAGGAGCGGCGAGTTTAAGGGATGAAATCAGGGATTCTGAGGGGATAGCCGGCCGAGAGGTTTCTCCAGGGGCAGATGAACAAAACAGGAGCATCTGGAAAAGAAAGATATAGAAAAGCCATTTTGTCAGTTTAAACATCTCTATCTGTCTCGAGAGTATCCCGGGCTCCAGTTCTGATGGTCTCGCAAAACATCGAAATCTATTTTTTCGATACTCATAACTGATGAATTCGTAAAAAGTCACTCACCTGTTTTTGTCATTCCCGCGAAAGCGGGAATTCAGGAAAATCATCCCGCCGCAGTGGGACTGGACTCCCGCGTTCGCGGGAGTGACGGCCTTGGAGACTTTTTACGAGACCATCATAATTAAATGAAATATTTCTTGAGGAGTTCTTTGGGCTTGACCACATTCATATTCAGCCCCAATTCTTTTTTCCCAAATCCCATCGCTAACCCTAAGAGCTGGGTCAGGTATAAAACAGGCAACCCAAAATTCGTACCGGATGCGGATAGCATAGTCTTCTGGTTGCTATCGTACATGACCGAACAAAAGGGGCAGACCACACATAGTGCATCTGCACCAACATCAAAAACGGCATCAAGTTTTTCTTTTGCCAGAGACAGTGCTGTCTTTTCGTCAATGGGAAGCAAGGGGCCACCGCAGCAATTTTGTTCTGCGGCATAACTTAGGACCCGGGCTCCAGTCATTGAGACCAGTTTTTCGATGGATTTTGGATGGTCTGCCGAATCAAAATTCTCATAAATCCCTGACGGTTTGAGATAATGGCACCCGTAATGAAGGGCAATCTTAAGATCCCCGAGATCTCTCTTGAAGTGCTTCTTAATTTCTTTCGGTTCTATCTCTTCATATAAAACGCGTACAAAATGTTTTACTTTTACACCACCTTTGTATTCCAGTCCGAGCCTCGATAATTGCTTATTTACTTCGTCTCGCTTAGGACCCTCCTCCGCCAGGTGATAGGCCACCTCTGTCAAATAAGATGCACACGAACTGCATAAAGTACATACATCTAAACCATTCCGGCAAGATCCAGAGGCTACGAAATGTCCTCCAGAAAAGTAGCTGAAAAACTGGATTTCGAACTGCGGGATATGAAAGAAATTATCGA
>PVMK01121073.1_pt1 | contig 31314 bp, 30 predicted proteins | sample 1853481 | NCBI WGS metagenome assembly PVMK01 (sample SAMN08533507, study PRJNA380276) | Marine sediment metagenome, whole genome shotgun sequencing project.
ATCCAAAAGCAGTGAGAAACATGAAACAGCGCTTGACATCCTGAAGAAAAGATATGCTAATGGAGAGATCAGCAAGAGGAATTTGAAGCCAAAAAGAAGGATATAGTTTAAATAGGCAGAAAGCGGATAATTAATATGAGATGGATATTGACCCTCTTAATAACAGTTCTCTTCACGTTCTTATACAGTGGCTGTTCTGAATCTGCGGATCTAAAAGAGGAGCCGACCTTTAGAGAAGATTTTTCTACAGAAGGCCTTTCAATATTCAGGTGGGGCGTGCCCAACTTTACTCAATATAATTTCAAATCAGATCCTGCAATGATATCTAATAATAATGGCCTTAATTATTTGAGGCTTGGTAAATCTGAGACCGATATATATCCTTCAGGATTTATTTATACGAAAGACCATTTTTCTCACGGTTCATATGCTGTGCGTATGAAGGTGTCTGATGTGCCGGGGGCTGTAGCGAGTTTTTTTACATGCTCACAAATTGCAAAAGTTTTTTCTGATGGAACACACGATGAAATTGACTTTGAATTTATCACAGCAAAGCCCCACTCTGTTCTTTTTACAACGTGGTATATGGCTACCGGAATGGAAGGAAGTCAGCAAACACCAACGCATAACTCATTTGTGTGGACAGACCCTTCATTTGATATCAGGGAGTGGCATGTTTATCGATTTGACTGGTATCAGGATAAGGTGGATTTCTTTATCGATGGAAATAAGATATGGACAAGTACAAAAGCAATCCCAAAAAAAGACATGCTCATTGCATTGCATTTATATACTTATGCCCAGTGGGATGAGGTGCAATTTCCTCCTAAGGATGAAGTATTGCAGGTTTCTGACTGGGTGGAGTTCAGAGAGTTTAAATAAATTAATTCCATTGCTTTCCCCAAGTAATATTAAATTCACAATTTATTCATGTATTATTCATTTTATCTTCAAATTAATTGATTATTCTAAACTCAGACATAAAAACTGAAATGATAAAAAGAATATCAGATTGCACTTAGTGCAAATAACAATCATATTTTCAGGAGGAAGGTAAAATGAAAACACTATTAACAGTAATCGTTGCAGTATCAATCCTTGCAATCGGAACAATGGCATTTGCTCATGGTTCCGGTGGATGGGGTGGAGGCCATATGATGGGTTCCGGTTATGGTGGACAAATGATGGGACAGGGATATGGTGGACAAATGATGGGACAGGGATATGGTGGACAAATGATGGGACAGGGATATGGTGGACATATGAGAGGATGGACAGGTTCTGGAAATGCTGCAACTCAAACCGATCAAAAGTTTCTTGATGAAACATCTGCACTCAGAAAAGATATTCATAACAAAAGATTTGAATATTTTGAAGCACAGCGGAACCCTGACACTACAGTAGATACAATTGCAACGCTGGAGAAAGAAATTTACGCTCTTCAGGATCAAATCCATAAAAATGCACCTCGTACAGCATATAGAGGTACAGGTGGATTCGGATATTGCAACTAAAGAAAAATACCCCCCCCAACACCCCCCTTAAAGGCAGCCGGGAATATCCCGGCTGCTCTTTTCTTATATAGATTATGCCTGTTTTAATATTGACATAATGAATACGATCAACTATGAATCAACTTCATAATATCTTCAGAATTGATTGTTAAATTAAATAAAGTAAAAAAGAATTATAAAGGAGGTCTTATATGTACAAAAAAAGAAATTTTGTTGTTTTGTTTTTGCTTATGTTTTCTCTCATTCTCACGGGCTGCGCTGACAAGGAGAAAATTGATAGCATCGATCAAACTCTGAAAGACATTCATGATACTCTAAAGAATGTAGAAGCAAAATTGGACAAGCTGCCAAAAACAGCAGCAGCAGCGCCTCAAAGACCGGCTCTTGATTACAACAAAGTATATAACATGCCCGTAGGGACATCCTATATCAAAGGCAATAAAAATGCTCCTATCACTGTCGCTGAATTCTCTGATTTTCAGTGCCCCTATTGCGCAAGGTTTTCACCGACCATAGATCAGGTTTTAAAGGCATATCCAAATGACGTGAAATTTGTATATAAAGATTTCCCGTTGTCTTTTCATAAACAGGCCAAGAATGCTGCAAAGGCAGCGCGTGCTGCAGGAGAACAGGGCAAGTTCTGGGAGATGCACGATTTGATATTTGAGAAATATTCGACAGTCAATGAGGTCATGTTTAAAGAGTTTGCTACCAAACTTAATCTGGACATGAACAAATTCGTGGCTGATTTCGGCGGCAATAAATATGACGCCCTGATTCAACAGGACATTAATCTCGGAAGACAGTCCGGAGTGACCGGAACGCCATCATTGTTTATGAATGGTAAGAGAATGCAAAGAAGGTCTTTTGATGATTTTAAGCAGGCTATCGATGCTATTCTAAATCAGAAAAAGGCAAGCTGACTTTTAACTGATAGAAGTGATTTTGCCAAAAAAGGCCGGATATATATCTGGCCTTTTTTAATTCTGTAGAACGTATTTTGTGATGAGTATTGAATTTATATCAGCATGAAATGAAAGGTGAATTTGCCAAGGATATTATAATAAATACTGTATAATCAAAATGAGATGTTTTGGACGAACTAATAATTAATAAAGGGGAAGGAGATTGTAAATGAGTTATCACTTTTCAAAGAAACTGGATGCTACATATGATGAGGCGATTATCATAGTTACTGAGGAATTAAAGAAAGAGGGTTTCGGAATCATGACAGAGATTGATGTGAAAGAGGCCCTTAAGAAAAAACTTGATGTGGACTTCAGGAAATACAAAATCCTGGGAGCCTGTAATCCTTCCTATGCATATAAGGCATTGCAGGCAGAAGATAAAATAGGCACCATGCTTCCATGCAATGTGATTGTCCAGGAAACTGATGACGGCAAGGTAGAGGTTTCGGCTATTGATCCAATAGCTTCCATGCAGGCCATTGATAATCCATCACTTGGAGATATTGCTAACGAGGTCAGAGAAAAATTAAAAAAAGTTATTGATAATATTTAACTGAAATTTAGTCTATGTATAAATATGCTTTTTTTGTCATGCCGGACTTGATCCGGCATCCAGAAGATATTGAAAAGACTGGATTCCGGCTTAAGGACTGCCGGAATGACGAACAAAGAAATAACATTTATTCACAGAAACTTAATGCCAGCAGATCAATGTATATTTAAAAAATGAGTGATAAGCAAGATAATAAACCACAAGATGACAAGGCCTGTCCATTGCCTGAACAGCCGCAAGAAGAACAGAAAGGTTCTGACCGTTCAAGGAGAATAGACCTTCCGGTTACGGGCATGACCTGTGCTTCCTGTTCTGCCCGGGTACAGAAATCTCTTTCAGGACTTAAGGGAGTGGAGTCTGCTGCTGTTAATCTTGCTGTTGAAAGGGCCACTGTTTATTATGATCCATCAGAAGCATCTGCCGATGACTTTATTGATAACATAAGGGACCTCGGGTATGGGGTATCTGTTTCAAAAGTAACTGTCCCTATAAAAGGAATGACCTGTGCATCCTGCGTGAAGAGGGTCCAGGACGCTCTTGCATCTTTAACCGGGGTGCTTTCCGCTTCCGTAAATCTTGCAACCGAGAAAGCCACTCTGGAATATTCGCCTTCCCAGGTGGGGATGAGAGAGTTCAGGAACACCCTGAGAGATATCGGGTATGACATTGTAGAAGTTGAACAGGGTGAGGACATCGTTGAAAAGGAAAAAAGGGAAAGGGAAAATGATTACAGGAAACTTAAATCAAAAGTCATTCTGGGCGCCTGTCTGACGCTCCCTGTTTTCCTGCTCGTTTTCTGGGACAGAATAGGACTGTCTTCTCTGATTGATATTCCGAAACAGACCAACTTTATCCTGCAATTTTTAATTCAGACACCTGTTCAGTTCTGGGTGGGATGGCAGTTTTACACAGGCGCCTTTGCTGCTGCACGTCATAAAACCACGAATATGAACACCCTTATTGCAATAGGCACATCATCAGCATATATTTATAGTGTGGCTGCTGCTTTTGCACCATCTATATTTGAAATAAAGGGATACTCTGCGCATGTTTATTTTGATACGGCAGCTACCATAATCGTGCTAATTCTCCTTGGGAGGCTCTTTGAAGCACGTGCAAAGGGCAAGACCTCTGAAGCTATAAAAAAGCTGGCCGGAATGCAGTCAAAAACAGCCCGTATTCTCAATAATGGAGAGGAGAGGGACATCCCCATAGAAGAAGTAGAAATTGGTGATCTAATCCTTGTGCGACCGGGAGAGAAGATACCCGTGGACGGAGTAATAAAGGATGGCTATTCATCTATAGATGAGGCCATGATATCCGGTGAGTCCATTCCGGTTGAGAAAAAAGCTGGAGATGAGGTTATTGGAGCCACTATCAATAAAACTGGTTCCTTTAAATTCGAAGCAACAAAGGTCGGCAGAGATACTATGCTTTCCCAGATAATCAATATGGTACAGGAGGCCCAGGGCTCCAAGCCTCCAATAGCAAGGCTTGCTGATAAAATTGCATCCATATTTGTTCCCACGGTCATTGGAATAGCTACAGTTACATGGATTGTGTGGTTTTTCTTTGGTCCATCGCCTGCCTTTACCTACGCATTGCTTAATTTTATAGCTGTAATGATAATTGCCTGTCCATGTGCCCTTGGGCTGGCAACACCGACATCTATTATGGTTGGGACCGGCAAGGGAGCTGAACAGGGTATATTAATTCGAGGAGCTGAGGCCCTGGAAACGTCCCATAAAATCAACTCAATCGTATTTGACAAGACAGGCACGCTTACAAGGGGTGAACCGGTTGTGACAGGCATTATAGGACTGAACGATAATACAGATGAAGTTCTATTCTATGCTGCCTCTGCTGAAAAAGGGTCTGAACATCCTCTTGGAGAGGCGATCGTTAATAAAGCAAAACAGGATAACATTACACTTAAAGATCCTCAGGACTTTGCTGCTGTGCCGGGTAACGGGATAATGGCAAAGATTGATAACAGAGCGGTAAGTCTGGGAAATAGTTCTTTTATGAGTGATCAGAATATTGATACCGGCAATCTATTGCAGGTGGCTGAACAATTATCCGGCGAAGGGAAGACACCGATGTATGTTGCTGTGGATGGGGAAGTCCTTGGTCTGGTAGCTGTAGCTGACACGTTAAAAGATAATTCAACAGATGCCATATCAGCGCTTAAGAAAATGGGAATTGAAACTATAATGATCACAGGTGATAACAGGCGCACTGCTGAAGCCATTGGAAAACAGGTCGGGATTGACAGGATTTTTGCCGAGGTGCTTCCCGAAGACAAAGCATCTGAAGTGAAAAAACTTCAGTCTGAAGGCAGGGTTGTTGCAATGGTTGGTGACGGAATCAATGATGCACCGGCCCTGGCCCAGGCAGATGTGGGCATTGCCTTAGGCACCGGCACTGATGTAGCAATGGAGGCGTCAGACATTACATTGATAAGAGGTGACCTGAACGGGGTTGTTGATTCCATTGCGCTCTCAAAAGCCACTATTAAAAATATAAAGCAAAATCTCTTCTGGGCTTTTGCATACAATACAATTCTAATTCCTGTTGCAGCAGGTGTGCTCTTTCCTTTTTTCGGCATACTCCTTAATCCTATGTTTGCAGCCGCAGCCATGGGAATGTCCTCAGTCACGGTAGTTTCAAATGCATTGAGGTTAAGACGGTTTAAATACAACGCCTGATCTGTTTTAAATGCTTCCTTGTAACTCTTTGATTTGAAATTAAATTTCAAGCCCGTTTGGTCTCTACCTTAAGGTCATGATGTGGTAAACCGATAATTATATATATAGATTTATATATTATTGGGAGGACCGATCCACTTGCTTAATCTGCTGTTAAAAAATATTACTCAAAAAAAAGATCTTTATGTTTATGGTGATTCCTCATTAAGGGATGTTGCCGAATTGATGAACAGGAACGGCAGGGGTGTTGTGGTTGTTCTTGATGATAAAAGGGCCACAGGAATTCTGACAGAAAGAGATATTGTACAGTTCCTCTACAGGGGCATTGATCTTGATACAAAGGTAAAAGGGATGGCTGGAAAGCAACTTGTTACGACCAGAGGAGACAGGACAGTAGGTTATGCCCTGAACCTTATGATAGAGAATAATATAAGAAGAATAGTAGTGACTGACGGGTTTCTGGACGAGTTTGTCGGTATAGTTACCCAGCAGGATTTGCTGAAATATCTTGAAGAGGATTTTTATCGCGCTTCAATCAAAGTCAAACATATTATAGAAAAACTTGGTCATCTGATCAATGTAGATCCTGATGATTCCTTGAGAAGTGCACTGGACCATATGGTAGAAAATGAAATCAGTGCGGTTGCCGTTGTCACAGATGGAGTAGCTGAGGGAATAATTTCTGAAAAAGATATTTTACGACTGGCCTGTAAGAATGTTTCTCTTGAAAGCAGAGTGCTGGAATATATGTCCACCCCGGTTATTAATGTGCATTTTGAGACCGCCCTGGTCGATATTGTAACCATAATGAACGATAGGAATATTAGAAGAGTTATTATTCATGACGATGAAGGGATTTCAAGGAATGTTATAACAACAAGGGACGTGCTGAAAAGTCTGGAAAGTGACTATAATGAATTTCTTGAACGCAAATTGAGAAATGCCAAAGAGATCCTAAATCTATTGCCCGAAATGATGATAGAAGTTGTTGATACTGGAACAGAGCAGCTTGTAGTATGGGCGAATGAGAAGGTGCTGGGTAAATATGGAAATGACATCCTGGACCAGCCTGTAACAGAATTTCTCCCAAGAGAGCAATGGCATATGATATATTCAACCATAAAGGACCTGGGCAAAGTAGAAAACATAAAGCTAAAAAAGGATAACGTGATTCTTGAACTTTCCGGATTTTTCCTGAAAACAGACGGTAACTTTGAAAATGGAAGAATGCAGTTAATTATCAGGGATATTACTGATGATGTCAGGCTGTCTACAACCGATTCATTAACAGGAAGTTACAATAGACGGTTTATCAATGAATATTTAATGAAAGAGATTGAACGTAATAAAAGGTTGGGTAAAACATTTTCATTTGTCATGTGCGACATTGATAATTTCAAGGAGATAAATGATAAATACGGACATATTGCAGGAGATATTGTTCTGCAGTCTTTTTCTCAGATCATAACCTCCGCTGCAAGGCAACTGGATGTAATAGGAAGGTACGGAGGAGATGAGTTTGTATTGATATTGCCTGATACTGATAATTCATCTGCATCCCAGGTAATAGACAGGTTGAGAAAGAAAGTAGAGAGCATCCCTGTAACCCTTCCCGGAGGAGTAAAAAAGACATTAACTGCAAGCTTTGGTGTAGCAACCTTTCCTGAAAACGGAATATCCTCCGATGATCTTCTGATAAAGGCTGATGAAAGATTGTATAAGGCCAAAAGTCTGGGGAAAAATAAAGTTGTATTTGTGTAATATGCCTTCTTCTATTTATATCTGATAACCATCAATAATAACGTAATTTGTAGGGGCAGACCTGTGTGTCTGCCCTGAATATTATGCAGATCGACGCAGCACAAAAAAATGGGCGCACACGCAGGTGCGCCCCTACATAAATTTTAATGGATTAAGACAATCTAATCAGCGGCCAAAGAGGTTGGGGAAGTAAAAGGTTTCGTATTTTGTAACAAGGCTCTTTATATTAAGATACTGCAGGTCGTTAGAAGTGTTTTTATTAAATCCAAGACTGGCAAAATCAATCATTCCATCCGGTACATGACATTCATTGCAGGCAACGCTAACCTCTTTTCTTGCTATGTCTTTATGAAACAATTCTAAGGACTCCTTTTTTTCTTTTTCAGACAAAGAACTTTCCTTTGACATATAATCTTTTGCCCTATCGCAATCTTTTGTATTCATCAATATCTTTTTATTCCCGCCATTTTTCGAAAACACGGCAATCCTTGATATGAGTGCTCCATTTGTGCCTGTCTGCCCATCTGGTTTGTTTGTTTCCGGGGACATTTTCAGCATTTCCTGGATTACCCTGTTTGAATTGTGTCCTGTATGATGCGTTAATGTACCATAAGGCTCTCCTACATACTCAAAGTGCTCTGGTTCTTTCCAGCTGAATTGAAGCTGGCTCAGGTCCTCTTTTTTGAGGTGGCACACTTCACATAACATGAAACCCGTATGCATATTAAGCAGCGCCCTTACTTTTTTGTTATTGCTATGAGGATAGAGCGGATGACACACTCTGCACGATGATTTATCATCCAATCTTGTAATGGCAAATCTCTCAAGTTTATGATAATTAACATAGTATTCCGGACCAAGCGAATTTATTTTATCCCTGTCCTCAATGTGACATTCTGTTGTGCAGTTAACTTTTGTTTCACCGGTGTGAGGGACCTGTGTTACAGTTGGGTGGCACTTTCTGCAATCAACCTTGCCATGGGCAGATGCCAGATGAATTTCTTCATCTACATGAAGTACTTTAATATTATCAGGTTTCTCCATCCTGACAAGGCCGGGATATTTGTGGCATGTAAGACAGCCTCCGTGGTCGACAGCTTTGCCTGAAACAGGGGCCATTAAAATGATAATTAAAGCAGCTATAATCAACTTGAAATATTGCATATCACCTAGTTTATTTAAATTAATAAAAGAAAAACGGTATCGCTTAAGAGCTCATTAACTATACTATTGTTCTTGTATCATATTAGCCGGACTTTGTAAATTAAAAAAACTGATATTAATATTAAGGCTTGGGCGTGGCTTTCTTTTTGGCGGGATATTTTACATCAATTATTTTGACATCAAAGTAAAGGGTTTTACCTGCAAGGGGATGGTTATAGTCCAGGATGATGGTCTTGTCTTTCACTTCTTTGACAGTAAGGGGGATGACTCTTCCTGTTGCTGTGCGTCCCTGGATTTTTGCCCCTGCCTTGTGTGATTCTTTAGGTATTTTTTCTCTAGGTACCTCACGGATTGCATCATCCCGAATGTTACCATATCCATCTTCCGGTTTAACAACTACATGTTTGCTCTCTCCCTTTTTCATTCCCGTCAGCTCTTTCTCCAGTCCCGGGACTATCTGACCTTTGCCATGGATGAAATTCATTGGGTCTGATCCCACATTTGAATCAACAACTTCCCCATCTTCCAGTTTCAGGGTATATTCAATATATACGTGATTCCCTTCTTTAACAGAGGGCAATCTTTTTCTACCGGCTGTTTCAGCCTGGACTGATGATATAAACAAGACAGTGCACAATATTAATACAATAGATACCTGCTTCAAAAAAAGAATGTATTTCATATCTGATTCTCCTGCAGCAAAGCAGAGGCAACTGAAAGACTTTGCTCTAAATTAATCTAATAATAATCGAGGTTTAATATAGATATTTAACAGTAACATATGAGATGCAAATATTCCAAATAGTGACGGTGCTGGGATTATAGGCAGGGTTTGATATATAATCCTATGGACAATATACCAAATAAACATGATAAATAATTATTTTGGAGGTACATAAATATGGCTGAATTTTCTTTTGATGTGGTAAGCAGGGTCGATCTTCAGGAAGTTTCAAATGCGATCCAGCAGGCGATGAAGGAAATCAAACAGAGGTTTGATTTCAGAGGAAGTAAGAGCAATCTTGAGCTGGACCAGGGCGACAGCCTGATAACGATAACTTCAGATGACGAATTTAAACTGAAAAGTGTGGTCGATATCCTTGAGACCAAGCTTATAAAAAGAAAAGTGCCTATCAAGGCGATCACTTACGGCAATATAGAGGATGCGGCAGGAAGCACAGTGCGACAGGTTGCCACCCTTCAACAGGGCATTCCCACAGATAAGGGCAAGGAAATTGTAAAAATAGTAAAAAATGCCAAATTAAAAGTGCAGTCAGAGATACAGAAGGACCAACTTCGCATCAGAGCCAAAAAGAAAGATGATCTTCAGGCAGTGATTGCACTTTTAAAAGAAAAAGACCTGGGTATTCATGTGGAGTTTGTTAATTACAGATAAGAAAAAGGATTCAAGGGGCCTAGGGGTCAAGGATTCTAGTGAAAAGAAAAAGCAATTATTATAATGAAAATTATGAATAATATATCACACTCTCTTTTAACCCTTGAACCCTTGAACCCTTGAATCCTCGAACCCTATCTTTTATTGTATAATACTTTTTATGAGTTTATGGGATGACATAAGGCATGATTTTAAAACCGTTTTTAGCATGGACCCGGCTGCAAGGAGCAAGGTCGAGGTCATCATATCCTATTCAGGATTACATGCTATAGTTTTTCACCGGTTAAATCATTTTCTCTGGAGTGCCAACATTCCTGTATTGCCCCGTTTCCTTTCGCAGGTTGCTAAAATTTTTACCGGTATAGAGATACACCCTGCTGCAAAAATCGGCGGTGGTTTTTTCATAGATCATGGAATGGGTGTGGTAATAGGAGAGACGGCTGAGATAGGTGAAAACTGCCTCTTGTATCAGGGAGTCACTCTTGGAGGTACAGGCAAGGAAAAGGGAAAGAGACATCCCACTTTGCAGAATAATGTGGTTGTCGGTACTGGAGCAAAAGTGCTAGGGGCAATCATAATCGGGGACAATGTCAAAATAGGCGCTAACTCGGTTGTGCTCCATGATGTTCCCAGGAACTCTATTGTCGTAGGAGTACCGGGAAGGGTAATCAAGAAGAAGGTAGTCAAGATGTTTGAAGAGGGCCCAGTGGAGATGCTTGATCATGTGCATATCCCTGACCCGGTTGAAGATAAATTTGAAGAGATGAATAATTATATATTTGAACTTGAAAGGAGAATCAGCACTTTGGAAGGAAAGGGAGAGTCCATAAAGGTTTATAATGCAATGAGCAGAAAGAAAGAGGAGTTCATTCCCCTTACTCCAGGCAAGGTGAATATGTATGTGTGCGGGATAACCGCCTATGATGTATGCCACCTTGGCCACGCAAGGAGCGCTGTAGTGTTTGACATTATAAAGAGATATCTAAGATACAGCGGTTATGATGTGACCCATGTAAGAAATATTACTGATATTGATGACAAGATAATAGCCCGTGCCGCGAAAGAGGGTATTTCGACAGAAGAGGTGGCAAAGAAATACTCTGACGAATATTATCATGACATGGATCTGCTCGGTGTAGGCAGGGCTGATATAGAACCAAACGCTACGGACCATATTGAGGAAATGATAGAGACCATTAGCGGTCTTATTGATAAAGGATACGCATACCCGGTTGAAGGTGATGTGTATTTTGAGGTCAGCAAGTTTTCTGATTATGGCAAGTTGTCCGGTAAAAATATCGATGACCTAAAGGCTGGGGCGAGAGTGGATATTGATGAAAGAAAGAGGAACCCTGTTGATTTTGCTCTATGGAAATCGTCTAAAGAAGGTGAGCCTTTCTGGGAAAGCCCCTGGGGCAAGGGAAGGCCTGGCTGGCATATTGAGTGCACTGCCATGTCATCAAAATATCTTGGAGCAAGCTTTGACATACACGGAGGCGGGGCAGACCTGATATTCCCACATCATGAAAACGAGCTAGCCCAGAGCGAGGCCTATTCAGGTAAACCCTTTGTGAAATATTGGATGTATAACGGCTTTATCACTGTAGACAAGGAAAAGATGTCCAAGTCTCTGGGTAACTTTTTTACGATCAAGGAGATTATAAATAAGTATGAACCTGAGGTGGTCAGGTACTTTCTGCTTTCAGCTCATTACAGAAGTCCCATAGAGTTTTCAGACGTTCAACTTAACGAGGCAGAGCTTTCTATTGACAGGTACTACACCACTGTCCTGAGGATCAATGACTTTTTACAGTCTGAGAGCACTAAAGACAAAATCACATCTTCTGTTGAGCTTGAAGAAATGATGTCCGGATTAAAAGACAAGTTCCATAACGCAATGAACGATGATTTCAATACAGCGTTAGCGCTTGGATTTATCTTTGAGCTGATCAGAGAGGTAAACAGGTTCCTTGATTCTAAACCGTCAGGGCAGAAGGCCAGGGAATTTGTAAAGCAGGCCAATGATCTCCTTGCAGAAATAGGCGGAGTGCTTAATATTTTCAATAAAACACCTGATGAGTGGTACAAGGCCCTTATGAAGGTGAAGAAAATAGACCTTAGCGAAGAAGATCTTCTCAAAAAAATTGATCAGCGTGAGGAAGCAAGGAAGAATAAGGACTGGACCACATCTGATGATATCAGAAATGAACTTGCTGATATGAATATTGTTCTGGAAGACAAAAAAGATGGGACTGCCTGGAAGATCAAGGTTGGATAATTTTTAAATCACGGTTTATGTAGGGGCGGGGTCTCCCCGCCCTTTTATGGAAATATTTTATCTTATATTAGGGCGAGGCAACCTCGCCCCTACGGTTAATCTTACCTTATAAATGAAGTAATATATTATCTCTGGAGATTGTTATGAGCAAAATAAAAAACATTACTTTAATATTTATTGCGCTTACCCTCATTATCGCCTGCACAAAGGAACATCCTGCTTATGAAAAGGCCTATCTTGGCATGCCGTTGCAGGAGCTGGTTTCTTCCTATTCTGAAGCAAGGAAGATCCAATCAGTACCTGATGACAAAGGTGCAGAGGTAGTTGAGTATTCCCTGCCTCCAGCAGGACAGGTCAAAAGGGCCAGCTATTTTTTCCAGAATGATCTGATGATAGGCATGGTTATTATATATGGTAAAGGAGCGGACTTTGATTACCTGGTAAACCAGTTAACATCGAAAAACGGAAAACCTATCCTTAATAAGACTATTGATAATAGCAGAGGTGCAAACTGGAGGATGCCTGACTCATATATAACGCTTCTTAACGGTATCAAGGGAACACAGATCAAACTGCCTATCGGTGAGACTGATGAAATAAAACCAGAGGAGACTATTCTGGTAATAGGGAAAAGACCGGAAGTATAATAATCAATTACGAATTATGAATTACGAATTACGAATAAAAATCAACAGAGGCAGAGTTCTTCTGCCTGTTTTTTTAGAGCATGAGCTTTTCTGTCTGTGAGCGATAGCAGTTTACTTATTTCTGCCGGGGACATTTCAACAAGGTCTTTTAACAGAATAATGTCTTCATTAATAAGTTTTTTGACTAGGCCCGAACGGATTCCCGAAATGATCGTTACAGGGTAGAGCTTTCTGTCCTCTATCATTAGTTCAAGACTGTTACTGTCAGGATATCCCCAGCTTTTTATCTTTAATCCATTGCATTCAGCATATTGAATGGCATCGGTTGTGAAACGGGTGTTTGTAACAAGCCAGCCTGAAAACATTTTGTCCGGATATAGTGTCGCCATTGCAGGTGCAAGGTCACGAAATCGGGAATGTATATACATGGCAATTTTTACATCAACAGCAATTCCCTGCCTGTTATGGTACTTGCATTCAACAAGTGATATTTCATTATCACTTACAGCAAACACATCAACCTCATGTTTAACACACCTTCCCTGGACAAAACGTCCGGTTTCCGTTTCAAAGCCAAAGTTTCTGAGAAGGGCAGCGTAATATTTTTCAAAGGGATACCCTGATGGTCCCAGCCTGAAGAGGGCCCGCTTCAGTGAGTATCTAAGGCCCGAAGGATGATTGAGTTTCTTAAGATATTTCTGGGCAAGTCTGTAAATCTTGCGCGTGCTTGTATAGGGATCAATTTCGCGCAAAACCCTGTCAATGATCTCATCTGCCTGAAGATCTTCTGCGCCTGATCTGATCAATGATGCACGCAGCTTTTCAGGCTTAATGTCCTCAATAACTCCGGAAGCCTTGGTTATCTTAATATTCATAATGGCTTACATCTTAGAATCTGGTTATGTGCTTTGTCAAATAACTTGCCATAATGTGTTGAAAATAAAGACAAATAGTCACTATTAGCACGATTATTAATTATTTTAATAAGTCATTGTATCTATATAGTTTTAAAGAATATATAATTACAATAATAATATAAGTTGGGCAGCACTTTTCGATCAATAAAAATCCAATTACTAGCAGAGTTGAACTCGTTATATTTTTAAAGTTTTTTATCACTGATATATGGGTGGTCTATTTACTTTCAAAGTGATAAAACTGTTTAATAACCAGCTTTCGTCTGTACTGAATATTATCTAAATACATAGACCTTTAAAGATAACCAGATCTGAAAGGAGATTGCATGGCAAGAGTTATATTGTCTTTAGTGATGTTTCTTATGTTTATCGGGCATTCCTATGCTGTAGAGCTTAATATCGGTTTGATCCCTGAACAGAACGTGTTTCAAACAGTTCAAGAGATATGAGCCGCTGGGGAAATATATAGAAAAAAAGACAGGTACTAAAATTAAATTCACCATACTGTCCAGATACGGCAATATTATAGAGAGCTTTCACAGGAAGAAGATGGATGGAGCATTCTGGGGGAGCTTTACCGGGGCAATGGCGATCAAGAAGCTTGGAATCCAGCCGATTGCCAGGCCCATTAATCTTGACGGAACTTCCACTTATCATGGGATACATAATGGTCCATAAAGACAGTGGAATAAAGAATATTCAAGATATGAAAGGCAAATCTCTGGCTTTTGTTGAGAAGGCAACAACGGCGGGATATCTCTTCCCGATGGCCTATTTCAAAGAGAATGGAATAGAGGATATAGACAAATATTTCTCGGAGTATTACTTTACAGGCAGTCACGATGCTGCAATTCATGCTTTATTGAATAAAAAGGTTGATATAGCATGCGCAAAGAATACGATATATGAAATTCTTGCCCGTGAGGACTCCAGAATAAAGGACAAACTTGTTATAATTGCAAGATCACCTGATGTGCCATCAAACGGTCTGGGCTTGAGAAAAGAGATTGCTTATGGAGTCAAAGAGGAGCTGAGGAGCGCTTTGCTGAATATGCATACAGATCCTGAAGGGAAGGAAGTCCTTGAAGAATTTGGAGTTAAGCGCTTTATAAATACGAGCAAGGATGATTATGCCCCTATATTTAAAATTGCTGAAAGGGCTGGTATAAATTTAAAGAAGTATGATTATGTCAATAAATAAAAGGTATCTACTTATATGAGACAGAAGATTATACTGTCCTTATTTGCCCTCTTTATTTTTCTTGCAGTAGGCACGGTTACGGCTGTGCTCTACATGTCCAATAATACCTCTGATCTCAAGAAAATTATTAATCTGCATGAGATTGAACAGCTCAGGCGGTCTCTGATAATTAAAATGCAGAATGTTCAGGCAGACCTATATACTGTTAATACGGAATTTGTTACTGATTTTGATAATATCATCCATGAAGCGGCTGACCTTCATAATACAGCAGCGAAGTGTTCTTCCTGTCACCATTCCCCTGAACTGACAAATAGGATTAATAAGGTCCAGTCATTGATTATAGATTATGAAGTTGCCCTGAGCTACTACCTCACAGCATCAGCAAATACCAAAATGATATACAAACTTAAATCCGATGCCACATCAATTGGTAAAAAGCTTATTACGCTTACTGAAGCAATGTCACATAGTGCCAGTAAGAACCTTGCTGAACTGTCTAAAGACACAATGACCAAAATGAACTATGTAATGACAATACTATTAATAACAATTGCTGTTACTTTTTTTCTGGGAATGTTAGTTTCTATCAACCTTACCAGGTCTGTAACAAGGCCGGTGAGTGAACTTTTAAATGCAACAAGGAGGATAGCGTCAGGTGAGTTCGGGTCAAAGATAACATATAAAGACAGAACAGAGTTTGGGGAACTTGCTGAACACTTTAATACAATGAGTATTGCTATCAAGGATGGTTATGAGAAAATCCAGACGGAGATGTCTGACCGTCAACATGCTGAAGAAGCTTTACGTTTAAGTGAAGAGAGACTGCAGACTGTATTTAACCAGATGCAGGACGTTTTTTACAGGACAGATCAGGAAGACAGGATTATATGGGTATCTCCGGCTGCAAAAAAGATGTTCGGATATAATTCTGTGGACAAACTTATTGGACGGCAATTTTCAAAGTTGTGTACAGACCCCGCTAAGAAACAGGTTATTTTCGAAGAACTGTTTAACAAGGGAAAGGTTGATAATTATGAGATGGAAATGCACCGGAGCGATAATAGTACAATCATAGTTAGTATTAACTCGCATTTTTATCTGGATGAAGCAGGGGAAGTTGCAGGGATTGAAGGTGCGATCAGGGATATAACAGCTAGAAGAAGATATGAGGAAGAGCACAGAAAGATTGAAAAACTCGAATCAGTTGGTATTCTGGCAGGGGGGATTGCCCATGACTTTAATAATATTCTCACTTCCATAATCGGAAATATTTCTCTTGCAAGAGCGGCATCAGTTTCAAATGAAGAACTGAAAGACATATTATCTGATGCTGATGAGGCATGCAGGAGAGCAAAAGATCTTACTAACCAGTTGCTTACCTTTGCAAAGGGAGGCGCTCCTGTCAAGAAAGTTGCATATCTGAGGAACCAGATAAAGGATGCCACCCAGTTTGCTTTGAGAGGATCTAATATTACGTGTCAGTTTCATATGCCTCATGACCTTTGGGCTGCGGAGATTGATGAAGGTCAGATTAACCAGGTCTTATATAACCTCGCTATCAATGCAAATCATGCAATGCCGGAGGGTGGAACAATTGATGTTAGAGTAGAAAATATAAGTGTTGGTGAGGAGAGCAAGCTGCCACTGGAGGAAGGGGAATATGTCATGATATCTGTACAGGACCATGGAGTGGGAATTCCAGGGGACCAGATCAATAAAGTATTTGACCCTTATTTTACTACCAAAGAGACAGGCAGCGGACTCGGGCTGTCCAGTACATATTCGATTATAAAGAATCATAATGGTCATATTGATGTTGAATCTGCTGTTGGCAAAGGAACGACTTTTACTGTTTACCTTCCGGCTTCAAGAGAAACTCTGCCCGACAGGGAAATGAAAACATGGGAGACCATCACCGGATCAGGGAAAATACTGTTTATGGATGATGAAAAGTCAGTCAGGGAGACTGTATTTAAGATGTTGACACATATGGGTTATGATGTTGAGTCTGCAAAAGACGGCGTAGAAGCCATAAATCTATATGAGAAATCAAGGGATAACGGGACACCTTTTGATGTGGTCATAATGGACTTGACTATCCGTGGTGGAATGGGAGGCAGTGAAACGATCAAGAAGCTTATTGAGATCGATCCTGATGTTAAAGCGATTGTATCAAGCGGGTATTCCACTGATAAAATAATGGCCAATCATGACAGGTACGGATTCTGCGGGGTCATATCAAAACCCTATGATATTCAGAAATTGAGTGAGCTTCTTAGCAAGATATTAAATGGAAGCGCTTCCGGATGAGCGTTTACCGGTATATTCTTGCGGCTTCATTAATTATAGTGATTGGGTGTGCTTCACTTGGAGAGCACAAGAAGTTGGACATGCTTGAACAAAGAACAGATAGTTATGAAGCAGCTCTAAGATGGGGCAGATACGAAATCGCAGGTGCATTTATTATGAGCAAAGTGACTAATCACTTAACGGATAACCTTGATGGATTGAAGCAGATAAAAATTACATCTTATAAACTGCTTGCCCGTAACTTTCTGGAGAATAATGAAGAAGCAGAACAGAAGGTAGAGATCAAGTTTTACAACATAGACAATTTAATTGAGAAAACAATAATTGATCATCAGACCTGGATTTTTAACAAGGATATGGGGAACTGGTTTTTATCGAGCGGCCTTCCTGACTTTAAATAACTTTCTTCCTAAGAGACTCAAGAGTCCCTTATTATCGTTCTTGCCTCCATATACGTCCTGTTCTTAACAGATTCAAGATATATCCTGACCAGCTCCAGGATGTTTTTATACATAAGGTAGTTTGATGATAGTTCTCCGAATAACTCCGACTGTGTAAATTCCGATGCTATTTTATAAGACCTCTGTCCCTGAAGCACATAATGTTCTGACAGACTTGCCCCTGGAATGACAACTCCGCCAAGAACAAACTCTCGTCCTTTTTTTCTGGATAATGCCCAGGGGAACATGCTTAGCATGAAGAGGGTGAAATCACCGATATGCTTATGGACCTGGAACTCCCTGTCAAAACTGTCTGCATTAAGAAGAACGCTGCTTTCTGAAAGCATCTCAGCTATATCTTCGAGCCTGTCGCCTGAGGAATCTTTAATCCTGTAAAGATTTTCAGCATTAATAAAGCCGCAAAGAATCTGCTCTTCAATATATTCGACAGTCTCGGAGCTGTCAATGGGGTTCATTTCCAATCCAAAATCAAGGGCCCTTTTAAACAGGTCTCTTAAAGGATGGTTTCTTTTAATGCCTTCATTATTAAGCATGCTCATAACCTCCTTGAAATAGAAATCTGCTACATCTATATTTTCGATATATTCAACAGGAAACTTTAGAAAAGATAGAGAAGGCGGGACATCTAACTTACAAATAAAAAACCATCTGCCCGTGTTGGGACAGATGGATTGATCATCAGGTTTTGTCTGAACAGCTAATGAGGGATCTATTTATGAAGATCCTTGCGTTGAACTGACAAAAACATTACGGGCTGCATGCTGCTTAAAGGGCAACAATCAATTAAAATGAATTGCCTCTCATAACATCTTCTTTACGTCCCGATGCCATCATTGCCATTAAAATCATGCCGCATAATGAACCTATAAAAAGACCTGCTGCAAACAGTAACATTGTTCTCCCTTTCTTTTTAAAAGAACAACTGTTAATAAAAATAATTATAAATATGAAAATGCAAGTTATATGCCCGTATTAATTAGTAATATTTATAGAATTATTTCATAGGTAAAATAAGAGGAAAAAGCGGGTAAGTCCTTTGAATTGTAAACTTTTCTATACGAGGATAAAGAGAGTTGACAGTGCAAAATGGCAAAATCATGCCATTTTGGCACGCATTAATTATGTGGTATTAATACCACGTTTCAGTGTATTAACCAGTTCCCCAAGTACCTGTCCGGCATTTTCCCTGAAACACACTTCTGCAATATGGTCTGTAGCTGTCTCTGTCCGGTTGATATAAATAAGTTTTGCTCCTCTGCTATGTGCCTCTCTCGGAATGGATGCTGCCGGCTCGACCTGAAGGGATGATCCTATCATTAATAAAAGGTCACAGACAGTGGAACATTCAAGAGCTCTGCTCATTTCCGCTTCAGGCATTGATTGTCCAAAAGATATGGTTGCCGGTTTTACATAGCCATTGCAACTATTACAGGATGGATCAATCTCTCCTGCCTCCAACCATTCTTGAATCTCCTCTATTGGCCAAAGCTTACCACAGTCAAGACAGACAGCTTTTCTATTTGTGCCATGAAGTTCAATAACATTTAAGCTGCCGCTGTCCTGGTGCAGACCGTCAATATTCTGGGTAATAAGGCATTTCAGTTTTCCCATATTTTCAAGTTCTGCAAGTGCAAGGTGTGCATTGTTTGGCTTGGCGTCCTTGATCTCTTTGTACAGTTCTTTTTTCATTTTCCAGTATTCAACTCTTGCATCATGACTGGCTATAAATTCCTGATAAGTGACTATCCTGTATCTGTCCCATACACCGCCTTTACTTCTGAAATCAGAAATGCCTGATTCTGTGGATATACCGGCTCCGGTAAAGGCAGTAATGTTTTTTGATGCGTTAAGAAGTGTAATTGCTTTTGTTATTTTTTCTTTAAATGAAAGCATTTCACCTGCATTCTTTACTTATCAATTTTTCTTTTGAAAGCAACGAGAATGACAATTCCAATTATCAATAGAATTCCTCCTGCCAATGCCCACATTGCGCCTGGTTCCCTGTTTATCTGGAGAAGGGCTATTTTTTGCGGATAAGGTTTAAGGTTTCTTATGTTTACGTTGAAACCATTAAACACAGATGGTGCATTTGGCATGATTCTGTCTGTTCGTAAGACATCATTTCCTGAAATGTATTTAACCTCAACTTTCCAGCCAGTAGTATAGCCATAATAGTCGATATCAATATCTATTTTATCAATTTTCAGTATAGTGTCGCTTGTGATCCTTACCCTGGAACCTTCCATTACATTGAAATTTCGCTGGGATGCTCCAAAGGCGCTCAAGAGATGGGCAAGCAGAATAAAGAGAAAACCTATATGTATTATCTGGGGCGAAATCAGCAGAAGCCAGTGTGTGACTTTTCTTTTTTTAATTATTGACTCGACACTGCAAAATAGAGTGTTAACGGCGATAACAGCGAGCACACCCATAATTCCCCAAAGCCACCACATCTCCTTTAGGGGCTGTTTCTGAATCCATTCAAAGAGAGGAATGTAATGGAGCTGCTGAAAAGCCTTATTGCCTGGCATGATAAAGGCGCCGACAAAAAAAAGGACAAGAAGCAATCCCAGAAACCACAGGGTAGTTCTTAAAGAAAGAAAGAAGTTTAAAATGTATTTTAAAATATTCATTTTAAAAACAGGATCCAAGGGTTCCAGGTCGGAGCGACTCTTCGCGTAGACTCGCTTCGAGATTCAAGGGGTCTAGTAAAAAAAATATATATAAATGCGTTTCTCTTGCTGTTTAATACTGCTGACAATGTAATGTTATTCATATTAATTCTGTTCACTCGAACCCTTGAATCCCAGGATCCTTGAACCCTTTTGCAGTTATTAAAATCTATGCGAACTTTTCATCAATAGACTCACTCCCAGATATGTGAAGAGTACCAGGATAAAACCAATGATGCTTAAATAAGCCATGGGTTTTCCTGTCCACCATTGTCTGAGCCTTGCATGAAGCTGAAAACTGTAATATGCCCACAGTATGCTTGTCCATAATTCTTTAGGAGTCCATACCCAGTAAGTCCCCCAGGCCAGGTATGCCCATATCCCACCGAATACCATTGACAGTGTAAAAAGGCAGTACCCTATAAGTATTGCCTTGTATTGCAATCCTTCCTGCAATGTATCTTTCTCTTTAAGATAAAGGCCGCCAAGGATCGCGGCAATGCCGAATAGGGCATAAGACATAAAGGCCAGCACAACATGGAACTCAAACCAGATGGTTTTCAATATTGGAGGTAGAGGGGAATTATGCGCCTTGGACAGCATTGAAAAAGCTGTAAAGGCGGCTGTTACTACAGCGACGGAGCTAAAAAAAGAGTTGCGGTTTTTCAGGGAATAACCAAAGGGAATGGCAAAAGCGGCAATAGATGCTGCAAGAAAGGCTATTGTATCATGAGGTCCAACCAGGGGAAGTCTTCCCAGTTCTGAACCTCTTGATGCTATATAAGCTATTTGCAGAATGAGACCCAGATAGAGAAAGGGCCTTTTCCATAGTGCAAAAAGATATGAACCAAAAGAGAGTGCCAGTAATGTCATAGGAGAATATTGTAACTTATTTTATTAATCCATTACTGGAAAGGAATGGGGCCTATAATAAAAAAATGATATAATAGTCAATAATTAAATCTGATCCCGTTTGACTCCCAGTTCTTTCAATGATTTTTCCAGATATAAAATCTGATCCAGGTTCCGGGCTAAAAGTATAACGGCAAAATTGCCTGTTTCCGGTAATTCATCACAGTCAAAAGGGAAGACAGAATTTAATTTATTGTTGTTATAAAGTACTGGTTTAATGCGTTCCGTGAGCGCAGGAAATGTACATGCGGCTGTCTTTATCTTTATGAATTTCCAGTATGGAATTGGGGATTTCAATTTTTCAATGTTGTCTACGATCATGCTCACATAAGAGGAACCATTAAAACGAGCGTTATTTTCAATGGGAAATATACCCTCTTCTGACACAATATAATCGATACCGACTACCCCCCTATATCCGGATTCAGCCATATTGTTTACAATTTTCACAGATGTCTCTGCGATGTAATTCAAAACATCCGGTGAAGTTTTTTCTCCTTTGAGGGTAGCTACATGCACCATGCCTCTTTCGCATATCTGTTCCCGCATGCCAAGATGGGTTATTTTTCCATCTCTTCCGATTACCCATTGATCGTTTGGAGAAGAAACAACATTAAGGAAAGGCTCAATGATAAGCATCTTTTCCCCGCTATTTGCAATTTGCCGATACAAGTCAGAAATATCATTGCCTTCTGTTTTGTATAATGACATGCCGGCTTCACCCAGAGTTCCGCGGATAATAACAGTTTTGTATTTTGACAGATAACTGTTAATAATCTCTTTCATTTCAAGGCGATTTTCACTGTTTTCAGGGTACATTTCAAATAAATTGCCTTCAACAACAGGTATGCCCAATCGGCGGCATAGAGTCTTAAAAGATGCTTTGTCATTGTATCTTAATGTTGCAGATTCAGATGCCCCGAAAAGATCAGCTTCAAGAACTTCTGCGGCTTCAGTCTCCATATGCCCTGAAAACCATGGGACGTATACCGGTTTCCTGCCGGTCTTTTGAATGATCTTTTTGATTGGTTCGGGATTATTAACGATAAGTTCCGAGAGAGTCATCTCCCTTGACTGAGCCTTATATTGAACAACATGGTCTGGTCCCAGACCATGTGAATGCAGCCAGTTGTGATACTCAAGGTCCAGTTCTCCACGTAAAACCACCAGATCAGCCCGGCAAGCTGCAGGGAGCGCTCTGTCACATTTTGAACTTACAGATGCTTCACGTCGAGAGAATTGTGAAAAATTATCTGTCCCGTACATTATTAACTCTTTGTCATTACTCGATATACATTTCCTGAGTGGTTGATATTTCTTCATATACTTTCTCTGATTGATTACAATTATATTATTTTTTTTAAACTCTGTTCCACTGCATCCAGCCGTAGATAACTGTCAATACCAAAGTGTAGACCATCAGAACATAAAACCATTTTCCGGCAAATTTAGGCGTTCGTACAGGGGCTAAATTAAGCACCAGAAATACCATCAATAGCATATAAAGGATTATTGAGAAAACTGTATGATTAAAAAAACTTTCAAACAGAAACACAAAAGCAAGAATAATAATATTGTTGTCTAATGCCAGCCCCATGTAGGTTTTATCGTCAATCAGGCCAAAAATGTTGAAATAACTCAATCGTATAGCGCTGGTGGCAACAATAAGAAATGCTCCCGGCAGGAACCAGGGACTGAACTTACCATAGCTTAAGAGAAAAATAGCAGGGAATACTCCATAACTTACAATGTCTATCAGCGAATCAAGTTGGCTCCCAAAAGCTCGATGGTGATCTGTTCGTCCCGTCAGTTGGCGAGCAATGATTCCATCAGCCCAGTCAAATAAAACAGCCCACAGAGCTCCAATTATCGCAACAGGGAAATTGCCCAAAATAGCGTAGTAAATACCAAGCACGGCACATAACAGCCCTGCAAGCGAACAGACATTGGGAAGATCCATGGCAAAAGAAAGCATTTTTGTCTGATGCGATTGTTTAACCACTATGAACGACTTTTAATAAACAACTGAGTTTCCTGATCAAACTCAAAATCTTCTCCTAAATAACCTTGTTCAAGTTCTGCAAACGCCTTCGGGTTATTAGGGCAGGGACATTCTATACCTTCAAACATAATAGTATCTAAGGGGAAAATTATATCTTCCGGTATCCATTTCGGATTTCCTTTTGCATCACGCCCTGCTTTATCGTGATCTAATCTATAAGATTTTTCTTCTTCACTATAAATGTAATTGTAAATATCTATCATATTCAGAGGCCATTCCTGACCATAAGCATCAATAATTTTTTCCCCGTCTTTAGGAAAACAACCATACGCATTTGTACTATATTCCCCGACTTCTGTTCTCAAACTATATGTATACTTGTCCGGCAAGTTACGATCTAATGCTTTTCCTACCTTAACAAACTCACTATTTACACAACCCGTATCTATATCATTGTCATGATAAATGTATTGACCATTTCTGTATGCACCTAACAGGGTTCCGCCCTCTATAAAAAATTCAATCCCTGCGTCTTCCAAAATTTCTTTAATTATCTTAAAAAATTCTATTCTTTCACCAATTATTTCTTTATTTTTTTTAATTGTTTCTTCTTTATTGCTTGTTGTTACATCGCCCCACCAACTTAAACTCGTTTCTTCCATGATCGCCTCTTCCTTGAATCTTCTGTTTATTAAATAGCTGTTTGATTAAACCACACGTTATATGTTTTTTCCAAAGTGTCTTCAGTTGCCCACGCTATATGAGGAGATAATATCGTTTTGTCACTATTCAGCAGGACGTGGTCCTTATTTACTGGTTCTTGTGAAAAAACGTCCGTACAATATTTATATAATCTACCCGACCTTAAAGATTCATATATAGCGTTTTCATCCACAACGTTTCCTCGTGAAATATTAACTATTATTGAATTTTTATTTAATTTTTCTATGTGATTTTCATTAAACATTTGAAAAGTATCTTTATTAAGGGGAAGAGCAAAAATTATAAAGTTACTATTCTCAATCAAATTGGAAAAATCAACAAAAGTTACATTAGGAACAGATTGATTTTTATTCAAATGTTTCCGTGTTACTAAAATATTCATTCCCCAGTTTTCACATAGCCTGATTATACACTTAGCAATATTCCCAAAGCCTACAACACCTAAAGTTTTACCGCGTAATGAAAAATTTGTATTTATTGCCTGATTCCATTCTCCGTTTTTAATAGATTTATCAAATTGGATTGTACCCTTACAGGCACTTAATAATTGAGCAACCGCGAATTCGGCAACTTCATTACAGTAAATGTCATCAGGTAATTTTTTAACTTTTATGCCGCAATTCGCAGCTTCTTTTAAATCTATTAAAGAATCAATGGATTGATATAGAAAATTTATTAGTTTTATACTCCCTTTCAATTGTTGCAATAATGCTGTTGTGAATGTTGAATTAAAAACATCCACCATTAAAACATTAATACTTTTAAGTTTCACAACATCTAACAATTCGGCATCAGTGAACGTATCCTTCAAGAATTCACCCGAAATGTAAGATGGATAATATCTCTCAAGGTTCTCTTTGCAAACACCAATATAGAGTAATTTCATACTAGACATATTTTTTCTACTTCACACAGTCTTGAAATCTTTGCAAACATTTACTAAGCCTAGTAACGACAATATCTATTTCTTCATTGGTAATAACTAATGACGGTATAATTTTAACACTATTGAAATTAACACCACAGGCATAACTTATCACGCGCTCTTCTAAACATTGAGATACAAATATTTTGGCTAATTTGTCCGATGGCAATTGAGATATTGGATCGACAATATCAAAAGCAATCGCCAACCCAACCCCTCTTAAATTAGCGACATAAGGACTTTTACTTAAAAAACTTAATTTTTCCAGGAAGAGCTGACCTTTTTCAAATATACTATCAAAAAGTTTCTCCTTCTCTACTAATTTCATTAATTGATTAGCTATTCCCAGTCCCAAAGAACTGTTATTAAAAGTGGTTTGAAAAGCCGTACCTCTACGGGGTACATTATCAAAAAGATCAGAACGTGCGATGACGGCACTAACAGGAAAATAACCACCGGCTATTGATTTTGATAAAAGGACTATATCCGGATTTTCTACTCCATATTGTTGATAAACAAAAAAGGAACCTGCCCGGCCAAAACCCACTTGTATTTCATCTATTATTAATTTTACCTCGCACCGTTTACAAAGGTTGCTTAATTCTAATAGAAAAGAATCTTTTGGAATGATAAATCCCCCGGCTCCTTGTATCGGTTCAACAATAATCCCGGCAATATCATTTTCTGCAATCAACTTTTCAATCTTTTCTAAACAATCACTAATTGTTACATCATTATGCGTGCTTGGAAATGGAACGGAAAATGTGTACTCTGATATAGGAATACCATATTGTTCTTTTGCTACTAATCGGTCATCTGCTACAGAAGCCGCCGCAGAACTCACTCCATGGAATGAGCCATCAAACGAGATCATACCTCTTTTTCCAGTAGTATGACGACATAGCCGAATAGCATCAGAAACAGCTGCGGAACCACCTATATTAAAATATACTTGGTAATTTTCATCTGTACTCACTTTTCTTGCAAGATATTCACTTAATTCAAGTTTGTCTTTTGAATGAAATGAATGGATTTGATCCACCCTTTCTATTACTTCTTTAACAATTTTCACAATAGGTGGATAACAATGTCCAAAATTTACAGAACTGTAATTAAGAACCAGATCAAGATAAGGTTCTTCTTCTCCATCAAACCAAACCCACATTCCTTTTGATTTTACCGGCATTAAAAATTTATCATACATTTTTGATTCATCGCAAGGACACGCATAAGTATCTTTTATAGATGCATAATCTATTTCAGCGACAGACATTTTATTATTTAGTTCCATATTAAACCTCATTTCAATTCAAATTACGCGGCAACTATACCAATAGGAAGTTCTACAGGCACGTTTGCCGAATTTTTATTATTATTTCAAATAGATATTATATTTTTAAAAATATTTTTTACTCATCCTGCCTGAATAATCAAGGCTAAGATATCTCTGTTTTTTTAAGTCAATAATATTTGCCAATGCTTCAACTAATTTACAATTCTCTGCTTCTGTACGGCTGGCAATCCGAATATAACGGTCAGAATCCGGTTGAGTTTTGCCCGCACAGTCCTTTATGTACATATTATGTTCAATAAATAATTTCTTCGTAATTTCAGGAGCGCTTTGCACATAATCGGGCAGGCGACAAAAAATAAAGTTTGCATCAGGTTTGAAAACAGTCATACCTTCTATGCCACAAAGTTTTTTATACAGGCTGTCTCTGTCGGTTCGAACCTGTTTACAGCTTTCAATAAATTCCTGTTTGTAATCTGGTAAAAGCCGTAGAAACTCTTCCGCAAATCCATTAATATTCCAAATATGCACGCCCTTTCTTACAGCTTCAGCAAATTTTGAATTTGAAGTCAGCATATAACCGATCCTAAGCCCACAGATACCGTAGGCTTTGCTCATGCTTTTGAAAATCGCCACATTCGGGTGATTTTCGATTTCCTGTTCCAGACTTATTTGATCAGGGTTCTCTGCAAAATCTAAAAATGATTCGTCAATAATCAGCATACAGTCATGAGTTTCAAGTTTTTTTGCAAGCCGAATGAGATCGGGTTTGGGAATTAATATGGATGTTGGATTGTTAGGCGTTACTACAACAGCTACATCAGCTTTTACTCTGATCGCTTCCGCGGCAAATTTATCTACATCCAACTGAAAAGATGGGAACTCAAGCGGAAATTCGACTACCTTGCCTGAAGGCGCTGCATTTGCATATTCATTGAAAGAAGGCACAGGAACGATTAACTTACATGATATGTGACCGGAAACTATTTTTATTAATTCAGAAGCCCCGTTTCCCACAACAATTTTTTCAGCAGGTTGGTCAATTAGTTTGCCAATAAGCCCGGCAAGAGCATTCTGTGCCATCGGATAATTCAGAACAATGTCGTGAATCTGATCTTTAAGATTTGTAAAAATAGCCTCCGGCGGGAAATAAAGATTATAAAGATAGGCATGATCTATAAAATTATGCCTGTAGTAACCACCATGTTGGCCAGAGATGAATTCGTATTTTTCGGATTGAGTCTTATAATTATATTGTGACACTTAAGATTCCTGTTGTTCCTTGGGGGGATGTTGCAGCATTGAACAATTCCATGCTAAAAACATTGGGGTGTGAAACAGTAATAATTTTCGTAGTCGTATAATTGCCTGATAAAAATAGTTTCTCAGCCTTTACCATATTTTCAATAGTGTCTATTTCATGCCGCAGCTTGCCGTCAAAAGAGACAATTTCAGAAGAGAGGCTGCCATCAACTATAATTTCTGCAAATACGGTTTCGTAATATCCATTTACGTTGCTATTTGAAATGTATTTGTCTAATCTTTTTACAATTCCATATCAAGAGTTAACTTGCCAATGCAAAGTTATATCTCAAGTAGCCAATTTGAACCTTACAATTTTATCATATAACGCATTATTAAGTATGAATTTCTTTAGTTTATCATAATTACTGCTTATAAGGGTAGTTACAATCCCTTTTTCTCAAGCCAGACAAAAAGCCCGATACCTCCTGCGACAAATATTGTAATCACAACCCAGTCATTGACTCCGAAGACCTGAGACAGTGTTATGGATCCTTGGCTTCCCCAAGTGAGGATGGTGTTGCTTATTGACGGATAGATCTCGGCAAAAAGAGCTGCTCCTGTCAGCATCCCGAGAATTGCCCAAAATGCATCGGTCCGTCCTTCTCCGAGCGCTCCCAAAGAAGTTCCGGGACAATATCCGGCAAATCCCCAGCCTATACCGAATATAAGACCGCCTATGATGTTGGCCCATATATTTGTAGGCAGAATGGCAGGATTGGCAATACCGGTGCTATGCAAAATCTTGATCCCGACCATACCTACAAGAATAGCTGAGAACATAAACTTGACGATTGTCATATCAATCAGTCGAAGGGCACCCACCTGTTTGTCATAACGAACTACCCTTCCTTTTTGAAGCAGAAATCCAAAAGCAATACCAGTTATAAGACCATTCAGTAAAGTGCTCATCTGCTTTCACCTCCTCTGTATATGATCTGGGCAACCAGTATGCCCCCGGCAAAAAAGCATAATATAACAATTAAACCACTTACTGCGATCTGTACCAGTGCCCCCAGTCCGTAACCGCTTGGACATCCTCCTGCGAGCCTCGCGCCGAACATGAGAACCGCTCCTCCCAGAAAAGCTACAATACTTCTTTTTACCGCACTGGAGCCGAACCGTGATTTCCACATATCAGGAACAGGTTGAATCTTGAAGCTTCCATCTGATACAGATGAAATGACCGCTCCAATTAATATGCCGGCAACCATCATTACCTGCCAGTCGACTTTGGGAGTGAACCATTTGTAATAAGCCATGCCAGCCACTTTATCAGGAGTAAAAATCTGCTCAATAAACCCGCTGACCCGGACGAAACATGTAGATGCTCCAAAATAATTTCCGGCTATCCAGGCAGATACAATGATGACTCCTCCTGTAAGCGCACCGGTCAGATAGGGACTCCATCCACCGTTATTATTGTTACTCATTTAAATTAACCTCCATTTTTTATGTTATTAAAAATATTGTATCACGAATTTCACACAGCTTTAATATAAGTCTGAACAGTATGTAGGATGCAATTAGTATGCCAGTATTAAAGAATTGTGTTAGAATTAAGAATAATTTCAAGTTATTGTTGTTAGCCTAAAGCAAGTTTAGTTATAAAAGGGTTGTATTGAAAAAATCAAAAAACAATTCCGGAATATCAAAGAGTTTTAAGGGCAATAGTTTTCATCCTGCAATACTTGAAAGCATTGCAGAGGGAATAGTTGTGATTGGCCTGGACCGAAAGATTATTTTTGTTAATAAAATGGCAAGAGATCTGATAGGTATTCAGAATGAGTCCCCTGAAGGTAAACCATGCAGAGAAGTGATCAGGACAGATCTTTGCAAGAATAATTGCCCTGTAGAATCTTCCGCAAGTAATGAAAGCTGTGCCTCTTACTTCATGAACATTAATCTCTATCAAAATGACAGTGCATCTATACCGCTCTGCCTGAATGTGGCCCCTTTATATGATGAAAATGGTGAGGTTGCCGGCTTTATAGAGAACTTCAGGCCCATGAGTGAAGCTGTAAAAGCTATTGAATCTCTTAAGCAGACCAATGTGGTCCTGTCCCAGAAAAAAGACAAGGTGGATTCGATCATAGAAAGTCTGGCTGACGGTGTATTCACTGTAGATAAACAGCTCAGGATAAAAAGCTTTAACAAAGGGATGGAAATCCTTACGGGCTTCAAGGAATCGGACATTATAGGGTTGAAATGCAAAGAGGTGCTGAGCGCAGATAACTGTAGTGGTAATTGTCCCTTTGCACATACTTTAAAGATGGGTTATGGCATAGCAAATGTAAAGGAACGTATTTCCAGAAGAGACGGGGAGACTGTGCCAATATTTATTAGTACTGCGTTTCTTAAAGACGAGTCTGGTGAAGATGAGTTAATTGCAACAGTAAAGGATTCATCAGAGATTGAAAGGCTGAGAAAAGATGCAAATGAAAGATATCAGCTCTCTAATATTATTGGGAAAAGCAGTCAGATGCAGCAGATTTTTGAACTCATTGAGGTGCTGGGTGATGCAGATTGTGCAATTCTAATCGAGGGGGAAAGCGGCACTGGCAAGGAGCTCGCTTCACGTGCCATCCACCATGAAAGCCACAGGCGAAGCAAATCCTTTGTGAAGGTCAACTGCAGTGCCATAGTGGAAGGCCTTTTTGAGAGTGAATTATTCGGGCATGTCAAAGGAGCTTTCAGCGGTGCAATAAAAGACAAGGCAGGCAAGTTTGAAATTGCGGATAAAGGTACCATATTTCTTGATGAAATTGCAGACATGCCCATCTCCCTGCAGCCCAAGCTCTTAAGAATTCTTCAGGACATGGAGTTTGAGAGGGTAGGGGACAACAGAACAAGAAAGGTCGATGTCAGGATTATTGCCGCCACCAATAAGCGTCTTATTGATGAAGTTGCAGCAGGCAGGTTCAGAAAGGACCTGTACTACAGGCTATGTGTTGTGCCCCTGACAATGCCTTCACTGAGAGAGAGGAAAGAGGACATTCCTCTTCTGGTCAACCATTTTCTGGAAAAATGCTACATGCGGAATCCTAACAGGGTGAAAATTACTGAGGTTACACCATCTGCACTTATATCAATACTGGACTATGACTGGCCCGGAAATATCAGAGAACTTGAAAATGCAATTGAACACGCATATATCCGAGCAAGAACAGATATGATTGACAAGGTTTCTCTTCCTGTATTAGTGACCGGCAGTGCCGCAAATAAAGAACCGGCATTTGAGTTAAGTAATTCCCCGGTTACAATTGATGTTATGCAAAAGCATTATATTGATGAGCTGATGAGGAAGTACAACGGTAATAAATCCATGGTTGCCAAGGACCTTGGAATAAGTCGTACCACGCTCTGGAGACGGCTCAGGGAGACAACCCGGACCATTAACTGTTCCAGATTGAAACGCGTGTTTCACTGAATGTTTCAATCGTGCTTCAATATGAAACACTCTTGTTGGTGAATTTTCAACATTTCACCCCATAATCCCTACTTTATTTAATAATTCAAATAAATCAGTATGTTACAAAGCAATTCTGTCATGGCACAGTAATTGCGATTCTATAGTTGTTAATAATCATCCAAATTATTTTTTCA
>PVMK01134894.1_pt1 | contig 31307 bp, 23 predicted proteins | sample 1853481 | NCBI WGS metagenome assembly PVMK01 (sample SAMN08533507, study PRJNA380276) | Marine sediment metagenome, whole genome shotgun sequencing project.
CCCGCATGGGCGGAATCACGGCACGGCACAGGTAAAACATGCCATGGACATTGACGTTAAATGTATCCATCCATTGCTCGTCGCTGGTGTCTTCAGCTGTGGCGTGGTAAATCACACCGGCGCTGTTTACCACGATATCCGGCGTACCGATCAGTGACGACGTTTGATCGATCAGCGACTCGCAATAATGAACATCGGTGATATCACCGGCGACAAAATGTGCTTTTGTACCGTAAGGGCGTATGAGCTCGAGCAAATTTTCTGCGCGTTCATGATTGCGGCCGGCGAATACAACGTGCGCGCCGCTGCGGGCAAAGGCTTCGACGCTGGCAGCGCCCATACCTGATGTACCGCCTGTTACCAGTACCGTTTTACCTGAGAAATCGAAAACCGGCCGTTTAATATCAGACATGGAAAACACCTGGGGAAAGAGTGGCTCCAATGTATAGTGAATTGTGCTCAGGATTCAAGAGCGGGCGCGTTTTGATTAAGCAACATTCTTTATGTAAATTCTATAAAAAGGGTCATAAAAAAGTCCGAATCTGCCGATAACCAAACGCCCGCTGAGCGCCGGGCATCTATGACTTGGGCACAACGGCTCAAACGGGTGTTCAACTCAGTACCGGTAAGTAGCCTCCACACCGTAGGCTCGCTGGGTGGACGGGTGAATGAATGACCCGCCAAACTCCGGCGCCGGGATTACCTCCTGAAGATAATCGTTATCCGTCAGGTTGCGGCCCCAGAGCGTGAAGATCCAATTCTCGTTGCTCATGCTCAGACGGGCGGCGACCGTTTGGTAGGCATCACGCTCGGCTTTGCTCATATCAGCCGGCACGTACGGACCGAATTTTTCGAAGGCAGCCCAGATGGTGGGAACTTCTTCACCCTGTAGTGTGTGGAACCACATTTTACCCACGTATTGCCAGTCCACCCGTGCCATCAGGTTCCATTTCTCACCTACCGCGAAATCAAGCTGTCCACCGAGGTTGTAGGTTTGATCAGGCGCCTGTGGTACATCGTTTCCAACCGAAAGGGGCCGGTTGATGTTTTCCTTGATTTTACTGTCCAGCAAGCCGAGGCCGCCATACAGTCGGAAGTTTTGGGTCACTGCCCAGTCGAAGTCTGCCTCGAAGCCACTGATTTTGGCCTTGTCGATGGTTGTGACCACGCGCATCAGGCCGAACGGGCCGGCGAAGAACTCGAAGAACTGGTTGTCATCGATCTTCGTACTGAAGAACGCGCCATTGATGCGTAAGCGATCTTCCAGCCACATTGTCTTGAGGCCGATCTCCCAACTGTCGGTCACTTCCTTGTCGTACTCATCCCGGATGGTCAGCTGGGAGTTAACCACTTCACCTGGCCCGCCGTAACCTGTGTTGTACCAGAAGTTAATGGTTGCTTCGCTGCCGATCGAGTTGAAACCGCCACTGCGGAAACCACGACCCCAACTGGCGTAAACATTCATGTTATCGGTCGCTGACCATCGCCAGGTAAGCTTCGGTTGCCATTCGCTGAAGGTCGCATTCCTATCGGGGATGCCATCGGGGAACTGGTTGAATGCCGGGTTGATCGGTTGACCAGCCAGATTTCCATTCAGCCCGGAGGACATCACGTTTGGCACCTGGTTGTCTACTTTCCGTTTTTCGTGGTCGTAGCGCAGAGCCAGGGCGATTTCCATGTTGTCACCCACGTCGAACTCGAGTTGACCGTAGGCGGCCCACACATCCGTTTTGAATTTGTCCCAGAACAACAGGTCTGACGGATTGGGTCCTGAAGGCGGCACATAGGGCTGAAGCAGGAATCCCTGGCCCTGGTCAGCGCCATAGCCCACCACGACCTCGCGGTCGATGTGGAGGTAATAAACACCGGCGATCCAGCGGAATTTCTGGTTATCGTCGGAGGTCAGGCGCAGTTCGAAACTCGTGTCCTGCTGATTGCGTTCCTGGTACTGATACCCATCGCAGGCGGTGGGTTGGTATGGGCCATAGACTCCTTCAAAGTCGAATGCCCCCCCCCCACTAGGCGGGAAAACGCCAAATGGCTGAAAAAATTGACCGAATAAATCCCATCGGTCTGCGCCACCGGCTGCAGCAACATCAAAATTATTGAGTGTTACCCGGTCAGACTGACATGTATCGGTGAGTTCGTACCCATAAAAAGTAGCGCTCGTTCCGTCGGACAGCAAGTATTCATCCAGATCGTTGTATGCAACGATCGCGGTGACATCAAAGTTGTCAAGATCCCAATCTGTCTTAATCGAAAACTCGTTGGTTTTCTGTTCATTTTCACCCGGAACATTGAAAGAAAAGAGGAAATCGTGCTCATTGACGTCTGCAAAGAATGTCGGCCCCAGACCAAAGCCTTCAGCGAAAAGCGGAAGGGCAAAAACAGCATTAAAGTTGATTGCGCCACCGTCGGCGCGGCTTGTCGCGGCACGGAAGTCTACCGTCGTTCTGTCATTGACCGTCCAGATCATGCGCCCCCTGATGCCCTTGTTTTCTATATAGTTGACCTGGTCGTCTCTCTCGGTAAATGCATTGTAATAATCCCCATCGAAGTCGTTGTAGTAGGCCGTAAGGCTCGCAGCCAGGGTGTCCTCGACAAGCGCTCCGCTGATTACGCCCTGGGCCTCGAATCTGTTGTTGTTGCCTGCGCCCACTTTAACTTTGGTGTAAAAATCGTTGGTTGGAACACGGGTGTTCACCAGGATCGCGCCAGCTACCGCGTTGCGTCCGTACAGGGCTCCCTGGGGCCCTTTCAGCACTTCGATCTGCTCAACGTCGACCAGTTGTTCGTTGAAGGCATTGGGGTTGGTGATCAGAACGCCGTCTACCACATAGGCAAAGGTGCTCTCCGCGTCCCTGGTCGAGACGATGCCACGAATACTGACCTGCGTATCACCGACGTTGGCGGTATCAACGATGGTCACGTTGGGGATCAGTGAAATAAAATCCACCGGCCGCTCAATGCCGGCGGCCTCGATCTCCGCCCGGGTGAATGCAGCGACCGAGATGGGTACTTCCTGAAGATTTTCAGAACGTTTCCGAGCGGTAACTGTTACTTCTTCCAGAACGTTTTGGGCCAAACCACTGTTGACTGTTGCGACTGCAATGACCGCCACGATGCACTTGGCAGTGAATCCGAGTTTCATATTGCTCTCCTTATTGTGATGCCTATGTTCTTGTTATTATTGTATTTATCAAATACTGCGGGAGGCGGCCTTGCCGCCTGTTGGCGGATAAGCCACCCTTACAGTTTCTTTATCATTTCCAGAACACTATTTAAATTTAGCACATCCGCGTATTTTGCGTTCAGGTCGAATAAATTGGCGTCGTGCGCGTCCTGGTTGCGATCACCCACCGCTTGCGCCGGGATGACCACCTTGTAGTCGTGCTGCAGGCCGTCCACAGCGGTTGCCCTGACACAGCCGCTGGTGGTCAGACCAGTGACGACAAGGGAATCGACGCCTTGCTCTTTCAGGTATTGGTCAAGGCAGGTTTTGAAAAAACCGGAAACCCATTGTTTCTCGATGACAAGTTCATCACTCCGGGGTTTGAGCCGTGGATCGACTTCCACCCAGTGGGTTCCCGGTTCGAGGATGTCCAGGGCGGGTATGCGGTCGCGAAAAACACGCGCCTGGCTTTCATCGTGGTAGACGACGGTTGTGAATACCACCGGGAGCTGTTTTTCACGAAAGGCATGCAGTAATTGCCGGTTGGCCTCAACAACATCACCAGCCTCAGACCCCAGCGGACAATCCGGGTCGGTAAAGCTGTTGATGATATCGACAAGGAGCAGGGCCGGGTGCTTGCCCAGGCCCTGTGCTTGCCGATTCAGATCAGACACTAACCTACCTGTGCAAAGGTAGGTGGTACCGGCGGATCAAGATGCGTTTCATTTTTGCAACGCGCCTTGATCTCTTCAATGGTGCCCCCGAAATCGAACAGGTCGGGCTCGCCCCGTGCATCGCGCAGGCTGGCGCGCAACGCTTCCGTGGCTTCGCCATCGACTGATCCGTCTGCGGCGATGACCACACCGTAACGTTTGGCGCCTTCGGCACTGACCAAACTCCTGGCTACGTCAGCCCGTACAAGTTCCGGATCGCGGTCGTATGGGTCGCCCCAGCCGCCGCCGCCCCAGGTGTTGAAATACAACAGGTCACCCTTCTCCACCCTGATGCCTTCGGACTTGGCGCCGAGCCATTGCTCTGAGCCGTCTTTTCGAACCAGGCGCTTACTGGATCGCATACCGGGCTCACCGCCTCTAACGCCCCAGGGGTAGGTCAGCCAGCGATCATCGTGGACTGAAATCGTGCCGGCCGCGAGGAAACGGTAAGCGACGGTCAGGCCGTTGCCACCGCGGTGCAAGCCCGCACCACCGGAATCAGCAATGGTTTCGTAGCGCTCAATCCGCAATGGAAAGTAAGCCTCGATAAACTCGTTTGGCACGTTGGTAAAGCCCGGCCACAGCGAGTGTCCGTCAGGCCCGTCACCGACCGGCCGTCCGGGAATCCCGCCGAAACCTATCTGGAACAGCTGGAACCACTCGCCTTTATCGTCGTAACCGGAATAGAACAGGTGTGGAGAATCGGAGAATCCGGCTGCGTTCATCGCCTCCGGCGCACCCTGGCCCAGCAACCCGCCCATCACATCGAAGATCCGGCCCAGCGCATGCGTCCGCCCGGACAGGGCGGCCGGGTAATTCGGCTTCAGCAAGGTGCCCTGCGGAATCCGTACATCGACCAGGTCGTAAAATCCGTCATTGAACAGGATTTGCGGGTCCACCAGGTTGATCGTGAACGAGCCGAAGAACATCTTGAACATGTCTTCGTTCAGGTAAAAGTTGATCGAGCTTTGTGCCTGCGGATCCGTGCCCTCGAAGTCGAAAATGGCCCTGGAGCCTTCCCGCCACATTTTACAGCGGATTTTGTAAGGGCCCATGCCAACTCCATCGTCGCATACGAAATCTTCGAATACGCGGGGTTCTTCCGGCACCAGCATGTTGATGATGGCTTCCATCGCCATGTGATTGCGCTCGAGCATAATCTCCATGGTGGTGTAAAACGTGTCATCGCCGAAGCGCTCGGACATCTCGACGCAACGCTTGGCCGCCGTATTGCAGGCGGCGACCAGCGCGTTCAGATCAAAGCGGTTCCACTGAGGTGTGCGCACATTGTGCAGTATCAGTTCCAGCAGGTCGGATTGCAGTACCCCCTTCTTGTACAGCTTGGTGGGTGGAATCCGGATGCCTTCCTGGAATATGGTCTCGGCCTGGATCGGAATGGAGCCAGGCACCATGCCGCCATTGTCGGACATGTGGCCGAACATGGCGGACCAGGCGATATGACGACCGTCCTTGAAGATCGGCACCAGCACAATCCAGTCCGGCAAATGCGAAACCGCCGCGTTGCACAGGTAGGGATCGTTGGTCAGGATGACGTCACCTTCTTCCAGTTCTGCATCGTAGGCTTCCGTGAAGCCGTGGATGAAAGAACCGAATTGGCCGACCACCATCTTGCCGTCCCTGTTGGCGATCATCGGGAAACAGTCACCCTGCTCGCGGATGCCCGGGCTCATCGCGGTACGAAAAAGCACTGCGTCCATTTCTTCCCGCGCATTGCGCAGGGCATTCTCGATGATATCTACTGTCACCGTGTCCACATCGATACGCTGGAAAGGTGCGTTATTGGTTTCAATGATTCTTGCTGACATGATTCCTCTCCCTACGCTGACGGATTGATCAACAGGTTGCCAATTTCATCCACCCGGGCCTCGTAGCCCGGCAGAATGACCGTAGTCGAGTCCATCTCGCCAACAATGGCGGGACCGGGCACCACCAGGCCCGTGTGAAGCAGGTCGCGGTCATAGATCGCCGCTTCGTGTGATTCACCTTCGTAATAGAAGCTCGAGTCGTGAATCTTGCAGTCTTCCAGGCTCGCGTCCGCTTTGCCCACAGCCACCTGCTCGACGGCTCGGGCCGGCGCCGCAACAATGGCGCGAATCATCACCAATTCATGATCTTCGCCCAACGCGAAAGTAAATAGTTGTTCGTGTTCATCGTCGAAACGATCGGTCAACAGAGCAAGTCCGCGGGTCATCAACTCCTCCGCTGTGAAGTCCATCGTGATCTGGAAAGCCTGGCCTGCGTAACGGACATCCGCCTGGTAGATCACTTCCTGTTCGTCCCGCGCAATTCCGTCGGCATCGAGCGAAACGGACGCGCGTTCCCGAAGTTCTTCCAGGTCTGCCTTGAGCTGCCCGGGCGTCAGGTCTTCAGCTTTGGACACATAGGTACGTGAAGCTTCATCCTGCACCGCAGTCGTGGCATCGCCATAGGCACAGAGCACACCCGGGCCCGGCGGAATGATCACCGGCCAGGAATCGGTCAGGATACCCATGGCATTACCATGCAAAGGACCGGCGCCGCCAAAGGCCACCAGCGCAAAGTCGCGCGGATCAAAACCCTGCTCAACCGAGACCAGGCGCAAGGCGCCAAACATCGATTCATTGACGATTTTGATGATGCCTTCGGCCGCTTCCATCAGGCCGATGCCCATGCCGTCAGCGACTTTTTGTACTGCCTTTTCAGCGGCCTCTTTGTAGATGGCCATATCGCCACCCAGTTGGACATCCGATGGCAGGAAACCCAGTACAACGTTGGCGTCACAAACTGTCGGCTCTTCACCGCCCGTCATGTAGGCAGCAGGCCCGGGTACTGCGCCTGCGGATTCGGGCCCAACGCGCAGTGCCCTGGTCAGTTCGGGAACGAAGGCGATGGACCCACCACCGGCGCCGACGGTGCGAACGTCAACGGATGGCGCTCGAACCGTGACGTCACCCACGCGCGTCTCGCGCCGGATTCGGGCCCTCGCGTGCTGGATCAGGGCCACGTCGGTGGACGTGCCGCCCATGTCGAAAGTCAATACGTTGTCGTAACCCGCCCGGTTGGCGAAGAAAATTGCACCGGTGACACCTCCGGCCGGGCCGGAAAGCAGCAGGTTGACCGGAGATTCAGCAGCACTGCGCGAGGAAGCCAGTCCACCGTCTGATCGCAGGATGGACAACTGCAGGTTCTCACCCATGGTTTCTTCCAGTGAGCTCTGCAGATTGTTGATGTATTTGGACACCTCGGGCCGGACGTAGGAATTAACCACCGTGGTCTCTGTACGCTCGTATTCCTGCATCTCAGGAACAACTTCTGAGGAGATGGAAATCGTAACATCGCCGAATACTTCCCGGGCAACGTCCCTGGCCTCGACTTCATGCTCGCCATTGACGTAGGAGTTGATGAAGCAGATGGTGAGCGCTTCAACCTCACCCGTGGCCTTCAGTGTCTGGAGGTCCGCTTTTAATGCCGCCTTGTCGAGGCCTGAAACCACGCTGCCGTCAGCACCTATGCGTTCATCCGCCTCGATCGTCAACTCAAGCGGGGCCAGTAAAGGCTTTTTCATATAACTGACCCAGCCACCCAGTCCACCGGGGCAGAATGAGCGAGCCACCTGCAAAGTGTGTTTATACCCTTTGGTGGTGACCAGGCCGACCTTTGCGCCCCTGGCAGTCAACACCGCATTGGTGGCGACAGTGGTTCCGTGCATCACGCGGCGGACCTGTTTCGGGTCCACTCCAGATTCGTCACAGATCCGTCCCACACCATTGAGTACGCCAATGGAGGAATCTTCCGGCGTGGAAGGCACCTTGGCGGTAAATGTCTCGCCGGACTCCTCGTTGATCAACAGCAGGTCGGTAAAGGTTCCGCCTACATCCACACCCAAGCGATAACTCATCGTGTTCTCCGTGTTTGCATAAATAAACTGTCTCGATTCCTCCGGTAATTGCTCCCGGCTTTTTATTGAAGGGAAACCTGTCGTTTCAGCCAGGCGCTGGCGCGCCCGCCCGGTGCTGTTCCGGTCAGTTCCTGCGCCAGTTCGGAGGCGCGCATCAAACCGTCGAGGTCGATGCCGGTATCGTATCCCATTTGTTCCAGCATCATCACAACATCCTCAGTGGCAACATTACCCGAAGCGCCCGGCGCAAATGGACATCCCCCCAATCCGCCGATCGAGGCATCGAATTTCCGGATGCCGGACTCCAGGGCGGCAAAAACGTTCGCCAACCCCATCGCGCGAGTGTCATGAAAATGGCAACTGATCCGGTCCGCGCTGTGCTCGTCGACCAGGGCATTCGTCAGGGCGCGCACCTGTGGTGGATTGGCCGCTCCAATGGTGTCTGCGATTCCCAGTTCGTTTGTTCCCAGCTCCAGAAACTGAGCCGCAATATCCCGAACCAGGCCCGGCTCAACCGGCCCGTCGAACGGGCACTCAAAAGCAACACCAATGGTTGAGGTGACGCGCACACCATCTGCCCGCGCCTGTTGCAGAATTTCCGCGTTGACGGTTTCTGCTTCGAGGCGGCTCATGCGAACATTGGCCTGCGCCATGCCTTCACTGCCGTACAAAACCGTGCAGACGCTTTTTGCGCCTGCAGCTTTTGCCATTTCATAACCTCTCAGGTTGGGTATCAGGACAGTCAGAACTTCGTTTTTGAAGTTCGTCAGCCCGGCCAGAACCTCGTCCGTACCTGCCATAGCAGGAACAACCCTGGGCGAAACGAAGGCTCCCACCTCCACGTGGTCCATGCCGGCAGCAAGCAGCGACTCAACCAGCTGCACACGCTGTGACGGCGACAGCGTCTTCTTCTGGTTCTGTAACCCGTCGCGAGGGCCCACGTCGTTGACGGTCACGGTGCCGCTTGTCAGGACCGGCATCAACCGGCTGCTCCGATGTTTTTCAAGTCAGTGATCCTCGCTTCGTCGTAACCCAGCAGGCTGCTGAGCACTTCATGGGTATTCTGCCCTACGTTGGGCGCCGCGGTGAAGGATTCCTCATTGCTGCGCGAAAGCTTGATGGGGTTACCCGGCCCATGCGTGGACTTGCCATTGGGATGTTTTAGTTCAACCACCATGTTGCGATGCCGGACTTGCTCGTCATTGAGTGCCTGGCTGAACCTGTTAACAGGTGCGCAGGGGATGCGCTTCTCTTCGAGTTGCTGCAGCCAAAACTCTGATGTGTTTTCACTGAGTACTTCATTCAGGCGGCGGTTGATCATCTCGCGGTCTTCCCAGCGCCCGGGTTGGCCGTCGTATTTCGGGTCATCGAACTCGGTGCAATGAATCACTTCCTTGAGGTTCTGCCAGAAGTTGTCGGTAATCACCGCAATCACGATGAAACCATCGGACGTATGGAAAGTGTTGTAGGGTACGTGCACAAAATGCGAGTTGCCAATAGGGTACGGGTCGTCACCGGACAGGAAATACATCGTCGCCATGTAATTGAGCATGGAAACCTGGCAATCCAGCATCGAGATATCGACATGCTGCCCTTCTCCGCTGCGTTCGCGCTCCAGCAGGGCCGAGAGAACTCCCATCACGGCGAACATTCCACCTCCCAGGTCACCGATGGGAATACCGGAACGGACCGGGTGCCCGGGATCGGTACCCGTGATCGACATACCACCACCCGTTGCCTGCGCGACCTGGTCAAACGCGGGGCGCTTTGGCTTGGGGCCGTCCGAACCGAAGCCGGTGACGGTACAGGTGATAATCCGCTGATTGATCTCTTTCAGTGTTTCGTAGTCGATTTTCAGGCGTTCAGGCACACCAACACCGAAATTACTGATGACAACGTCCGCCTCACGAACCAGGTCATAAAAAACGGCCAGGCCTTCTTCGCTTTTCAGGTTCAGTGCGACGCTCTTTTTGTTGCGGTTTAGCGTGATGTAGTAGGCCCCCATTCCATCCAGTGAATTTCTCGGGTCTTTGGCCAGGAGCTTTCGCGTGCCCTCGCCCTGCAAGGGTTCGACCTTGATTGTTTCCGCGCCCAGGTCAGCCAGGATCATCGCTCCATAGGGACCCGACAACATGTGAGTGAGATCCAAAATCCGGATGTTGTTAAGTGCTTTGTTCATGCTTCGCGCAAAAAAAATATACTACTATCATAGTATGATCTTGCCAGCTGCACACAGGCGATTAAACCCATACTTCCCGGAGAAGCACTTTGGCAACATCCAGCCCTGGTCCCATATTAACTGCCAGGTCGGCTGTTTTGTTAGTCTCTTTATTTTTCCGCTTGTACCGATTACAGGAGCATTTTGACGACTATTTCATTGGCTCTGCAGTGGTGTTTGTCAAGCGATTGACTCGAGCGTGGTGCTCATTGGGCTTGCCCCATCTTCTTCAGGGGTGAAGGGGTTCTCGGCACAATTGTAGCCTTTTCCTCAGTATAGAAATCAGCGCATTGACGCGGGCCATCACGACCGATCCCGGAGTTCTTGTAACCCCCAAAAGGGGCCCGCAGGTCACGCAGCACCGGCGTGTTGATCCACACGGTGCCGGCGCGGATTGATTCCTGCATTTTGAGGCCGAGTTGCAGGTTTTCCGTCCAGGCGTAGCCAACCAGGCCGTACTCGGAATCGTTGGCGATAGCGACCGCCTCCTCCGGTTCGTCAAAAACCTGGATTGTGGCGAATGGCCCGAATATTTCCTCCTGGCAAATCCGCAAGGCGTTACTGTCAACCAGCGCTACGGCCGGTTCTACAAAATAACCCGGAGCGAGAGATTCGATGCGATTACCGCCGGCCAGGATTTCAGCGCCTTCTACCCGGGCCAGTTCCACGTAGGCCAGCACTTTTTCCAGCTGTGCCGCGAAGGCCAGCGGACCGATTTCAGTCGCCGGGTCCATCGGATCGCCCACCCGGATATTTTTTGTCCTTTCGACGAAATGCCCAATAAAGCGATCCGCGATACCGCGTTGCACCAGGATGCGGGATCCGGCAATGCACATCTGTCCGTTGTTGCTGAAGATATTAATCAAAGAGCCGTCGATCGCGCGTTCCAGGTTCGCATCGTTGAACACGATGTTGGCTGATTTGCCACCCAACTCCATGTGTACCGGCGTCAGGTTGGCCGACGCGGCCTTCATGATAGACCTGGCCGTTGCCCTACTTCCGGTAAACGCGATGCGGTCAATACCGGGGTTACTGACCAGGGCGCTTCCGGTGACGGAACCGCGCCCGTTCACTCCATTGACGACACCTGCGGGTAGGCCCGCCTCCAGCAGCAACTCAACCATGCGGCTTACCGCCAGCGGCGTGAACTCGGACGGTTTGCTGACGCAGGTGTTGCCAAAGGCAATGCAGGAAGCGATTTGCATGCTGGACAGCGCCAGCGGAGCGTTCCAGGGAGCGATAAGGGCTGCAACACCTGCCGGTTCACGCGTGACCAGGGTGAGGTATCCCGGCTCCTGCTCGAAGATCTCGCCTGCCATGGTCCCAATGTAATCGGCGAAAATGTCGAAATTTTCCGCCGCACGCGGAATTTGCCTGTCGGTTAGATGACTGACCGGAAGACCCACGCAAAGGGTTTCAAGGGTGGCCAGTTCGTCCTGGTGTTGCCGGATGAGCTTGGCGGCATTCCTCAGAATTTCCTGCCGTTTGCTCACTGGATAGCGGGGCCAGGAACCCGATGCGAAAGCGGCACGGGCTCTGGTAACAGCCGCATCTACCTCGGCGGGACAATCTTCACGCAATTCGGTGACCTGTTCTGCAGTGGCAGGATAGATGATGGGGAGTCGGTGGATGTCGGGATCAGCCTTAGCTGCAAAATTACTTGCAAGGCGATCCTTCACGGCATCGCCGGCTGCTGAAAACCCGGAAAGAATTTGTTCCACTGTTTTCATTGCCACCTCAATCTCCCTAAGTCAATTTCCTTCTCAAGCTACCGTAAACGAATCATAGAAGATTCCAGCAGGAATTCCCGGTTTTGTCCCGATCTTTTACGATGACCTGCAGTTCCTGCCAGATCTCCGCCCGCTTTTCCACCACGCATTGGGCATCATGCATGCCGCTGTTCATACCTGTGATATGGACATCCCTGTGGGACACTCTGCGTGGGTCTATTCCGAGGACATAGGTAACAGTTTATTCTGACGGTGAGTGTCAAGTTGGCTAAAAACATTCTGACCTAAACCTATTCCGGGATGGGCTGATCGTGCAACAGCGCCCTGACAAATCTGACGGGTGGAGAACCATAAGACAGCAGTCGGTCATGATAGTCCAGTGACTGGAAGTCCTCTCCCCAGGCGACTTCAGTTTCAGAGCGAAGGTCGGTGTGCTCAAGATATCCAATAATATAGGTAGATAGCTGAGCGAAGCTGAGTTGCGCCCTTACCCATTTGAGTGTCGCCTCACGCTCTTCCTGGAAACCACCTTCGACCATAAGATTCATGGCTTCCTCGCGGGTCATTCCATCTACATGAATCGCCTGATCCATCAGAGCGTTGGTCACTGAGCGTAGCAGCCATTTCAGCGCAATCAGTTTTTGGCGGGGGTCATTGTCGTTGTAGCCTGCGTTAGCCATCAACTGCTCGGCGTACACGCCCCAGCCTTCGATAAATGTGCCCGAACCCAGTATCGCCCGCAGGATTGAAGGGTAACGGGAAGAGTGAGCGAGTTGCAGGTAGTGACCGGGTACGGCCTCGTGAATGGTCAGATCCTGCATCGAATAGAGGTTGTATTCGCGCAGAAAGGATAAAACCTGTGTTTCATCCCAGTCTTCGGGGATGGGGGATATGGCATAAAAGGTTTTCTGACCTACATCCAGCGGGCCGGGCGCATCGCAGTAAGCAATGGATACGCCCCTGGCAAATTCGGGCATGATAATAACTTCCACCGGGTCATCAGGTATCGTGAATCCTACCAAGCCCTACACTATGTGTATTGGACTTATGTCAAGCTGGCGAGTCGATTTCCTTGTACCTTAACCCCAGTGTCTGAAGCCGGCTGTTAAGCTGTCCCTGGAGAGATCCGGGACTTTTTTAATGGATGAAGCAGTATGTTAGAGTCCCTGTGTCGGCGCCAAACTGTTCGATTAACGCATTTGCGATAAACCGAAAGAAACTTACGTATTACTTCCATATTCGGAACCATCACTACCTAACTAACAGATGTATAACGCTATTAAATGAAATAGACAGTCCGGCCCCGGGCACCAGATTTTCAACTATAAATTCAAGAAGATTCACATGAAAAAATTCATCACCGTATCAATTTCCCTGTTACTCGCAGCTTGTGGCCTGGACCAGGCTCCGGTTGAGCCCGTAGAGGTTGCGGTCGTAAAGTCTGCTCCCACCACTGAGAACCAGGTCCAGGTCGACCGTTTTGCTGATATCCAGGTTTTGAGTTATAAGGTGCCGGGCTTTGATGAGCTTTCACTGCGGGAAAAGAAGCTGGTCTATTACCTGTCCCAGGCTGCACTTTCGGGACGGGACATCATTTACGATCAGAATTACGCGCACAATTTGCGTATTCGCAAACTGTTATCGGCTGTCGTTGCAACTTATGGCGGTGATCGCAGCAGTGAAGACTATGCTTCACTGCTCGAATATGCGAAACGAGTGTGGTTTGCCAACGGCATTCACCACCATTATTCATCCGCCAAGATGCTGCCAGGCTTCACGCCTGAAGCCCTTGCGGAGATGGTCAGACAGAGTGATCCATCCCGGCTATCGCTCGATGAGGGCCAGACAGTCGAGGAACTGCTAACTGAACTGCAGGATCCCATCTTCAACCCGAACATTGCGGCAAAGAAGGTCAACCTCGACCCTGATATCGATCAATTGGCCACTTCCGCAACCAACTATTATCGCGACGTCACGGCGGCCGAGGCTGCTGCTTTTTATGCCGGCCGGCTTGATGCCGATCCTGATCGCCCCGTTTCCTGGGGTCTGAATTCGCAGCTGGTAAAGGCCGACGGCGAGCTAATTGAAAGAACCTGGAAAGTCGGCGGAATGTATAGCCCGGCAATCGAGCAAATTGTGTTTTGGCTCGAACAGGCTGCCACAGTGGCCGAAAATGATGTGCAGCAAGCCTGGATTGAAAAACTCTTCAAGTTTTACAAGAGCGGTGATCTCAGGGACTACGATGAGTACAACATCGCCTGGGTTGCCGATACCGACTCGCGAGTTGACACGATCAACGGCTTTACCGAGGTTTACGGTGACCCACTGGGTTATCGCGGAGCCTGGGAATCAGTTGTCTCCATTCGGGATCTCGCCGCCACCCATCGGATTTCAACGATTGGCGGGCAGGCCCAGTGGTTTGAAGACCATTCGCCGATCATGGACGAGCACAAGAAAAAGAATGTCGTCGGTATTTCCGCCAAAGTCATTACCGTCGTCATGGAAGGGGGTGACGCGGCGCCGTCTACGGCCATTGGCGTCAACTTGCCCAATGCCAACTGGATTCGCAAGGAACACGGGTCCAAGTCGGTGACACTTGGCAACATCATGGAGTCCTACGAGATTGCATCGGCAGCCAGTGGACTGAGTGATGAGTTCAGTTATACCGAAGAGGAGAAAGAGCGAAACCGTAAATTTGGCGCCCTCGATTCCCTTCTGCACACCGATATGCATGAAGTTATCGGGCACGCGTCCGGCCAGATCAATCCGGGCATCGGCACTCCAAAGGAAACGCTCAAGACTTATTCCTCCACGCTGGAAGAGGCGCGCTCGGATTTGGTTGCGCTTTATTTCATCATGGATCAGAAGCTCATCGAGCTCGATTTGGTGCCATCTTTGGAGGTCGGCATGACTTCGTATGACGGCTATATTCGCAACGGCCTCCAGCTTCAGTTACGCCGAGTTGAGCTGGGCAACGACATCGAACAGGCACACATGCGCAACCGCCAGTTGGTGGCTGCCTGGGTTTATGAGGAAGGCCAGCCAGACAAGGTCATCGAAAAGATCGTGGAAAACGGCAAAACCTACTTTGTCATTCGTGACTACGAGGCCTTGCGCGTGTTGTTTGGTGAATTGCTGGCCGAGATTCAACGCATCAAGTCCGAAGGCGATTATGACGCAGCCCAGGATTTGGTTGAAACCTATGGCGTGCAGGTCGACCAGGAGATGCACGCGGAAGTTCTGGCGCGGGTCGAACCGCTCAATATCGCCGCCTTTGCGGGCTTTATTCAACCTCGGTTGGTGCCGGTGGAAGAGGGTGGTGAGATCGTCGATGTGAAAATCGAGTACCCGGAAGACTTCACCGGCCAGATGTTGGAATTGGAGGAGAATTACAGCTTCTTACCGGTGACCAATTAACGCAGGAAAGTAGCTATACCTATTTCGTGGAGCCCCCATGAGCCCCCCAGAAATACGCCCCACAAGGCCAGTAGCACGAAGGCGAACCCTGATAGCGCACCCAGGAGCCTGCCTGCTTTTGGAACCAAACGCTCAAGTGCTCCAAACACGATAAAGGCTAATGTGATACCCAGCGCAACAATTACTGCCATGTCAGATTTCCATATGGGTTGAGTTTTCAGGCTGAAGAATAACAATGGCTTCCGGGAGTTACTTGTCTTGAGGGGCCAAAGACTTGACGCATCAAAAGTGCCACAAGCTATGACGTTCCCGCGGAAACGTTAACCGAAAGCTTGTACCTTAGCTTACATACATGCCGTCGATGAGCGCCTGATACCTGGTATTGATGGTGTTGCGCTTGACCTTCAGGGTTGGCGTGAGCTCATCGGCTTCGACGCTTAGCATGTGCGGGAGCACCTCAAATTTCTTGATCGTCTGGTAGCGGGCCACTTTGCTGTTGCAGTCCGACTCGACGCGGGCAGTCAGAAAGGCGCGGATCTTCGCGTTGCTGGCGATCTCGGTCAGCGGAGCTAGCGGCACGCCGGCGGCCTTGCACAGCTCGGGGAGGGCATCTTCTTCGAGGGCCAGGATTGCGCAGAGATACGGCTGGCGGTCTCCAACGACGACGGCCTGGCCAACGCCCGGAATTCCCTGGAGGTGGTTTTCCATCTCAGCCGGAGCGATGTTTTTACCTCCGGCGGTAATCAACAGGTCTTTCTTGCGCCCGGTGATGGTGAGAAACCCATCCTCATCGAGGGTTCCAAGATCACCCGTGCGCATCCAGCCGTCGTCCGTGTTGAGCGCAGCACTTTCCTCTGGCATATGCAGGTAGGCAGTGACCATGTTGGGTCCGCGGAAAAGGACCTCGCCGTCATCCGCAATTCGAATTTCCACGCCGGGGAGCGCCTGCCCAACCGTTCCAAAACGTGGCATCCCTAACGGCTGAGCTGCTGCTGCGCCGGTGGTCTCGGTCATGCCAAAGCCCTCGTGGATCAGGATGCCGATCGAGGCGAAGAATTCGAGCGTCGAAAGCGCTGCGGGAGCGGCGCCCGAGCCGCCGGCAAAGATCTCGTCGAGGCCGATGGCGTGCTTGATTTTCGAAATGACCAGCTTGTTCGCGAGCCGGCGCTGGAACGTGTCGACCACTTTACCTGTCTGCATCGACTGCTGCGCACTCTTGAGCTCGATACGTCGCGCCCACGCCGCCAGCTTTGCTTTTAGCCCGGTCGCCGTTGATAGTTTTGCACCCAGTGCGGCCTCGAATTTCTCCCATACGCGCGGCACGGCAAAGAACATGTGTGGGCGTGTCGCAAGCAGGTATTCTTTGATTTTCGTCATTTCAGGACAGAAGTACGTTTCGGTGGCCGCGCGCAACCCCGCGAAATTGGTGATCATCTGCTCGGCAATGTGGCACAGTGGCAGAAAACTGATGTAGCGATAGGGGTCGATGTCGAGCATCGGTGGGCAGGTCTCTGTGATAGCCCGCCCCATCGCCTCAATCCCGCGGTGCGTGCAGATGGCGCCCTTGGGGACGCCGGTCGTGCCGGAGGTGTAAATGAGAAGTGCGAGGTCGTCAGGCTCCACCGCAGCCATGCGCTGTTCCAGCTCGATATCAGGTTCCGAGCGACCACGACCGATGATGTCGGCAAGTGAGATCACCATAGCGACCTCGCTGTCGAGCGCATCCATCGTGATGATGCAATCCAGTTCAATCAAACCGCGATCGAGCGCCGTGAGAAACTTGTCGAGCTGATCCTGCTTGTCGCAAATCACAATCCTGGCACGGCAGTGATTGACGATGAACGCCACCTGGTCGATGGTATTGGTCGCATAGATCGGTGCGGGTACGCCTGCGGCGGCGCTGATTCCCATCTGGGAAATAACCCAGTCCCGGCGGTTGTTACCGACCAGCGCGACGCTATCACCGGATTGCAGGCCGAGTGAAATCAGGCCTTTCGCGAGGTCGCGTACGGCCTGCCAGTACTCGGCCCAACTGGTCGAAACCCAGCCACCATCCGGGCCCATCTCGCGCAGCGCCTTGCGCTCAGGCCGCTCGGCCGCCAGTCGCGCGATTTGTCCTGGTAGGGTCCATGTATCGGTCATGACTGCCTCAATGTTAACGTTCGTATAATTGAATGCTAAACCAGCGATTGGCGTCAAGCCAGGTGTTTACGTGTTGAAACCCCGCAACCGAGGCCAGTTCACGAAAACCTTCCAGGCTGAACTTGTGACAGTATTCGGTGATGATTTTTTCACCTTCTATGAATGAAAACCGGTGCTCTCCGAGCGTGACCTCCTGAGCGCACTGGCTGATCAGATACATCTCGATTCGGCCGGATGATTCGTTGTATGTGGCTGAATGGCTGAATGCATTGAGGTCGAAATCAGATCCGAATTCGCGATTGAGCCTGCGCAATACGTTCAGGTTGAACTCGGCAGTAATGCCCTCGCTGTCGTTGTAGGCGTTCTCGATAATTTGCCGGTCTTTCTTCAGATCCGCACCGATGAGCAGTGCGCCGCCGGGTCCGGCTTCCTGGTACATAACGCGCAGTAACTCGATTGCAGCTTCTGTTTCAAAATTGCCGATGGTGGAGCCTGGAAAGTACACAAGTTTTCTGGCTGCTGTCCTACCCGGTACGGGAATCGGCACAGGCCGGGTGAAATCAGCAGCGACCGGGAGGACTTCAATTTGTGGAAATCGCTTGGCCAGATTCTGGCATGATTCGGCCAGGTGTTCAGGCGAGATGTCGATGGGAATAAATGCAACCGGATCATCCAGGTTCTCAAGCAGTATACGGGTCTTCAGTCCGGAACCGATGCCGTATTCGATCACGCTCACGTGACGGCCGATCGCGCGTGCGATGTCGTTCATGGACGCTTCCATGATGCCGATCTCAGTACGGGTCAGGTAGTACTCAGGCAACTCACAGATCTGCTCAAACAGTTTCGAGCCCCGTTTATCATAAAAATACTTGGGTGAAATCATTTTCTGAGGCTGGTTCAACCCCGCCACAATTTCTGCAATTTCGTAGCTCACGGGCTATCAGCGCCGTCTTTGGCCAGCCGGATTCCCAGAAACTGCCAACGCGCGTCAGGATAAAAGAAACTGCGATAGGTCAGTCGAATGTGCGAGTTGGCCGTCACGCAGGAGCCGCCACGGACGGTCATCTGGTTGCACATGAATTTGCCATTGTATTCTCCCAGTGAGCCCGATAATGGCGTGAAGCCGGGGTAGGGCGCATACGGGGATGCAGTCCACTCCCAGGTATCGCCGAAAAACTGGCTTGCGTTACCGTCTGCAGCAGCCGGATGCCAGAGTTCTGAATCCATCAGGTTGCCGGAGACCGGCTGTTCCCGTGCAGCCAGTTCCCATTCGGCCTCGGTCGGGAGGCGGCAGCCAGCCCACCGTGCATAGGCATCCGCTTCATAGTAGCTAACGTGGCTTACCGGCGCGTTGAGGTCGAGATTTCGTTCGCCTCCCAGGGTAAACTCGCATTGCAAGTCATCACTCCAGTACAAAGGTTTGTTCCAGCCACGTTGTTGGATGACCGCCCAGCCATCCGATAGCCACAGCCCGTTACTTTCATAGCCGCCGTCGAGAATAAATGCCCGGTATTCCCCGTTCGTCACCAGGCGTGAACCGATCGCGTGGTCCGGGACAATAACCCGGTGGCGCGGTGTTTCGTTGTCGAAATAAAAGTCACTTGATTCCAATTCCACTCCAATTTCAGCGATACCGCCGGGGTGGGCTGTAAAGTGGTGTTCCTGAGCTGGCGCTGTGCCGGGTACTATTAGCTCAGGATTGACCGCCGGCTTGTCCGGGTGGCATGAAAATACGTGCTTGATATCGGCCAGCAACAGTTCCTGGTGCTGTTGTTCATGGTTGAGGCCCAGTACCATGCGATTCCTGATCTCCTCGTTGCCGTCCTCAGACTGAAGCAACCGTAAAATGGCTTCATCAACATATTCCCGGTAGTGCAATATTTCCCTGACCAGGGGGCGCGACAGCAAACCACGCTGAGGCCGAAGGTGCATCGTCCCGGCAGAGTAATAATACGAATTGAAGAGAAAGTGAAAGCGGTCGTTGAAAACGCTGTATCCGGGTAAAAAAGGCTCAAGCACGAAATGCTCGAAAAACCAGGTAGTGTGGGCCAGGTGCCACTTGGTGGGGCTGATATCCGGCATGCTCTGGATCACGAAATCTTCGGGTTCGAGACTCCGGCACAAGTCAATAGTTCGTGTTCGAACTGACTGAAAAGTTGAGGGCAGGGTAGTCAGAGTATGCTTGTCCCCATGGCGCTGAGGAGTAGCTCCATCGCTCGTTCCGCGCTGACGTTGCCTTCGTCCAGGAAAGGATTCAGCTCGACGATTTCCATCGACAGCAGGTTTCCGTCGTCGGCACAGTATTCCATCAACAGATGCGCCTCGCGGAAACTGACGCCACCCGGGACCAGCGTGCCGGAGCCCGGAATGACCGTCGGGTCACATCCGTCCACATCGAAACTGACGTGAAAACCAGCCGTACCGTCATTGACAACTTCAAGCGCACGCCGGGAAACTGCGGCCATGCCGTGCTCGTCTATTTCGCGCATGGTAAACGCGTGAATACCTGATTCACGGATAATTTCGCGTTCGTGGGCGTCGATATCGCGGATCCCGATAAGCGCTACGTTTTCGGGCTTCACTTTGGGGTTGAAACCCAGGATGTTCTTCAGGTCCTTATCGCCCTTGCCAAGCAGGTGGGCCAGGGGCATGCCATGAATATTGCCGCTGGGCGAGACGCCCGGTATGTTCATGTCACCGTGGGCATCGAACCACAGCAGACCAACGCTTTCACCTCTGTCACGGTAGTGCCTGGCGGTGCCGGCAAACGTCCCCATCGCAATTGAATGATCTCCGCCCAGCACCAGTGGGAAATCGCCATCATTCAGTATGCTAACAACCCGCTCAGCTAACTGGCTGCAGACTTCCAGGATTTGGGGTTTGAATCGCGCTTTCAGGTCTTCCGGGGTTCCGGTTTCCATCGCCGGGGCGGGGATATCTTCCTCACGCGCAACTGTGTAGCCCATGCGGCGCAAAGCATTGCCGAGGCCGGCAATTCGCATGGCCGATGGACCCATGTCGGTGCCGCGCCTGCTGGCGCCCAGGTCCAGTGGCACGCCAATGATCCGCACTGTGCGGCCTGATTCCGTGTTCACGTGGCAATGCTCCTGTGACTCAATAAGGGAAACGCCATTCAAGAAATTCAATCTCGTCGATTGGGACCGGTTCTGACGTGACCCACAGGACAATGCGGTAGCCGTCGCTGAACCAGGGGTCTCCGGTCAGGTTACCCTTTGGCTGATCCATCGACACTTCACCCACGCCACCGACATAGGCAAATTTTTCCAATGACTGTGAGTAGGCGAGGTTTTCAAGCAGGTACTCACGCGTTTCGTCGACATCCGGATCGATCTTGTGCGTAGTGATGGTCTTTGCGGTGAACCGCACGCCGATATCGCGGCTGATCTGACCCAAAAAAACCGGTACGCCCTGGTAAGTCGCGCGTGACATCCACAGCCGCAGATGATTGCGCTCATGGATATTCTCCCGGGCTTTCTGGAAAGCGACATCCTGGGGTCGATCAAAAACGTAGAGTCCGCTGACTGGGGAGTAGCGGTATTCGCCTCCGCTCAGGAACGATGCAATGGTCTTCATGGAAGACGTACTGGTCACGGTTTCAGTTTCGTCCCATCCGGCACGAATGAATGCGACATAAACGTCATCCGGGCTCCCAATGACCACCAGGTTGATCGGATCGCCACTTCCTGAGCCTTTCTTATCCGTCACGCAGCAGGTCACCTGTTCCAGAATTTCAATGAACTGATCTTTCTCCAGGTCTACCCACTCGTCTTCGGAATAAAGGCCCTCCCAATCGACGCTGTAGTGGTCTATTTTCAATCCGGGAACCGGAATAAAAAACGTGAATGTTTCAAAATCTGCCAGGCCCGTGTCATCCGCAACACTGATAATATCGACATTGAACGCCTTGGTGCCCTCGTCGAGCTTTGAGAATATGTATCCGCTGCGTGTCTCCCCCGGTTTGACCTGAAGTGCGCTCATGCCCTGGCTGAGAAAAAACTCATCGATCAGTGATGCAGCGGAGCCCTTGTCCTTGAGATCGGTATGAGCGACTTCCAGGGGTGTGAAGTACTGTGGATCCAGTCCAACGGGAAGGAAGTTTATGGTTGAATCCCGATCGTTGCTGATCTCCAGCCAGACAGGCTGAATACCCTTTTTATACAATGGCTTACCGAATATGTCTTTTGTTTCTTTCGCGCTGGGGACCGCAGCCGAAACTGTGATTCCGCCTTTCTCCTGGCTGGTAATTCGTGCCTTCCAGTCGCCTTCGGGGACGGAGTAATGTGCGGTGGGTGCTGATGCGCAGGCAGCAAGAAAGAGCAGGGCGCCTGCCAACAGCAAAATGTGTAGTCGTCGTCTATTCACATTACTTATCCGAAATAACGTCCCAATTCATGTTACGCGTATCCTGCAAAGCTACCGGATCAGCGGAAAGCCACATAACGACACGTATCCCGTCGGTGAAAAAAGGATTGTCATTAAAATCGATGACCGGATCTTCCATCGGAACCACTATTCCGGTTCTGGAATAAGCAACCGCCTCCAGCGTCTGTGAGTACCAGAGGTTTTGCAGAAGGAAATTACGGCCGTCGTCAACATCCGGGTCTTGTGCGCTGCCAAAAAATATTTCTTCGATTTGGTAGCGGCGCCCGATGGCGTGTTTGATCTGCGCTATCCACACAGCTTTGCCGTCAGTGCGCAGCGGCGCCAGCCAAAGACTTAATTCATTTCTTTCAGTTGTCTTTGATCTCCCCCTGCTTTTACGAAACACAGCATCCGGCGGTCTTTCGAATAAATAGTTCGCGTTATTCAAGTAGTTATCGTCTTTATCGTAACTGGTTTCTGACCATCCCGCACGCAGAAGCGACTGCAGTATTTCCTCGCCATTGGCCACCAGAACGATATTGAGCGCTTGCCCCTGGCCGTGGCCATCCCGGTTGGTGGTGCAACAGGGCATTTTCGCCATGGCGTTACGTAGACCATCCGAATCAAGCTCACGAATCGTGCTGGCCTCGTAAAGCCCCTCGAAATCGACCTCCGCATGGTCTGGAACAAAGCCCGGGACTTCTATGTAAAATGTAAATTCTTCGTATTCTGCTTTTCTGTCACCGGTGTAATACACATCGACGTTGAAACTCTTGGTGCCCGCACTGGCATTGGTATAGACGAATCCTGATGCGGTTTCCCCGGCGGCAATTTGCCGGGGCATGGCCGTTTCATACAAGTATTCCTCCATGTCCATCCAGCCTTGCTTCGAGAAGTGTTTTTTGTGCATATAAGCCACTTCAAGCGGTGAAAAATACTCCTGGTCAACGCTGATCAGTACGAAACGGGCAGGATTGGCGCTGTTGTTCGTGATTTCCAGCCAGACGGGTTGTATCCCACGTTTATAGATTGGGATACCGAATATTTTTTCAGCTTCTACCGGGCCGGGTACGGAAGCACGAACCTGAATTTCACCTTGCTCCCTGGTAACGGCACGCTGCTCAACCTGAAAGCTGCTAAATGACTCATGCTTGTACGAAGCAGTCGAGCAAGCTACCAGCGTAAAAGTGAGCAATATTGCAATAATGAGTCTGTTATTTAACATAATATACATTATACGCAATTGTAGCTAAGTCACAGGGACCTCACCTTCCATGTAGATTGACTTGCCGGGAAGCGCAAAGCGCGCACCTGAAGCCTGGACTATTTTCATCACCCGGAAATTGAGGTCCTCTCCAATCTCCAGAGACTCGGGGAAATCGGTTGTCCTGAGGAAAGAATGAACCTTTATCAGGATGGCGTCGTCGTCAAAGTCGGTGAACCGGACCCTCAGAGGCTCGTCGTAAACACGGTCATGCTCCTGCAGCATCGCCAGGATCTTTTTCGAAGCCTCCCTGATTTGCTCGGCCGTGGTGTCGTAGCGCAAGCGCAAGGTCGGCCAATACCGAATTTTCGTGCGGTAGGAGAGATTTTCTATCTCCCCGGAAGCGAGCAAGGAGTTTGGTATGGCAACCACGGTATTGGTCAGCGTTCGAATCCGGGTGGTGCGCAGGCCGATATCTTCAACGTTTCCCAGCACGGTTCCATACCGGCACAAATCCCCTACCCGTATCGGCGCCTGCGAAAATATGGCCAGGGCGCCCATCATGTCCTCGATGGGTTTTTGCAGCGCCAGTGCCATAGCAAGACCACCAACACCCAGGCCTGCCAGGACGGTTGTGATGTTGACCCCGATGTTGTTCAGCCAGAACAGCAGACCGAAAATCATCACGAGAATTTTGATCAGCGTTGTCATCGGCTGCAGCAGCTTGGCAGCACCAGGTCGATCCAGCGCTATCAGCTTGTTTTGTTGATATTTTTTATACAGATTAATGACCGCCCAGGTGGCCCATATTACGGCTAGAATATTGATGGTTTGCGCTTCCATCATCGCCTGGGCGCCAGCTCCGACACCCAGTTCCGACACCACAGTCTCCGTAGTAATCAGGATGGCGATCAGAACAAAAGGCCCGGCAAAAACCTTCTTTACCAAGGGGTAGATTTCCCGTTCGGGGGAACTGAACAGTCTGCTTAGCAGCCAACCAAGCAGGTAATAAAACGGCCAGGAAACCAACGCGAAAAAAATAACAATGAACCACTTGAATAGCTCAATCCCCAGGAAGGCAGCATCCTGAGGGAACCAGTTGCGTATTTTTTCTATCACTGCCGGATAGCTGAACTCGTCGTAAAGGTCCGGAATGAGGGCGACACTGCGATTTGAGAGTTTCCATATCTTTATCCCGTCGGCCCGCGGCACCCGCTGCATCCAGATCACCGCTTCTCCATCTTCAGTCTTGATCCTCAGGAGTTCATCACGGTAATCGGGAAGATCGTCCCCTTTGACACCTTCGGGATTCTCACTGACGCTGTAGTCATCCAACCAGGCGGCGCGTGAAAGTACATGGTTGAGTTGCCGGGCCAATTCGGGACCGCCAAGCTCGCTGACATCCGGTGGGAGATTGCGTAAATCCAGGTATTCCGCCGCTTTTTCCCAATTAAATTCCGACGCAGCGGTCAGGAAGCCGATGACGCTGCTTCGCGGGTTGCCCCGGCCAAGCGCGTCCTCGGGGCCCTTGTCTACCTTGACGGGTGTCGTCGTAACGACAATGGTTTCCGGTTGATCCTCCTGGGCCTGGGCAGGCGAAAAGTTGACTAGGAGGACCACGGCAAGCATCGCCGTACTGAAACGAAGTGATTTCATATTTATATTCTATATCCTATTGATATATATATTTATTCATCTACTAATTCAGGCTCGGATTCAACCTTGCCATCATTCAGCCAAAATTGGAAGAGTTGATAGCCCAGCGCGAGAATGACCGCGCCGATAAACAAGCCAATGATTCCCGCGGTGATCATTCCACCAATAGCGCCCAACAGAATGACCAGCATGGGCACATCGACACCCCTCCCGAGCAACATCGGCTTGAGTAAGCCATCGCTGAAGCTGACGATTATGGAGTAGACCAGGAAAATCGTGGCTGGAACGGGATCGGCGGTAGAAAACACCCAGGCGGCTATTGGACCGAGTATCAGTATGGGTGGCAATTGCATGATGGCCAGCAGCAGGACGATCGATGCCCATATCCCTGCTCCGGGCACACCCATCACCAGCAGGCCGATGGCTGCAAGAAAGGTCTGGATCAGCGCGACTCCGAGTACGCCCTTGGCTACACTCCGGATGGTAGCTACAGCCAGGTCCGCGAAGTCAGCGCCCCGCTCTCCCGCGAGCCGGCTCCCGATACCCCTGAATGCCTGGTAACTCGCCTCAGCAGTTAACATCAGCACACCTGCGATGATGATCGAGACGGCGAATCCCAGAATACCTTTGGCGGTCCCGGCAACAGCGCTCAGTAGCCATGAACTAAAGGCCTTTACCTGATCAGCATGCTTACGCAGCATGGCTTCGAGGTTGATTGCTGCCTCGCTCCAGATTCCATGAACTCTTTTACCGACGAGCGGCCAGTCTGCTACTTTGTCGGCGGGCGGAGGTACTACCAGTGTTCCTTCTTCCAATGACACTGCCAGTCTTTGCGCCGTATCGATACTGGACCCGGTGAGAGACCAGGTGGGAACCAGCAGAATTGAAAGGCCTATCAGTACGATAATGACAACAGACAGTTTATTTCTATCTCCCAACACTCGAGCCAGTTTGCAGTGAAGGGGAAAAACAGCGACGGCGATGATGGCCGCCCAGGAAATGAGTCCAATGAAAGGTGTGATGATCTTCAGGCACCAGGCCGCCATCAGGAACAGCAACCCGATCTGGATGGCCGCTCCTACTGAGTTTCTGATAAAGGTCTGGTCTGCAGGCGTTGAATCTTGATCGGACATGCTGGAATCTCCCGGAATAGTGGATGAACCCGGTCATTCAATCATGACTGCTCCAATACTTCCAGCCTGTAAAAAGAAAATCATGGCAAGAACCGGGCCACTGTAGGTCATGTCTACCCCACCTTTCCAGTCAGACTTGTCGACCTTGAGGTTCAGATTAAAGTACTGCCAGGAGAGGTCAAAACCCACGTGCCGCCAGGCCTGGTAGCCGACACCAACCGAGGTGTTCCAGAGTGTGCCATCATAATCACCGATATTTGCACTAATCCAGTCCACGCGCGCATGCAGCAACCAGTTACGGGCCGGGGAAAAGTTATACCATGCGCCGATATTGGGTAGTGGCTGACTGTCGCCAACCTCCACACGCTGAAATTCGGTGGTTTCATCATCGATTTTGACTTCACCTTCAATGTAGGCATCCATATCCAGGTTGTGGATACCAATGCCGATACCAAAGTCATTTTGTGCGTTCTTGAAGAAACTGCGGCCGACGAACACGCGGGCTACTGCCAGTTTGACGCCAGCCCCGACAAAAGACCCTTCGCGGAATATCACGCCATCCCATTTAACATCTTCTGTGAGTACAGATTCACCCGTGGCGTTATTGCTGAAATACTGTCCAAACAGGGACCATTTCCTTGTCTTGCCGAATTTCCAGCGTATCTGGCCATTGAATAATGTGCTGCGGTGACTGACGCCGAGGGAATCTTCGAAGTCGACATCGTCTTCAGGGAGAGAGTTGTCTGGATCCAGGCTATCCGCCTCAACTTTGAAAGAGTTACTCGACCTCATTGCCCCGAGTATTGCGGAGAAATTGTCCGATAGAGCCGGGTGATATTCGTAGTCCTGCGCCAGCAGGCTGCCGGATATGGAGAGCAAGACAACGCTGATCAGCCAAAAACACAGTCTCTTTTTCATTTTGCTTCCTCTATATTATTTGTCTTCCTGAAGAGTGCTTATTCTATACCAATTAATGGTGGGCGTGGTTCATGGATTCCTGTGTCATGGAGCCCCACATCATCAACGCTGTCCACACTGCAAGCACGACAAGTGCAAATCCAATCAGCCTTCTGACGGTACGGTCTTCGAGGAAAGAAGCCAGGGCCGGTGCGGCTGCTGTCAGGCCCAGCATGGCCGGCAAGGTCCCTGCTCCAAAGGCCAGCATGGTTACCGCTCCACCGATCGGGTTTGCGGTTGAAGCGGCTGTCATCAGCACAGTGTAGACCAGTCCGCAAGGAATGAAGCCCCAGCAGAAACCGAGCAGCAAACGGCCAATCCAATCCTGGCGATTGCCGGCCTTGAGAGCAAACGGCAGAATTTTCTTCCACAGCCCTGCCCCACCGCGCTCAATGAATTCAATGCCACGGAAGTTGAACAGGAACTTCAGGCCGATCATCAGGATCATCACGGCTGTTAACAGCCGCAGCCAACGAGCCCATGGCATCAAACCTGAAACACCGCCGAGCACGGTTGCCGCAATAAGCCCAAGCACGGCATAACTTGCCAGGCGGGCCAGGTTGAACTGGAGAGCGGGCACCACCGCCCTGCCCCGCGACATCGCGCCAAGTCCGGCAGCAATTCCACCGCACATTCCGAAGCAATGACCACTGCCCAACAATCCAGCCAGGAAGGCTGTGCTGAGCACCGCAGGGTCAAACCAGGTCAAGCCGGGGCTCATGGGTGATTTTCCTCATCTCATCATCGTCATCAGGATGTGGCGGCGGCTTCTGGTCATCATCCAGCACCACGCTCCAGCCGTGCGATTCCAGGTCGTCAAACTGGCCGGATCGGATAGCCCAGACCATCGCCCATACAGCGACGCCCAGCAGCATCAGCGCGAGCGGAATCAAAACATACAGCATATTCATGGCTTTCTCCGGACCAGGCGTGAGGCATTGGCAACGACCAGTAGCGAACTCAGCGACATGCCCAGCGCCGCCATCCACGGTTTGAGCATCCCGAAAATGGCCAGGGGGACCACTGACGCGTTGTAAATAACCGCCCAGGTCAGGTTCTGGCGAACCAAATGCCGGGTGCGCCGGGCCGTGTCGATGGCCTTGCTGACCAGTCCCAGTGAATCCGAGGTCAGGATCATGTCAGCGGCGCTGTTGGCCAGTTCCGCGCCGCCCTTGACGGTCATCGACACGTCGGCGGCCGCGAGAACGGGGGCGTCGTTGACACCGTCGCCAATCATCAGCACATGCCGTCCACCCTGGCGCATGGACTCGAGTTTGTCGAGTTTCATTTCCGGTGATTGCCGGGCATAACGGTCTTCTATTCCCAGGCGGTCCGCGATGTGATCCACCGCTTCGCGGCTGTCGCCGGAAAGCATGGTGATTGCCATGCCTTCCCGGCGCAGAAGCGCCACCGTGCTCTGCGCGTCCTCGCGCAGGGCGTCCTGCAGTTCAAATCGCGCGACCCAGCTTTCAGAGTCGACCAGCCAGATGCTGTCATCGCCGGTCACCTGCCCGGGAGGAGCGGCAAAATCCGCCTTGCCGATTTTCCATTGCACACCCTCGATCCGCCCTTCAAGTCCGCTGGCCGGGTGCACCGTTACGTTTTCTGCTCCGGCCAGCAGACTGGGTGCTGACTCATCAGCGGTTTGCCAGAATGCCCGGGCGATGGGATGGGCTGAAGCAGCCTCGATGGCTGCGGCAATCCCGATGGCCTGTTCTGCGCTGAATGAAGAACGGTCCGGATTGATTTCCACGCGGGTGATTTCCGGCACCCCCCGGGTCAGTGTTCCAGTCTTGTCGAACACCACCGAATCGATCCGGGTTAAAGCCTGCAGTGCTTCACCGCGGGTCAGTAATATGCCCTCGTCCAGCAAGCGGTGGCTGGCAGCCGCATAGACCACCGGCAGGGCCAGTGACAGGGCGCAGGGGCAGCTTGCCACCAGCACCGAGAGCATGGCGGAAAATGCCCGGTCAGGATCGACGAATTGCCAGCCGGCCCAGGTTCCCCCGGCGATCAGCAGTACCGCGATGATAAAAACCGGAACCAGCCAGGCGGGAATGCCGCTGCTGGCGGGCCGCCTTGACTGGGCCAGCAGCAACAGCCGGCCCAGTGATGAGATGGTGGTCTCCTGCCCGCTGGCGGTCACCTCCACTTCAACCGGTTGTGAAAGGTTGATGGTGCCGGCAATGACCGCGTCACCACAGCGTCGGGCGATGGCGCGGGATTCTCCGGTCAGCAACGCTTCATCAACATCGGTGACGCCATCCAGGATCAGGCCGTCAGCGGGAAAACTCTCGCCAACCCGGACCAGCACCCGGTCACCATCGACCAGGTCGCTGGAAGGAATGGTTTCGCGCCCCGCGTCGGTAATTCGCTCCGCCCACTCAGGCAGCAGACGCGCCAGGGCCGTGCCCGCCTGCAGATTGCGGTGGCGCAACATCATCTCGATATGCCGGCCCAGGGAAAGGAAGAAGATAAACATGACTACCGAGTCGAACCAGACTTCGCCCTGGCCGCGGAAAAAGTTAAAGCAACTGGCAATGAAGGCGAGGCTGATGGCCAACGCCACCGGCACGTCCATTCCGGGGCGGCCGGCCCGAATGCTGCGCCAGGCGCCGCTAAAAAAGATTCTTCCGGAATAGAGCAGGACCGGGAGGGTGACCATCAGGCTGATCCACTCCAGGAAACTGCGCTGAGCAACCGCCATTCCATAGGCGGCTCCGGCGTACAGCCCCACGGCGTACATCATCACCTGCATCATGCCCAGCCCGGCCACGCCCAGGCGTTTCATCGAGTCGCGCCGCTCTTCCTGGCGCCCTTGCTCTTCGGCGCTGGCCAGCGGCAGATGCGGCTTGTAGCCCAGTTCCATCAGCGCTGCGGCCAGGCTGCTGAGGCGGTTCTTGCTCGGGTTCCAGACGATGCGCGTGTAGCCGGTTGCCGTATCCACCTGCACCGATTGCACACCGGGTTTGTTTTCCATGTGGCTGCGGATCAGCCAGGCGCAGGCCGCGCAACGAATGCCTTCAGTCTGCAGCAGCAGATCGCGCCGCCCTTCCGCCAATTCGGCGCCCCACAGTGATTCACGGTCATCGCAGCCGCGCCAGGCTGCAATGTCATTTTGCAGATCTTCTTCGGCTTTCCGGCCCAGGTCCTGCCGGAACTGGTAATACCGGCCCAATCCCGAGGCAAATATCAGTTCGGCGACAGCCTGGCAGCCGGAACAACAAACCGGCTTTTGTTCACCGTCACGAAGTACGTAAAGCGAGATGCCGTCAGGAATGGGTTCGCCGCAATGAAAACAGGTGTTTTCAGTGGTCTCCATCGTCCTGGTCTGATTCGGGAGTTTGCTGTGCCCTCAGCTCTGATTTGATTTCGTTGTATTGCTGATCATCGACCACCAGGTAATCGGGATTAGTGAGCGCGAGATACAACGTAGTCATGCCCATGATGACGGCAGCAGCGGGAATTGCGATGGCGACCCAGGGCCAGGGGTAGCGGTACCAGGGTTTGAGTTGTTTATCTGTCATATCCAAGTGTAGTGTCCTGCTTATTTCCAAAGTCTACAGGCATCAGGGCTTTGGCCGTAACTTGCTTTTTAATCGAAGGATCATCCTGTGCCTGGAATTCAATCTGCAGGGATTGCACGCCCTGCCCCGCCGATCTGGGAATCCTGAGCCGGACTGAAATTCCTGCGACCTCTTCAGCCTGCAGCAGCAGCGGCCGGGACAGGTCTATTTCAACGGCGTCATTATTCAGCACGGTCATGTCATATTGATGCGGCGAGTCATCCATATTGGTAATTTTCAAAGTATAGACGTTTTCGATCAGGTCGCCCGGTAATTCACGGTACAGGGCATTGCGGTCGCGAATCAGGTCAGCCCGCAATGGAACCCGGTGCGTCATACCCCAAAGGGTGCCGCTGATGATGACCAGCAACAGCAGGCCATAGACGATGATTCTTGGCCGGATGACGTGGCCTTCATTGTGCTTCAGGGCATGCTCGGTGGTGTACCGGACCAGGCCGCGTGGGTAGTTCATTTTGTCCATGACCTGATCACAAACATCGATACAGGCCGCACAGGCAATGCATTCGTATTGCAGGCCGTCCCTGATATCAATGCCGGTCGGGCAGACCTGCACGCAAAGCGTGCAATTGATACATTCGCCCAGCCCCTTTTCTTGCAGGTCGTCGGTCTTGCGGCGGCCACCGCGGGGTTCGCCGCGCGCGGTGTCGTAGGAAATAATCAGTGTGTCCTTGTCAAACATCGCACTTTGAAAGCGCGCATAGGGACACATGTACTTGCAGACCTGCTCGCGCAGAAAACCTGCGTTGCCGTAGGTGGCGAAGCCGTAAAAAATCGTCCAGAAAGTCTCCCAGGGGCCTAGCGAGAAACTCATGATGCCGGCGCCCAGTTCACGGATCGGAGTAAAGAAACCGACAAAGGTAAAACCGGTCCAGACGGAAAGCAGGATCCACAGGGCTTGCTTGGTGGATTTGCGCAGGATCTTGTTGGCGTTCCATGGCGACTTGTCCAGCTTGATGCGTGTTTGCCGGTCCCCTTCGACCCACTGTTCGATCCAGATGAATACTTCGGTCCAGACCGTTTGCGGGCAGGCGAAACCACACCACAAGCGCCCCGCCAGGGCGGTGAAGAAAAACAGGGACAAACCTGCCGAAATCATC
>PVMK01189183.1_pt1 | contig 31305 bp, 24 predicted proteins | sample 1853481 | NCBI WGS metagenome assembly PVMK01 (sample SAMN08533507, study PRJNA380276) | Marine sediment metagenome, whole genome shotgun sequencing project.
ACGCCAGGTCGCGGCAGACCTGTTCAGCAAGATGCAAAGGCTTTCACTCAACTATCACTCAAAGCAACCAGTCGGTGATTCGTTGAACCGAATAGCGGGTGACGCATGGTGCATTAACAACATCGTACTTTCTCTGTTTACGGCCCCTGTTCAACATTTGTTCACATTGGCAACCATCGGGCTGATCGCCTGGAACATGGACGCCGGACTTACACTTATTATGCTGGTCACAGCACCCGTGCTTGGTGCTTCAACCTGGTTTTTTAGCGGCCGGTTAAAAAACCGGGCCCTGCTGAATCGTCAGGCTCAATCGCAGGTAATGAACTTTGTGCATCAAACCCTGACCTCAATACCTATCGTTCAGGCATTTGGCACCGAGAATCAAAATCGTAACCGCTTCGATCAACTTACCAGCAACCTGGTAATTCGCTCACAACGCGACCAGGTGATGCGCGAAGCATTCAGCTTTACGAATGGTGTGTCACTAACTGCCGGTGCGGCAATCATCATTTACGCGGGTGGTGAACGTGTACTTGCCGGTGGATTAACGCTAGGCAGCCTGCTCGTCTTCATTGCGTACATGAAATCCTTACAGGGCGCATCTGAATCTCTACTAAGGGCATACGGCAACATCAAGTCCTGGGAAGCGTCCTGGGATCGCGTGCTGGAAGTGCTTGATTCAGAAGACGAGGTTGGCGACCGGCCAGGGGCGGTTGACCTCGGTGAATCGGCTACACGCAGCCTGCAACTGGATAACGTCAGCTTCGGTTACGAAGCTGAGCTACCGGTACTGCAGGATATCAGCCTGTCCGTTAATGCCGGCGAAACACTGGCACTGGTCGGCCCTACCGGTGCTGGCAAAAGCACGCTGGCAGCAATGATTCCCCGCTTTTTCGATCCGTGGTCCGGACGCCTGCTGATCGACGGCCAGGATATCCGTGATATCCGCATCGCCAGCCTGCGTGCACAGATTTCTATCGTGCTGCAGGAACCGTTCCTGCTGCCAATGACCATCGCAGAGAATATCGCCTACGGCCGGCCAAGCGCCAGCCTCGACGAGATTAAGGCAGCTGCCAAAGCAGCGCGTATCGACGAGTACATTGAAGGATTGCCCGATGGTTATGCAACTCCGGTGGGCGAACGTGGCGCCACACTTTCGGGCGGACAGCGCCAGCGACTCTCCATCGCCCGGGCATTACTTAAAGATGCACCCATTCTGATCATGGATGAACCGACATCAGCGCTCGATGCGGAAACAGAAGCGCAATTTCTCGCGGCCCTTCGTACGCTCATGCACAACCGCACCACCATCATCATTGCTCACCGACTGTCAACCATCCGCCATGCCAACCAGATTGCATTCCTGGACGAGGGTCGCATCGTTGAATCCGGCACGCATGATGAACTCATCCGCAACAACGGTCCGTACGCCAATTTCTGTAGCCTGCAACTCGGAAAGGAGCCAGAGTAATGTCAGATACCCAGCACTGGCTACAAGATGATTTGCCGGAAAATGTTGAACTTGGCAAAGACAGCCTCATTATCGGTAGTGAAATATTTAAGCGCTTCCATAGTGAACTGTCGAACGCCATTACGATAGGCAATAGCTCTACTTTGCATCAGCCACATTTTGCGCTGGGCAAACAAGCCCGCCTTATTATCGGTGACCATAGTTTTCTCGATAACACCATTCTGTTGGGCGAACAAAAGATAGGCATTGGCAACTACGTTGTTATTGGCTGGAATACGACCATTACAGATTCTGATTTTCACCCCGCATCACCTGCCGAAAGATTACAGGATGCTATCGCCTGTTCACCAACCGGAAACCGGTCTGCTCGCCCCCCGATCGCCGCGGCTCCAGTCATCATTCAGGATGATGTCTGGATCGGCCCCAGTGTCACAATACTCAAAGGCATCACTATCGAAAGGGGTGCACGTATTGAGGCAGGAGCCGTTGTTACAGCCAACGTGCCGGCCAATGCATACGTAATAGGCAACCCCGCACGACTGGCAGAGCCACCCACCGCGGAGACGGCAGCCAATGCGTGAGGCAATGCACATCCCCGGTGACTGGCATGATGGTTACATACCGGACAACGTAGTCGTAGGTAGCGATTCCTACATAGAAACCAGCTACAGCTTTCTGCGCTACCGTAGTGCTGCTGATCCTGGCGTCGTTATCGGTCAATCAACAGGCGTTTATCAGGGCACCATGTTTGACCTTGGCCCACACGCGCAGGTAAAGATCGGTGACTACGTGCTTATGCATGGTGTGCGCATTATTGCCGATACCGCCGTTGAGATCGGCAGCCATACCATGATGTCGTGGCGCGTTGTCATTATGGACAGCTACCGGATTGATCCCGACGTCAGTTCACGTCGCGCCCAGCTTGATGAGGTCAGTCAAACTGAAGATCGCTTCCTGCCAGGCAATACATCAGGCGCAAAAGTTACTATTGGAAAAAATGTCTGGATTGGGTTTGATACCTGCATCCTGCCGTCAGTCACCATCGGCGACAACGCTATTGTCGGCGCAAGAGCTGTTGTTACAGAAGACGTACCAGCAGGCGCTGTCGTTGCAGGTAATCCGGCAACCATAGTCCGCTACCAGCAGGATCCGGCATGAACACAAAACCAAAAATTATCGTGTTTGGCATCGCCTTCTGGTATCCGCTTGCCGGGGTTACCTACCAGTTTCTGCACTATCTGCTGGGCCTTCGACGGCTGGGCTATGACCCCTATTATATCGAAGACTCGGGCCGCTGGGTGCTGGAAACCGATATGAGCGATCTGACGCCCGATGCCGACCCAAATGTAAAAGCGATAGCGCCCGTCCTGGAAGCGTACGGGTTCAAGGATCGTTGGGCATTCCGTGGGCAGTATGAAGGCGGCAAAAACTATGGAATAGACAGTCACAAGGTTGATCAGCTATTCGGCGAAGCCGTCGCATTCCTGAATGTCACCGGGTCACAGGAACTACGTGACGAACACATGGCTTGCCCATGCAAGATATATGTGGAAACAGACCCGGTTGCGTCGCAGATTCTTGTTAGCCAGAACGAGCCCGGCACGATTGCCGCACTAGATGCTCACGACATCCTGTTTACGTTTGGTGAAAATCTTGGAGCGCCCGACTGTGGTGTCCCGGTTGAACGGTATGAATGGCACCCCACCCGCCAACCTGTACTTGTCGACCTTTGGAGCAACGGGGAAATGCCACCGAAAAATGGCTTTACCACCATTGGTACGTGGCATAACAAAGGTAAGGAAATTTCACTTAACGGTGAAACTTATTACTGGTCAAAAGATCGCGAGTTTGAAAAGTTTTTTGATCTGCCGACCAGAACCGATGCTTGCATGGAACTGGCCTGCTCGGTAAACGAGGAAACTTTGCGACGGTTGCATGCCAATCGCTGGAAACAGGTCAGCTCGATCAAAGTATCACGCAACGTTGATACATACAGGCAATACATTCAGCAATCACGTGGTGAATTCACTGTTGCCAAGGACCAGAATATCCGCCTGCGCAGCGGCTGGTTCAGCGATCGCAGCGCATGTTATCTGGCTGCCGGACGCCCGGTCATCAACCAGGATACCGGCTTCGGCAACATCCTGCCGACTGGCAAAGGATTATTCGATTTTCAAACCATGGACGATGCGCTGAATGCTATCGACACCATCGAAGCTGACTATGAGGGCAACTGTGATGCTGCCCTGCAAATCGCTAATGACTATTTCGCAGCAGAAAAGGTTCTCGGCGATCTGATGAGTAAGTCGGGGTTCTAGCTATGGCACGCATCGTAATTTCCGGTTACATGATTCGCCATCCCATGGCAGGGCTGCATCTTGCTGATTTTCACTATTTGCTGGGGCTGTCGCGACTGGGCCACGAAATCATTTATATAGAAGATAGCGGGTGGCCAGAATCCTGTTACAACACCATCGAGCAAACTTACAGTAGTGACCCGGAATTTGGCCTGAACAGTGTACGTAAATTATTTTCGGCATTTAACGTCGACTTTCCGATTTACTATGTTGATGTAGAAAACGAAAAAACCTACGGCGCCGAATTATCCGTTATTGAAGACATCCTGCGATCCTGCGACATATGGATAAACGTGGGTGGTGTTTGCACGATGCCTCAGTTCGAACTCTGCCAGCGACGGGTATTGGTAGATATGGATCCGCTTTTCACCCAGCTGGGCCAGTTTGCAGGCGGGCATCTGGATTTCTACGACGTCTACTTCACCTATGGAACCAATATTGGAAAACCCGACTGCCCCATCCCAACCAATGGGATTGACTGGCACCCCCTATTTCCGCCTGTAGTTCCGGATGTTTGGCAAGCGGCCGAAGGTGACAGCTCTGCCCGTGATCTGACGACAACAGCGAGCTGGACTTCGTATGGATCAATCGAATGGGAGGGCCGCAGTTATGGCCAGAAAGACCAGGAATTTCTGCGCTTCATAGATTTGCCACAACACTGCGAGCAAAACTTAAGCCTGGCACTGTCAGGTGAAGGACAAACCATTCGCGAAAAATTTCGCAGTCGCGGCTGGACAATCATTGATGCTGCTACTGTCAGTAATACCCTTGATAGCTACATGGGCTTTATCACCGATTCAGCCGGCGAATTTAGTGTCGCAAAAAATGCCTACGTAGCAACCCACAGCGGCTGGTTTAGCGACCGGAGTGTCTGCTATCTCGCCGCCGGACTGCCAATCGTGATACAGGATACCGGGGTGGGTGACAGCGTGGAAACCGGCGCGGGAATTCTGACATATTCCAATCTGGAGGAAGCCCGCGATGCCATCCTGGACCTTCAGCACAACTATCAACAACACAGCAAACGAGCCCGGGAGCTCGCCTACGATGTATTTAGTACAGATGTAACTTTCCCAAAGATGCTTGAAACAATAATGACAACAACGATCAAACCAGGAACAGAATCCACTATTAAAGAAAAAAGACTGGGCTGAGGCAGGGCTTCCGGAACCAGTTATACCGAGGACAGAAAAATGACAAACATAACCATAGGATTTGTACCGAGAGAACGGTTTTCATCAGCTGCTGAATCGCTGGAATCCATACTGACGACAAAAACAGACACGTCATTTGAGATGCTCATTGTGGATTGCGCCACCCCGCCTGCAGTATGGGCAGAAATTGAGGCCCTTATAGAAGGGCGGGACAATATTCGAGTTTTGCATACTGATCATGTGTTACTACCGAACGAGGCGAAAAATCTCGTTATCAATGAAACCAAGACCGAATATTTGTGTCTCATAGAAAACGACAACCTGGTTGAAGCCGGCTGGCTGGATAAACTTGTAAACGCCTGTGAAGAAATGCCGGCAGATGTTGCTGTTCCCCTGTTGATGGAGAATCGACCTGGCTCAACCAAAGTACATTTCGACACCGCACTTGGTTCAATCGAAGTCGTGCAGACTGATGAGGGTGAAAAACTTCACGTCAAGGGCACGTAAACATACCGGAGAACTTGCAAAAGAAGGCAGGCAGTATCAGGAATTCATGGAGGTTCACTGCCTGCTCTTCCGCACCAGTGTGTTCGAGAAAATCGGCCTTTTTGACGAAGAAGTTAATATGAGTGAGGAAGTAGATCTTAGCATTGCTCTTTGGCAAGCCGGGGTTCCAGCGGTTTTTGAGCCCGCCTGCGTAATTCACTACGTGCTGCCGGAATTCCCGCTACCGGAAAGCGATATCCCTTTCTACATGAACAAGTGGGATCTCGACCGCGCACGCAAGAGCATAGACATAGTGCAGAACAGATGGAATTTAACACGCCCCCCGCAAATTCTGGGCTTCGTTGCCGAGCGCTACTACCGTGGTTCCGGTCGCCTGAATGAATGGGTTGAGCAGCTAAGCGAAGCCAACCCATCGGATGGCAAAGTGATCATTGCTGGCCTTGAAGAGTTCGCTGATGGCGATGAAATATTCGGGCCGCTGGGCATTCTGCCGTTTATCGAAAAAGATGGGCAGCACTGGGGAAGCCCGGTCGATGATGATGAAGCTATCGCGGAACTTGAACGGATGCGCACGGAAAGTAATGCCTCGCTTATGGTTTTTCTTTGGGAGTATTTCTGGTGTCTGCAGCATTACACCGGCTTTAATGAATACCTGACAGAGAACTATGATCGAGTGATCGACAACGACTACATCATAGCTTTCGACTTGGTCAATCATCGCAAGCCCGAGCAGGCCCGGTTGGTTGCGAATGGTTAATAACGCCATGAGCCGCAGGGTCATATTCAATGCCGATGATTTTGGTGCTTCCACCTATGGGTCAATTGAATGGAAGTGTCGCAATTATGGCCAGAAGGATAAGGAGTTTTTGCGCATCATCAATTTGCCACAACACTGCGAGCAGAACTTAAGCCTGGCGCTGTCAGGTGAAGGAAAGGGAATTCTGACATTTACGATACTGGAAGAAGCCCGTGACGCTATTTTTTTACTGCAAACTAATTATCGATTTCATTGTGAGCGAGCCCGGGAACTCGCACATGATGTATTTAGCAACAAAGTTACTTTCCCGAAAATGCTAGAAACTATAATGACAACAATGAAATAAACCTTAACTAAAAACAAAAAAACTGAACTAATTAATAGTTAGCGGTACCAGTTTTTACGGAGGATAGAAAAATGACAAACGTAACAATTGGATTTGTGCCGAGAGAGCGCTTCTCGTCCGCAGCAGAATCACTGGAATCAATACTGACACATACAGACATACCGTATGAGATGATCATTGTAAATTGTGCTTACCCACCGGATGTATGGGCTGATATTGAAGCCCTGATTGAGGGGCGAGACAACATCAGGGTTTTGCATACCGATCATGTATTGCTACCCAACGAGTCAAAAAACCGTGTTATTCGTGAAACCAAGACAGAATATTTGTGTCTCATAGAAAACGACAACCTGGTTGAGCCGGACTGGCTGACTAAATTTATAAATGCCTGCGAAGAAATGCCGGCCGATGTCGCCTCTCCGCTGTTAATGGAAAATCGTCCTGGCTCGACAAAAGTACATTTCGACACCGGACTTGGATCGGTTGAAGTCGTACAGACTGATGAGGGCGAAAAGCTCGACATTAAAGCTCGTAAGCACACCGGGGAACTCGCCAAACTGGGCCGACAATACCAGGATTTTATGGAAGTGCACTGCCTGTTCTTTCGCACCAGCGTATTCGAGAAGATCGGTTTTTTTGATGAAGAAGTGAATATGAGCGAGGAGGTGGATCTTAGTCTTGCACTTCACCAGGCTGGCATACGCGCAGTTTTTGAACCAGCCTGCGTAATTCACTATGTATTGCCGGTCTGGCCATTGCCAGAAGGCGATTTGCCCTTTTATATGAACAAGTGGGATATCGACAGGGGACGCAAGAGCATCGAAACAATACGCGATAGATGGAATCTAACGCGTCCACCACAAATTCTGGGCTTTATTGCCGAAAGGTTCTACCGCGGTTCTGGCCGCCTGAATGAATGGGTCGACCAGTTGCGGGAAGCTAATCCATCTGATGGCAAAACCATAATTGTGGGTCTGGAGGAATTTGCTGGTGGTGATGAGTTATTCGGGCCACTTGGCATTCTGCCGTTCATGGAAAAGGACGGCCAGCACTGGGGTAGCCCCATTGATGATGATGAAGCAATCGCAGAACTGGAGCGGATGCGTGCCGAAAAGGGTGTCTCGCTTATCGCTTTCCTTTGGGAAAATCACTGGGCCCTCAGACACTACCCAGCATTTAACGAATACCTTTCGCAAAACTACAATCGGGTCATCGATAATGAATACATCATTGCATTTGACCTGTTAAATGCTCCCGAGGAAACTCGGTTAGTGGCAAACGGCTGAGATAAGTATGGACCGCAGGGTCATATTCAATGCCGATGACTTTGGTGCATCCACTGGCATAAACCAGGGGATCATCGATGCGCATACCAAAGGCGTCGTAACCAGTACCAGCTTTATGGTGACTGGTTGCGCCGCCGGGGCGGCTGTTGAAATGGCCCGCGACTATCCATCCTTATCAATAGGCTTGCACTGGGATGTATGGGGCGAGAATGATCGCGAGTTCGATACACGTGACCTGACTGCATCACGAGCCGAGCTTCACAGGCAACTTGATGAGTTCGACAGAATGTTTGGGCGGCCTCCTACGCATATTGATTCGCATCAACACGCACATAAATCAGATCACCTGTTGCCTGTGTTTAAGGAAGTGGTTCTGCCGCTGGGCATTCCTTTACGTGGCGTTAGTGATCTGAGCTATGTAGGTGGCTTTTATGCGCAGTGGGAATGGAAAGTAACCAACCTTGAGTATATAAGCGTCGAATTTCTGCAAAAGCTGTTACGTGAGGAGGCGCCAGAGGCTGGACAGAATTTTCCTGTCATCCGGGATATATATCGGATGATTTTGACTCGATATACCTTAGTGAGCGGGAGGAAGAAATACGCACTCTGACAGACTCACGCATCGCAGACTACCTTGATAGCCAGGGGATTCAACTGGGTAGTTACATCGATTATCAACATGCTACTGCCAATAAACCAATGAACTGAAGAACTATGACGCCGTATCAGGGAAGAAACTCGTCAATCAAATTGCAGAGAACACACCAGTTCTCCTGCAAGCTACGAGTTATGCGCACAAGTTTATCCGCATTTTTGTATGCGCATTTATTCTGGCTTTTCCAGCAACGCACATTTGCACAAGAACCCCCTTCTTCTGACAGGCTACCGCCGGACAGTGCTCGCTCTGTAGAAGCCGCAACTATTTTTTCACCACCCACAATTGATGGTTATCTCGATGAGATTGCCTGGATGGAGACAGACCCGTCGACGGACTTCTGGGTTGTAGAGCAACAAGTCTGGCCGGACGAGCAAACAGAGTTTTCGATCTTAACCGATGGCAAGTTCCTCTATTTTGGCCTCATGATGTACGACTCTCAGCCTGATGAGATCTCGGCAATTGAGGCAGAACACGATAGCGAATTGGGTTTTGACGATCAGGTCGCTATTCAGATTAGCGCCAGTGGCGATGACACCGATTTCTCAATTTTCTCTGTCAATGCCCGGGGCACACAAAGCGACAATCTTGCTGGCGGCACAGCGTCCAATATCGGCGGGAACGGCGATTGGGAGGTAGCTGTCGTCAGGACGGCACAGGGCTGGATAGCGGAGTTTGCTATTCCTTACTCGATGCTGGACTACCCTGCTGGCGCAGAACGATTCATACTTAGAATCAAGCGTTACCACAATAAAAGCCAGCAGTGGAGCCTCTGGGCTGATGTGACGCCACAAAGCAAACCAGAGGAAATGGGTCAGTTAACCGGCATTAATCCGCCTTATGAACCCGCAGGAAATACCTCGGCGGCCATGCCCGTGGCCGTGGCCGGTACGAGTTCTATTTATCGGGAAGGTCTAGTGCAGGACGAGATACTTACCGGCGACACGGCCGAGGTTACTTCGATTAACCCTGACTCCGCAAAAGCTGAAACTCAGATAGATAAAACAGAGGAAATGGATCAATTAACCGGCAATGACCCGCCTGTTGAATCCCAAGAAAATGCCTTGTTGGCGGTGCCCCTGGTCCTGGCCGGTACGAATGCTATTGATCAGGAAGGTCAAATGCAGGACGAGATACTTACCGGCGACACGGCCGAAGTTACTTCGACTGACCCTGACGCTGTGCAAGCTGAAACTCAGATAGACAATACTAATACCAGTGATAACGAGCCAGCCACGACATTGGCGCAAAAACCCGCTACTCCTGACAGACCGCCGCCTGGTAGTTCGCGTTCTATAGAACCTGCAACTATTTCTCGCCCGCCAGTAATAGATGGTTATCTCGATGATTTTATCTGGATTGAAAACAACCCATCGACAGACTTCTGGGTTACACAGCAGCAAGTTTGGCCGGATGAACAAACAGAAGTTACGGTCTTAACCGACGGCAAATTCATTTACTTTGGCCTCATGATGTATGACTCGCAGCCTGATCAGATCACGGCTATTGAAGCGGTTCGGGATCGTGGTCTGGGTTATGACGATCAGATTTCTATTCAGATTAACTCCAGCGGTGACCATACTGAGATCTCAAAGTTTTCGGTAAACGCCCGTGGCACCCAGAGTGATCGACTGGCCGGGGGATCAGCATCCAATATCAGCTGGAAAGGTGATTGGGATGTCGCTGTCGCCAAAACAGATAGTGGCTGGTCGGCGGAGTTTGCTATTCCTTACTCGATGCTGAAATACCCCGCAGGCACGAATCAATTCTCATTTAATGTTGCTCGCTACCACAACAATAGCCGCCAGTGGAGCTTCTGGGCTGATACGACACCGCAAGACAGAATAGAGGAAATGGGCCAGCTAACCGGCATCAATCCTCCCGTCGATGTTGAACGAAGTACATGGACGATTATGCCCTTCGCTCTGGTAGGCAAGAATGTTATCGATAGAGAAGGTGAGTTGCAGGATGAGATGTTTACCGCCGGGGTAGACATACGCTACACGCCGAACAGCGATACGACCGGTGTTATTTCACTTAATCCCGACTTCACGCAAGTCGAAACTCAGGTTGCAAGCGCCAATTTCAGTTACAACGAGCAGGTTGTCGCTGAGCCGCGCGTCTTTTTTCAGGAAGGAGAAACTTATTTTGGCGAAGACCTGAGGTTTTTTTACTCCCCGCGTATTCCTGATTTTATTGGTGGCGGTAAAATTTTCGGCCAAACGAATTCCTGACAGTACTGTAGCTTGATTCCCGCCTCTCCGTATTCACGTACCGATGCAGTGGGAAGACTGTCTTACGCATTCACGCCCACCTACGCTACCAGCGCCATCGTTATCGCAACCGATCGCGAGGACATACGAGGCGCAACGGTCGGACTGTCTGGAAGTGGTCGCCAGGAAATCGGTACTTACTGGGACTTCGACTTTGGAGCAGTGAGCAACACCATTGAAATCCCCCCCGAGGACGAAGAGGATATAGTCTGCCTGGATAACGAAGATGAGTGCGACGGATTCATGGTAGACGGCCGTGTAGGCTGGCAGGGAAACTACTGGGGTACTGGCGCCAGCTTTGACAAATATGACAAGGAATTTGTTCCGGCGAACGGATTAATCAGAGACGACAGGCTGGGCACCGAAGCCTGGGACGTATTCATAAACCAGTATCGCGACTACGGCAATACGACCGTTTCAGAAACCACCTTCGATATTGTGCGCACACTGCGTAAAACAGAAGACGGTCGCGACCAGTATGACGGCTGGTACTACGGCGGTTCGCTGGAATGGGTCAGCTTTGCCCGCACCGGGTTATCTTATAATCAGGGCGATTATCGTCCGCTGACCGGTGACGCGCCAGGCGATTTTGCTGATGACGACGCAATAACTGATGATTTTTTCTGGACCGCCAGTCTGGATCTGAACACGCGTGGTTCCCGCATCAACTTCTATAGTGCATATTCATCTGGTGAGCTGGCTGGTGGCGATTACGATTACGGATATGTTTATCTATTTGCAAGACCCACCTATAACACCAGCATTAGTATCAATGTTGAACGAACCGAACTGGCTTACCCAGACTTCATCAGCGTCACTGATCAGATAATCACAGATGCAGGCTGGGATATTACGCCCACCGATTCGATTACATTCCGGCATATCTATTTTGATTTGTCAGAAGACATTCCGCAATTCCCAGAGTTTTCTTCCTCAACCAAAGAGCAATACTGGCGCCTTGGGTATCGCCGGGTTGTTCGCAGTGGGCTGGATATTTTTCTGCTTTATGATGATGAACCATTCGCTGATGATCCGTCAATCTCGGCCAAGCTGCTCTGGACAATTAACTAGTTCGCACTGCAACTGTCGGTGAATGAGCCGCCTCAGAAGCAGTCAAAGGGCTGCCATTTAACTGGAAACGCCACAATAGGTTGTAACGCAAAGACCGCCATCATTTTTCAATGCGTCAGCCTTTATGCCACAGTACCGATACTCAACCCGCCATCAATATCTGCGTATCACTCATGCCTGGCGCATCCTCTGTGCCTTCATCTGTGACTTCATCTGTATCTGGCGCATCTTGTGATTCCACTGCAGGCATTTCCTGTGGCGTCTTGTTCCAGAGAAATTTAAATGTAATACCCTTATCATCCGGCCCAGGATGGAACCATATACGGCCACCCTGCCAGTCAATAATTCGCTGCACAATCGCCAGACCCATACCACTGCCTTCCATTTCGTCGCGAGCTTTTAAAGTCTGGAACATCTTGAATACTTTCTCAGCATACTCTTCGGGTATACCAGCACCATTATCTTCCACCGCAAACATAATCTTTTCGCCCTGATCCTCAGCATAGATACGGATGCGCCCTTCCTCCGGCACCGGAGAGTGCTTGATAGCATTACTAATAAGGTTTCGGAAGACAGTTGCCAGTGGTGCATGATGCGTGACGATAGTGGGTAAGTCGCCCTCAGTCTCAATAACAAAACCTTCCGGGGGAGAGATTAGTGTCACGATCTCGTCAACAAAGGCCTTGATATGCAATTCCTTGACATCGCCAATTTTACGCCCGGCCCGCGAGTAGGCCAGCAGGTCATCAAGCAAGCGATTAAGGCGACTCGTGCGCTGTACCAGCAAGTCAAGATTTTCCTGTACGTCACCCTCACTAAATTCTTCCAAGTCTTCTTTCAGCCATTCAACCAGAACTTCAATTGCACGCAAAGGGGCTTTAAGGTCATGCGAGGCGACGTAAGCAAACTGTTCCAGATCATGGTTCGAACGTTGCAGCTCATCAGATTTCCGTTCAATTGCAGCAGCCTGTTGCGTAAGTTTGCTACGTTGACTGCTTACAGCAGCCATCATGTCTGACAGGGATTTTGCCAGCATACCAATCTCGTCACGCCCGTCGACGGGGAGTTTACTGACTATACCGCTGCGCCCAAATTCTACAGCCGCTGCACTTATTTCCTGTACCGGTTTTGCCAGGCGCCGGGCAAAGAACCAGCCAATCAATATCGCCACCAGCAGGGTGCCCTGGGCAATTCGCTGCAGTTCAAAACCAATGGCGGCCGCTCTTTTTTCTATGTCATCACGTCGGCCGGTATATATATAGAGCAGCGGATCTCCTACTCCCTCCATCGCAGGCAGATGCTCAACACCAACAATAATTTCTACACCGTTTGCTTGCTCGTAGAGTGTTCCATGGGTCATACCGTCTGCCGTCAGGGCATCAAAATCCAGACCAGGGAACTCATCGGCTAACGTATAGGTGGTCCCACCACCTGCCAAAACTTCTTTAGAGGCATCGGGGTGTGAAACAAATTGTCCATCACTGTTGACCACGTACAACAGGGTCTCGATATCAGGCAGGCTCGTTGTGGTAAGTTCCCGCGACACATCACTGTGCAGGACAAAGACACCGAGTGCTGTGCCCGTCTCGCCAGAATATACTGCCAGTGCTGTCCCTTCAATCTGCGGATGTTGATCGTCTTTTACACCATCATTTTGCAGCAGGAAAATCTTTGAGCGAGCGAGTGTCTGGTCACTACCGCCGGACAGGGCCTGCCTGGCAAGCTCGCGAGTGCTGCTTTCCAGCACCTGTTGATCTGTCACGGATATGCCTGCATTAAAACTTTGCTCACCGCGTACAATTGATTCGCCTGATACGGCATCAACATATGCGATGCTGAAAAAATTGGGGTCAGAAAGAAGCAGATTCTGGATCCGCAGTGATAACTCACCTACAATTTTCTTCCGGGTCGTACCGGCTATCGGATCAACACCATTATTTTGGTCTGCCCGATACAGGCTGTTAATTGCTTCTATACCAGCCAGATAATTAAGGTCAGCATCGACACGCCGCCGTTGCTCCTCGATCGCCGCACTGCTATTTGCGGCGGCAGCCGACAGATTTTCCATACCATTTTCTGACGCAATAAGATGCAATGTTTGCGAGCTCTTGATGGCAATCGGCATGACACAGATAAATCCGATGAATCCACACAAGATAGCCAGTTTCGCACCCAGCGGCAGTCCCTTGGGCTTGATTATTCCGGTTTCCCGCGTGGATGAAGAGACCTGGTGCGCCCGCATGAAACCAATGGCGATACAGATGTAGCCAGCTATTTTCAGAATATGCGCGGCGGTAAAACTCGAATCAAACAGTTCTTTTGAGAATGCCATACAAAAAATCTGGGAAATAAGGCCTGCCATTACGCCCATATTTAACCAGTGTCCATAGCTGTCTGTTCGCCAGTTGCCCTTGCGTATGAAAATCAGCAGTGTGGCAAGGAAAATCACAGCGGCAATCACCTCCGGTGGACGGGGAGGATCGATAGAGGCGTAGTAGATCGGTGGTAAATTTGCACTCAGCAGGACAGCGGTAATAACAGGCAGGGCTATCAGCGTCAGAATAGCGCCCTGTTTGGGCGTATGCATATGCTTTTGCTGAGTTGTAGCCGGATCCCCAAAATTTTCCCGGCGCGAGTGCAGGGCCGCAGCCAGCAACACCAGAGACAGAAAAATCTGGCCAGCATTCCAGCTCCATGGCATAAAGAGGGATACATCAGAATGCACCCATCCCGAGACCAGGTCTGTGGCAGCGACAATGTGGAGCAACTCTAATGCGACCACACCCGTGAGACCGATGCCAACAAAGGCAAGCACAACAGCCCGGGTCTCCCGATATACCTTTAGCACCAGGATTGCCGCAGCAGCCGCGGCGATCATGGCGACGCTATCCAGCAGTGTGTGCATGAATGGCGCAACCACCGAGTCGAGGCCCATTATTGGCCCCCCACCGATCAGGAATGCGAAGAAAAAAACCCAATAGGTCAAAGACCGTTGTGAACTACTACTCTGATTCGTCGCCATAAACTCCAACTCATTCCTGTCTGGAAACTCTCTTAATCCGCTCTTCTGAATCTGTAAACATGACTTGAGCTACTGCACGGTTTCTGGATTGGCCGCTACAAGATCAACCACGGCCAGCATCAGTGATACCGCCTTCAGCTGGCAGAAGCTTCAAGTTTGCCGACAATTCTCAAAATGCCGGTCGCCAAGAGTATGGGTTTCTTATGTAAGGCACTGAGCGCTTATTCACACTTGAATGCGCTGCAACTGTGATGGATATCACAGTGTAGGTAGTCTTTATGTCACCTGCCTTTATGGCTCAATTAATACTCGCATAGGGGGCAGTGATTTTAATTGTTCGGTCGTGGGCCGCGCTAACGGGGGTGCAGAGTTACGGTCACTGTCCCCTCTTAATACCTGCTTGCGTGCATTATATTAATTTGTCGAAGCCATCAGCACCGGTCTTTAACCGAGGAAGAACGTTGGTGCCAGCGGTAATTTATGGCACTAATTCGGTAAGACCTTTTGGAACTGGTGCATTGAGTAAACTGCATCAGAGATAAGCCATTTTAGGTGCAATAAGTTAGCTCTGGACTTGTATTAGATGCTGACTGGCGCCCCAAGTTTTGAGAATTCGTCATCCAGCAACTGGTATTCATCACGCAAAAAGCTGAAGAAACACAAAGCCCCCATACCTAACTAGCCTGAAGCCGCAGTTCGCCAGGGGGCATACAGATTGATAACGCAGGGCGTCGGCACTGAGGGGGCAAAATGCACCCTGCCGCCGGATTGGCAGCAGGGTTGCTTCTGCACTAACCAAGCGATCAGAAGCTGAATTCGGCCCCGCCGTAAAAGTAGGCGCCGTTAAAGCCGAATGGCGCAGAACGCCGCGAATAGGTGAACACCCCAGCGCTGTCGACTATTGTGTCGCCATTGCCATCGATAATTGTGCCGGCGCGCGACTGGCCAATCAGGTTCTTGTCAGGGGTCTGGTCGAATATATTGTTACCGCCGACTATGAGCCTCACACCACTGTCGAACACATAACTGATCTGAGCATCGGTGATCGTTTTATCGCCAAACTTCTGCCGGTCACCATTTCCTTCCTCAACCGTATAACTGCCGAAGTTGTTAAACGACAGCCGGAAAAACCAGTTGTTCACCGCATAATCACCCGACAGACTCACCCGGCTTTTGGGCTGCCATTCGGTGAGTATAGATTGATCTTGCGAAGTAAATACTTTGTCCTGGATATCCGGAACCGATGACAATGAATCCGGTGCCCGAATCTCATCAATCTCGGTGTCAGTCCAGTTGCCAGCCAGGGTAATACCCAGATCGCCACCCCACATATAGGCCCCCCAGTCCACGATCAGATCGATACCATTGGTTGACGTATCCACAGCATTAAGAAAGAACTGTGCCGAGTCGGCATTGGCTGCGTCCAGCGCGTCATCGAGGTCCGGATCAAGACCCTTGCCGATGGCGCCACTGATCACGATGCGGTCTTCAATCTTGATATAGTAATAATCCAGCGTCACAGACAGACTATCAAGCGGTTGCAACACTATACCGGCACTCAGGTTTTGTGAGGTCTCTTCTTCCAGCTCCGGGATACCAATTTCCTGCGCCACGACGCTGTCATTTCTAAACGTTCCGCGTTCCACGGCGATCAGGCCAGGCCCTAAGGGATCACTGACAAACTGCGTGCTGGTGCTGTTGAAAAATTGCTGCTGCAGTGACGGCGCCCGAAAACCGGTGCTGGCAGCACCGCGTAACATGACTGTTTCGGTCACGTTGAAGGAGGCTGTTAATTTACCGGTAACCGTATCGCCAAAGTCACTGTAATCTTCGTAGCGAGCTGCGGCGCCAAGCAGCAGGCGATCGATGGCATCGTACTCAAGGTCTACATACAGCGACACGGCATCGCGATCTTCGTCAACGGCATTGTCCGGGCTGAAACCGGGGAATACCTGGATGCCGGCAGCCGCATCAAGCACGCCAATCGGGACGCCATCAATGGTGTCGAAATCGCCATAGGAAACCTGTTCGCCCGCCTTGATCTTGTAAGTGTCGTTGCGATAAGCAGCACCCAAAGCCACATTACCCCACGAAACCGGCCGCGAGAAGCCCAGGTCAAAGGTGGCCAGTCCCAGCTCCAGAGTGCCGGCATCGGCGTTGAGGGGACTGTTGCCGGCAGCCGAGACCAGCGAAGCATTAACCGAGTTGGAGATAAAGAACTCGAACGTGTTCTCTGCATAGCCGGCCCCGACATCCCAAAGCCATTCACCCATTTCACCCCTGAAACCGGCGTTGGCGGAGATATCTTCGATATCCGTATTAATAAGTGGCAGGAACCCATCCGCATAAAAGGCCGCGCCGTTGTTCACCTCGGTGGTGCCGTCGGCCTCAAAAGTCGGGTTGTTCCCCTGCTGATTGGCGCGACGATAGAAGCCGCCGGACTCGTTATCACGTTGCGAGTACGTGGCAAAACCATACAGCTCCACCGTATTTCCCAATGGCACCGCAAGGTTTAGCATGCCTGCCAGCTGTTCGGAATCGGCGTCACCAATGCGGAAATTGTCTCGGTCAAAAATCACTTCGCGCACGTCACTGGTTTCGTTCACACCGCCGCCGAGGTCTGTGCAACTGCCAATATACTGACAAACCCCCGTCTTACCAGCCCGGTTGGTTGCCGCACGATCACGGTATTCCAAATCGAAATTCAGGAAGCCATCGCTGAGCAACGAAATACCCTGGTTGTAACTCAGCACAACCGTCTCGCCATCACCTTCCGAATAACCACCGTAGGAAGCCTCCAGCTGGCCACCCTCGGAATAGTCTTTCAGTACCAGATTGATAACCCCGGCAATCGCATCTGATCCGTACTGTGCTGAAGCACCATCGCGCAGCACCTCGATACGTTTTATTGCGCTGGGCGGTATCGCATTCAGGTCGGTGCCTGCCGTACCCCGGCCCACAGACGTATTGACGTGAATCAGTGCGCTGCTATGCCTGCGCTTACCGTTGATCAGCACCAGCGTCTGATCCGGTCCAAGTCCGCGTAACGTTGCCGGACGCAGCGCATCCGTGCCGTCACTGATGGAAGAACTGGAAAAGTTAAAGGAGGGTGCAAGAACCTGCAGCATTCGGCCAACCTCGGTCTGCCCCGTTGACTTCATGGCTTCATCAGTGAACAGGTCAACCGGAACAGGCGACTCCAGCGCTGTGCGCCCTGCGGTACGGGTACCGACGGTAACGATTTCTTCCACCACCTGTTCTTGAGCGACTGCAACACTGGCCCCTATAGAAATAAGAGTCAGTAAAGACAGCTGACGGAAACAATTGAATCGGAATGAATGATTCTTCTGCATGACTAACACCCCACGATAACTGCCTTGCATCAATGATCTGGTCCGTCAGCCGGATATCTAGAATCCGTTCCGCAGTTCATTAAGCGCCCGATTGAGTCGGCGCGGCAAGTCGCAGTGCAGCAATGATCGCTACCTGTTTGATCGCTACCTGTTTAAGGGCAGAAACTTTAGTTTGATCAGTAACTATGGTGCCAGCGTTAACTTATGGGACTAATGCGGGTACGACTATTTGGAGTTGGTGCGTTCAGTAAATCGCATCAGAGATAAGCCGTTGTAAGTGAAAGTGGTGGCCAGGGGCGGAATCGAACCCGTGCCGTGCAGCGATGCTAATAGAAGTACCGATGAAAAGTGCGGCACGCGCGAACCCTGGCGGGACAACTGGTGAACATTCATTCGTGAAGATTCGGCCCCTGGACGCGTTAACTAAAAGAGCCCCTTTATGGGGCTCTTTTAGTTAACTGGTGGCCAGGGGCGGAATCGAACCACCGACACGCGGATTTTCAGTATTCAGGTTAAGTGTTAGATAAAGTTCTCAATCTTTCTCAACTTGTCCCTCTACATAGCTATTCCCAGGATTGGTGAGTAAACTGAGTTCTCACTAATTATCTATTTATCCCAGAAATTCTCTGCATGTTTACACCAGAATTACACATGAAAACTTCCTTCCACCTGACTGTCGCCACTACTTCAACCAGGGCTGATAATCTGTACCATGTTCTTCATTGAAATCAGTATAAATCTTGTCCGTAACAGAAATAAAATAGGGTCAGACCCCTTTTAATAATGTGAGTGCATGCTGCGCTAAGGGAATAAGCTGACGTGAATACAGCCAAACAGTCGCAATAGGGCTATGGTTCCGCCAACAGGTTGTGATTGCCGCAACGCGGCTTGCGACCAGCACCGCCAGTAACTAGCATATTAAGAACGCCAGACCGGCCAAATGTTCAGGGACGAACGCACATTAAGGAGAAGTTTATGCGTTCGTTTATCAATTGCAGTGGACTGATCATTTCATACCTGTGGCTGGCAACAGCCGCCACCCTGATACCAGTCAGCGGCTGGGCCCAACAGATCGATGAGATCATCGTTACGGCGCGTAAACGCGAGGAGTCGCTGCAGGAGGTACCCATCTCCATCGTCGCCTTTGACACAAAACAACTGCTGGAACGAAACATCGACAACGTTTACGACGTTGCCCAGTTCACGCCAAACTTCCAAATGTCCCGCAACCTCGGTCGTCGCCTCGACAGCCCGATCATCCGCGGCCAGGCGGCTCCGGGACGGGGACGAGCCAACGCTGGCTTCTTCGTAGACGGCGTCTTCCTGCCGGGTCAGTTCGGTAGCATCTCCACGGTTAGCCTGGACAATATCGGCGTGTGGAAGTCTTGCGTGGCCCACAGGCGGCATTGTTCGGCCGCTCTACCTTCGCGGGCGCGGTGAACTACATCACCCGGGACATTCGTGATGTGTGGGAAAGCACGGTCAACGCCCGGGCCGGTTCCGATGAAGATTACAAGCTGTCGGCGTGGGCCAGCGGTCCTATAATCGAGGACAAGCTCAAGGTCTACATAGGCGCAGGTTATGAAGCCTGGGACGGTGAGTGGCGCAACGATCTCCGCGAGGGCCAGGCTAACGCCTCCAACGATCCAAATTCATCGCTCGACTGGTTCAACGGCCCCGGCATATGGGCATTAAATGTTCCGGACATCGCCGGGGGCGAAGCTCCCTGCCCGGCAGGTTATAAACCAGCCTCCAGAGGCCGGGGCGACAATCGCATCTCTGCAAACGACGCCGGTTGCCCTCCCCAGCGTGCTGACAATACCAAGTTAGGTGGTGAGGAGCTCTGGAATGCAACCCTGAAACTGGAGTTCACACCGACGGACAACCTGGAGTTCACATTCAAATACGAAATTGCCGAAACGGACGACGACCACTTCGCGCAGATGTACTACGAGCCGGTTTACGCTCCGGTGAACGGTGTTCAGCTTGCCCCGGGCCTGAACTGTATGGAGCCCATATATGACCCGAATACGCCCCAGACTCTGCCTGATGGAACGGTGCTTGACGGCACCTATATCCCCTCGAAGGGCTTTTACTGCGGCGAAATCAAGATGAGAGATGCCCGGGCCCAGCTGAACATCCCCAGCTTTGGCGGTGTGGCCACGCAGCGCGCCTGGGGCCGGGGCTTGCGTCTTACGAGATGGGAACGGCGTCCCTGCCCTGGATGATAACGGGAACTTTATCCCCACCTGCGTCTCACAACCGGCACCCTTCGTCGGCGCAGAAACGAGAACCCAGCGCACCCTGTTGCAGGCCATCTACACCTACCAGGACTGGGATTTCGTCGCGCGATACACGAAGGGCAATTACGACGAAGGCAATGTCCGGGACCTCGAACGCACCTATGGCCTGGGACCTGTCACTACAGGGCTTTTCGAGGGCTATTCAAGAGACAACGCGAGACAACGATTCGCTGGAATTTCGTGTGAGCTCTCCCGCGGATGCACGACTGCGGGGAAGCTTAGGTTACTACTGGTATAAACAGGATGTGCGCGGGGAACAGCGGCGCTTTAACAGTTTTGGCAATAACTACGAGTTCGGCTTCTCCAGGGACGAGACGGAGGAAAACAACGCTGTTTTCGGCAGTATCGAGTTTGACCTGACAGATCTGCTTTCTTTCGCCTTCGACTGGCGATACGCCCAAGACACGCTGACTCAGAGAACACGACCGGAAGATCCGACAGTATGCGACAGGTTTGATATCTGCGAGGCCGAGGCAACCTACTACAGCTTTACGCCACGCTTTATCATGGATTATCGCCCCACCGATAGCCTCAATTTCTACGCATCTTTGGCCAAAGGCAACAACCCCGGCGAATGGAATGCCGAGTGGTTCGATGATGGTGTTTCTCCTGAGATCACTGAGGCCGCTATCGGCATCAACTGCGACCCGAGTACCGTAGATGACCCCAATACCGCGCAATGGATCGCCGGCGCATGCAACGACGCGCGCGTAGAGGAAGAGGAAACATGGACCTGGGAGATCGGCGCAAAGACCTTATGGATGGATGATCGACTGCTCGCGAATGTTGCCCTGTTTTATATCGACTGGACCAACCAGCGTATCAATGTATTACAGTGCATCGCCAACGCGGACTCAAACAACACAGTCTGCGAAGATAACCTCGGCACAACGAACGCCGGCGAAACGCGTATCCACGGTGCCGAACTGGAACTCCGGTACGCCGCGACCAACTACCTGACCCTGGGTCTGGCCTACGGATACGTCGATGTCGAACTGCAAGAATACTTTGATGCTGATGATCTGGCGTCGTTCAATTGCAACTGGTGGGATTGGCAAGAATCCGGCGGCACGAACCTGAGCGTGGCGCCCGACTGCGAGGCCCAGGACCCTAATAATGCAGCGGGGCAGCGACCAGGACTTGTTCCCAAACACTCCGCGAATCTCTCGGCCGAGTACACGAGGCCTCTCTGGAGTGACATGGAATGGTTCCTGAAGAGCTTCCTGAATTACGAATCCGAGAAATACGTGTCGGTCGCCAATCTTGCTGAAATCGGTGAAGTCTACATCTGGGATGCGTCCCTGGGCCTGCAGGGGGCACGCTGGCGGGTTACCGCTTACGTCAACAATATTCTTGATGATGATACGCCGACCGCGGTCTTCGATTTTCCTCTTTTCGATAGCAGCAAGACCCCTGCGGACGGCCCCTTCGGCCCAGTCAAACCTTGTCGTTAACCAGGCGGGCGCGGTACCGTCGTCAGCTTTCCTTCTGACGCCACGCCGGGGCACAATTACGGCGTCACCATGCAATATCGTTTTGGCGGGTAGTACAGGCACCCAAAAACGGATGGCTTTCAGTCCTGACCCCTCCCAAGCGCCCATGCCTGCATTAACGCTTTGATCTGCGTCTGGTAAGGCACACCTTCTCGAGCGGCCTGTGCGCACGGAACGAGCCGTTAACAATCGGTGGCAAAGCCACCATCTTTAAAAGGGTCAGACCTAATTCTCCACGACCGGTTGACGATTCAACCTCTGGTAATGAATTAGGGTCTGACCCTTTTAAAGATGGTGGCCAGGGGCGGAATCGAACCACCGACACGCGGATTTTCAGTCCGCTGCTCTACCAACTGAGCTACCTGGCCGTATTGACATGGCCCGGCAGGACGCCGGGGATGGGTATTAGACCGAGGTGGCACTGTGGAGTCAAGCAACCAAACTACTACTTCACCTGCCCCAAAGAACAGGACGGTCTGGTGTGAGTAGTCAGGCGACTGCAGGTTTTTTGGCGCGAAACAGGCCCGTGCTGAAATGCGGGTCTCCGGAATGCGTAAAAACAACCCGATTCCGCCCTTCATCTTTTGCCTGGTAAAGCGCTTCGTCTGCCATTTGAATTGCGCCAGCGAGACTGCGTCTGGCGCCCGGCAAGATTACCGCAACTCCAACACTGACTGTCAGGTACTCACTGGTCGTGGAATTCTCGTGAGGGATTTGCAATGCCAGGACTGCCTCCCGAAGTTGCTCTGCATAGGCGCACTCCTGTTCGTCTCCCGGGGGCCTATCGGGTTCTGAGCTGGAACCGGGTAATGCCAGGACGAATTCCTCACCGCCGTAGCGTGCGGCGAAGTCGAGCGGTCGCTTCGCGTGCGCCGCAATCACATCGGCGACTGCCTTAAGTGTGTTATCGCCGCTTTGATGGCCATAGTGGTCGTTGTATGCCTTGAAGTGGTCAATATCGACAAGTATCACCGTTAAGGCAGTTTGTTCACGTTTTGCCTGACGCCAGATTTGGTCGATATATATATCGTAGGTTCGCCTATTGTTCAGGCCCGTAAGTCCATCGATCTCAGAAAGCTCTGTGAGCTTTTTGGTAAGTTCCGCAACCTCCAGAGATTCAGCAAACGAAAGCCGGGTTGTGTATTCGAGGTTATAGCAACAGGTCGCGGCTATACCGCTGACCAGGATCAACATCACAATCTCGTATCCCAGCACCTGCGTCTCGTAATCGAGAGACAAAATTCCGTATATATGTGCACAGGAAATTATCAGTGCTACGATCGCAGCGTTGATGAATCGCAGACCCAGAATTAACCATACGGTGAATATCCAGGCGATCTCTATCGAAAAATACGAAGGCATCCCGGCAAGAGAAGGTCGAAAATATAGCGACACCACGACCAGACCCGAGATCGCGCCGCTCACAGCCAGCATTTTTTGGTACAGCCGATAACGATCTGGCTGCGTCGACAGATACAGCGTAGCAACTAATAGCGGCAGAAAAAATCCCAGATCCCAAAGCGTCAAATATAACCACGACCCGTCGCTTGTCAGTCGCAGTAAGGTACTGATCAAAGTCATCATGATCGCGAAACACGGCATCAGCCGGGCGCGTGTAACGCCGACCTGTGAGTAGTATTTTCTGAATTCCTCCTCAACAGGCGCAGGAAAAGTGAGGCCGGTGAGGCCTCCCGCAACACTTTCAGTGTACGGCGCAAGCTGATTATGAGTGGCCTGATGCGACACAGTAACCCCTAACAGAATCCGTTAGCTAGAAAGACTCCAAATTAGAGGGATCAGGAAGCCTGCACGATGCACTGAATCACAGTTTCAGTCATCCATAACACTATTAATATAATGCTGCATTGCGGGAAACCAAGGGAGATGGCCCGAACATTTAAGACGCCGGAAAGCTTCGCCGAATACACGCGTTGCAGCCAGGCTATTCCGGCATAAACTCCTGTGGCCGGTCGGATCCGCCGCCAAAAAAGAACTTCTCCATCTCGGTCTCAATAAACTTGCGGTCCTTGGGCTCTATGGGCACCAGCCGGTATTCGTTAATGATCATGGTCTGGTGGGCCAGCCACTGCTGCCAGGCTTCCTGCGAAACATTATCAAAAATACGCTGACCCAGATCGCCCGGATAGGGCATACGGTCCAGGCCGGGGCGTTCACCGCCCAGCAAAATGCACGTCACGGTTCGGCTCATTATTGTTCTCCGCTGTGTCGATCCAGCTGCTGAAGTAATCTGGCCACCGGCGCTGCAAGCCCGATCCCGGCCGGTGAGCGCGTGTTATACCAGAGCCACCGGTCGGCTTCCATGACTCCGGCCTGTGGCACCTCATCAACAGATCCTCCGGCAGACTCAAGTGTAATCTCGACGGGTGTCATGGCGAACTCAAAATGGCTGAAGCTGTGTGAGACGCCGGGCCAGGTCTGTTTGCTGGCAGGGATAACGCCCAGCTGATTAATACACCAGTCATCAATGGCTGCTATGGACTCCACTTCCGGGAAGCTCCATAACCCGCCCCATATCCCGGTTGGCGGCCGCTTTTCCAGCAGTATTTCATTTTCACCACGGGTCGCCATAACGAGCACAGCTGAGCGTACAGGCCGTACTTTTTTAGGCTTAGGTGCCGGAATGGAAGCAACTAACCCGGCTGACAATGCTGCACATTGAGATTGCAACGGACAGACCGGACACGCTGGTTTAGTGCGCGTACAGAGTGTCGCACCGACATCCATAATAGCCTGCGTGTAGTTGGCGACACGATCTGCAGGTGTGCAACATTCTGCAAGCTGCCAAAGTTTTTTCAGATTAACCGCCGAGCCTGTCCACCCTTCTATACAGAAGACGCGTGCCAGCACCCGTTTTGCATTCCCATCAAGGATGGGCTGACGCTGCCCGCTGGCCAGTGACAATATCGCACCGGCTGTAGAACGACCGATACCCGGTAGTGCCATCAATCCATCCAGTGTGTTGGGCAAAACACCCTTATGCAGATCAACAACCTGCTGCGCCGCCTTGTGCAGGTTACGGGCGCGACTGTAGTAACCAAGGCCCGACCAGTGATGCAACACCTCATCCTGCGAGGCTTGTGCAAGTGCTTGTATGTCAGGGAAAGAACTAATAAACCGGTTGTAATAGCGCTCAACGGTCGCCACCTGCGTCTGCTGCAGCATAATTTCTGAGACCCAGACACGATAGGGTGTTGGATTTTGCTGCCATGCTAAATCATGGCGGCCATTCTCATCCCACCATGACAGTAGTTGCTGAGCAAATTGCGGGTCTGAATTTGTCACTCGAAATTGTTACCCAAAATATATGGCTATGGAACTGCAGATATCTGACTATCATCCATGCTCCGCCGAAGAGCATATTCTTCAATTTTTTGGGCCGCACTCAACGCATCCTTTTCCAATGTGCGGCGTATTGCCCAGACACCCACCAGGGGTGGTATCCAAAATTTGGGTTGCATAGTATGCGTATACGTTATGCGTGTGCCTTCGGCCGCATCTTCCAGCAACCATTCCTCTTGACCGGATTCAAAATCACTGTGCTCAGGCTCCACAACGGCAACAATTTTTGTATTGGTTATTAACTCCAGGCGCGAATAACGCTCTACCGAACGACAGAAAAACCATACGCACCCCTCCACTTCCGTGTATATCCGCAGAGCTCCGTCAGTGGCCGGCTCGACAAACCGGCTTTGTTTGTACCGGCCACTTAGCTCGGCAAAAGCATCGTAATCAGCCAGCACAGCAAAGACCAGCTCACGTGGGGCATCTATCAGCAGAATCGAGTCAACCTGTAAAGTCTTGCCATCCCGCTCAACAGTCAGGAGCTCAATATCAGCCGCTACGGCAACTGTGACCAGCAGTACAACCAGCGCTAGAAGTAGACATCGAATCATCGATCAAGTAAGTCAAACAGCGATCTCTTCAGCTGTTCTTCAAGATCATCTTGCGGCTGTTCTTTTTGTGGTTGCGACTCTGTTGGTGACTGTGATTCTGTCGCTGTTTGCCCAGCAGAATCCTGCCCGGCCTCATCCTCGGCTTCCGGATCTTCAATGCCCAGCTTTTTTCGTAACCGGTCACGCAGCTTGTTCTGACCAATACTTACCGCAATAGCCGTCAAATCCACACCAACAGTGGGCGCATCCATATTGCCCTTCAAGGTGATCGGCAGAACCAAGCCCTTCAGATCCTTAAGCACCTCACCATCGTCAAAGCGCGGTGTGTCTACTACGCGAGCTTCCAGCCGATAGTCAATGGTCGAGTCCAACAGATTTACATTACCCAAACCACCCAGACGAATAAAGGGAATCTGTGCAGCAAAATTATCATTTTTCAGTACGCCATCTGCGAACCTGGCCGTCCCGCTGAATTGACTGATTTCTGTCTGTGGATTTTCAGGTGCCACTGGCAACTCTTCATTTTTTAGCTTTGCCCGTGTTTTTCGTATCTCATACCAGATATCAGTGCCCTGATAGATACCATCCTGCAGATCCAGTGCCGCGTTACCCGACAGGTTGGCCAGTAATTCGTTCACACTGTCGCCGCTGGCTGTTCCTGTAAAGCTCACATTGCCTGTGCCGGAAAGATTGTGTTGCTCACGCAGGTCGACCAGCAAAGTTCCAAGCTGCACACCTGATAAATTTTCATCGACGGACAATGCCGGCTTCGCACCGCTGACATCCAGGCGGATATCACCTGAATAACTGCCATCATATAGAACAGCCGTTAGCGGATTGAGGCGTATTAGCCCATTCTTTGCTTTGAGATTGATCCTGACATCATTGAGACGTGCATCCGCAAATTTCAACTGGCCTATACCTATACGCCCTTGCATGTTGAGTGCGCGCAGGTCTTCAACCGGCAGATCCAGGCTGTCATCACGATTAACAGCGGCGGTATCATTGCTGGCAGTTTCGTCTGTGGGTGCCATATAGCGATCCAGATCAATATTGTCGAGCTCCAGATCAAAGGCCAGCGCCTGGGTTTTGAGACTGTTCACCCGTACCCAGCCAGTGATTTTGCTGTCGTCCAGCGTAGTCACAATATTTTCTATAGCCGCTTTGTCACCCGCATAAGACCAGTTACCCCGCATCTCATAACGCTGCAAAACCTCGGGATCGGCTGTCATCAGCGGTGCTGCACCCAATGTGGCCAGCAGTTCCCGTGGGTTAAAACGCGCAACCGAGACTGTTCCGGCTATTTCAGGATTGTTGTCGACTAATACGCCCTCACCATTAATATTCACCCTGATGCCCGCTGCCTGCAGCGTGGCTGCAAGACCCTGCAATGGCACGCGCTTAGCACCCAAATCATGAATTGAATCCAGTCCGAGCATGACGCTTACACTACCGCCGGGCAGATCATCCCCCTGCAACTCAAGCTCACTGCTTACATCAACCAGGTCTACCAGCTGGCTCTCAGCATCTACCGTAACCTGCGCTGTCACACCAACCTTCGCTGTGATACCAGGCACCAGTCCGTCAGCCTGTAATGACGCTGACAGATCAAAGGGCTGACCTGTTCGGATCGCCCCGGTGGTCAGATTAATGGCGCTGATCCGGATGGCTTCACCGGCTGTCTCATCCAGAAAACTTACCCGACCCTTACTAATCTCTATACCGGCAATGTCCAATGCGGCAAGGCCACCACCGGGTTGTGCAGATTCCACCTCATCTTCTGCGGGTACAGCCACTACAGAACTAAAATCCCAGTTATTGGTACCGTTAGCTCTGCTGATCAGCTGCAAATCAAACCCCGTAAGTGCTATAGCACCAATGCGTAATTCCTGGCGCGTGAGCAACGGCCAGAGCTGAACATCAACGGCAGCCGCTTCCACGCTGGCAAAATCAGATTCAGGAAACCCGGTTGGGTTGCCAAGGGCGAGGGGGCCCAGTGCAATACCGCAGCAAGGAAAAGTTTTTAGTGTGAGGTCACCCTCGATAGTGAATGTACGACCGGTTTGCTCGGTTACTGCCGCAGCAATCTCATCCTTATAGTCGTTCGGATCAATTATGATCATTACGAGCACACTGAGGCCGATACTTAATAGCAGCAGCCCACCTACCAGGATTGCGATCCAGCGCATTAATGTTTTCATGGTGCTATTAGACCACTGCTACCGCAACGAACCAATACTTAGTCTGGCCAGCGATGGTGTAATAAAGCTGTGAGCCTGCGGCGGCGCGCACTCGCGATCCACGGCCAAACCCACACGGCAGCCGACAGTCCCGGTGCCGCGGCTGCGGGGCCGTTCAGGTCTTCGGTCCAGATTAGTATCTGGGCGGCAAGCAACCAGATTGTGAGATACAGCGAAAGCCGCAAACACTCCGCCGACACCAGAAAACACTCAAGTGCCCTGATATTCAGATAACAACGTGTATGCCAGGGCAATGCCGCATAACCCGGCACATTGCCATGCCCCATCAAGTCACGGCAGGCCCGGCATATCCGCAACCAGTATATATTTGCAGCATGCACCATATATGACAGCAAACCACGGCCGAAAGTATTATTTAAGTGATAAATCCTGTCATTCTGCAGGGAATCCCACTTTGGTTCGCAGCAATTTTGCATGTACCCGGATTTATTTTCAGCAACTTTTGACAGCTGCTGCCGGAAGCCTGTCTATTCCGGCGTATGCTTGACCACTTCAATATTGTGGCCATCCGGGTCGAGCACAAAAGCGCCGTAATAGTCCGGATGATATGCAGGACGTACTCCAGGAGGACCATTGTCTGCTCCACCGGCTCCCAGCGCTGCAATATAAAAAGCATCCACCTGTGAACGCTTCTCGGCGACGAAAGCAATGTGTACTGACACCGGCACATCATCAGTAAAGCGAACTGTCAGGTAGGGCATATGCCCTGTACCAAAAGCCGCATGCCGTTCACTCGCGCCCAATAAGTTAATGCCGATCGGCTCGAGCGCAGATACATAGAAGGCTTTACTGACCGCTAGATCGCTTACCCGTATACCGATGTGATCAAGTTTATGTGGCCAACTGGTCATACCACTGCCTAGGGAACGAGGCCGCTGGTCTTTAAGTAGTCACGAATTTGTTCGGCCACCAGCAAATGTCCCGCAGGAACCCAATGCGTATCATTCATATACAAACAACGCTTATCCGAGCGGATGACATCAAGCAAATCGAGTGATGCTATATCTTGTGTCGCAAAGATATCCTGCAAAAATTTCTGTGGCATATTGAAATCATACTCACGTTGTCCATCGACAGGAACCACCTGTTCCTGTAACGCCGGATTAATTTGATTTTCATCCGGGAAAACTACAACCAATAACTTGGCCCCCATCTCGTTAGCAATAGATTGCATGCGCTTCAGTTCTGCAACATTAGCAATCGCCAGCTGGGTTTCCTCGCCTGTTGGTCTGGCTTTATGAGCATCTATACGTTTTGTCTGTATCGCCACATAGTATTTCGGTGAAGTCAGTGCAATCATCGCGAACAAAATTCATATTGTCCGGTTTGATCCTCATAAGTGCCCGGGCTGTATGTGAATTCTCGTACGCCAGAATACGTAATGTGGTCCATCGATCCAGCACCGCCTCACGCGATATTCTGCGGCCCAATACAGCCGTCAGCGTCTGCTCGACAGAAAAGCGCTCCAGGTAAATATCATTCCCCACAAACAGGCCCACCAGCACCAGGTCAGGCTCGTATAGTTCACCATAATGCTGCAGAAATTCGGCGTACTGAAAGGGACTCCAGCCGCCTACACCGGCGTTGACCACTTCAAACTTCCCACCTGCTCCCTCATTCAAAATACGCTCCAGTTGCTGGGGGTAGGCTTCGGACCGCTCAACATTCGCACCAACCGTAAAGGAATCACCAATCATCAGGATACGAAAAATGCCGGCGGGCTTGGGAATTTCAACTTCCGCATCCCGGTGACCACGGCTGTTAGCTAAAGCGTTGATACCGGTGGGATAGCTGCCCTGACTTAATGCTTTGTGCCGAAAACCTGTATAGGGATCGGGCTCAAAGTACATATTTTTTTCCAGCGAAAAAGGGATTGGATAAAAAATGGCGAGGCCAAACTCGATAAGCAATATTCCGAACAGGCACGAAATAACTGGCAGAAGAATATATACACTCCTGTGCACACCAGTCATAGCAACGATCTGTGAATATTCATGGGAATTTCTTTCGCCCTATATCTTCAAGCGTGGGTAGGTTGAGCTGATCCAGTTCACGATTAAGCGTGTCGCGTTCCTGCGAACTTATAACCGGACTTTCTATCCAGAGCACAAGATGTGCAACCACACTTTTTATCTCTTCAGTAGACAGTGCGTTTTCGATACGTGCCGCGTAATGCTTTTCGAAATATCCATGTGGATCTACTGCAAGGCCTGCGACAAGGCGTGTGAAGGTTAATCCAAATTCACGAACTTCTGTCAGGCTTTGTTCCATAGCGGTATCACACTATCTGATAGCACGATTGTTAAGGCAATCGCCAGGTTGAAACTTTGAGTTATATAAATTCAGCGCTGGTCTTCTTCTGTCAGGTAGCGCACAAAATGATTATCGGCATCTACCAGGATTACTTGGGGCACAATCGGTTCATCCGTAAATTCAAATGCCATGATAACGATCTCTTCACCCGCTGCAATCAGGTGTGCAGCCGGGCCATTCATGCAAATTTTTCCCGAGCCCCGTTCGCCCTCGATAACATATGTTTCCAAACGAGCACCGGAGGTATTACTGGCAACCAGTACTTTTTCATTAGCCCACAAACCCACCTTCTCAGTGAGATCTTTATCGATGGTAATGCTGCCCACGTAATCCGGATCAGCCTGGGTTACGGTGGCTTTATGAATTTTTGCTCGCAAAACGGAACGCAATGCACCGTCTCCTAAACCGATTGCCGGCAGTATCAGCAAATCGACATAATGTGTAAATCAAAAAACAAACAGCCAACCTTCGGGCTGGCTGCATCCAAATAGCAAGCCCTTGGGCTTGCAGGCCGCCCGACCGGCTTTAGCCTCATCAGGGGCGCAACATCCTACCAGAAAAGCCCCGCAGCACCGATCAAAGCTAATATTTCACTGAATGATCAAGGCCAGGACCGGCCAACCCATGACAAATCAGTGATTACAGAGCTTTGGACGCCTTATCCCGCCTGCCCGAAGGTAGCGCCGCCTCCGGCCAGAAAGCCATCCTCATCAGCTGTAGACACACGGCCCAGGACACTGTTGCGATGAGGGAATCGGCCATATTCCAC
>PVMK01162188.1_pt1 | contig 31303 bp, 26 predicted proteins | sample 1853481 | NCBI WGS metagenome assembly PVMK01 (sample SAMN08533507, study PRJNA380276) | Marine sediment metagenome, whole genome shotgun sequencing project.
CGCCCTCTGACATACCCGTCACACCGGGAACGCCGACGGGACAGTTGCCGTTGCCGCCGACCTTTGGTTCACACGGGTGCATCAGGATGACCTTGCGTTCGCCCCGGTAGGTCCATGGGAACGTTTCGCGCTTGAATTCGTTGCCAGATTTGTCGTAAAATATGCGCTCGTTGATGATCCGCCAACCGCCAGATCCACCGTTCGCCACGACTTCCTCTCCTGGCGGGACGACACCATCCTCGTCGGCTCTGTAGATCGTCGTGGCTTCTCTGTGCCCAGTGCGCTCGCCTCGCTCGGAGCCGCAGGTGATGCCGCCGTTGTTGCCGAAGAACGTAACCGTGATCGATCGCGCCGTGTAGGAGGTTCTGATGATTACCGGCGCCTGCGTGTTGTTTTTGAACGACACGTCAGGATGAGGGAAGCCGAGGGTGGCCTCCCGACCCTCAGGATATTTGCGGAAGTAGATGCTGTGTGGTTGGTGCACAACGTCTTCGAGACAGGCGAAGTAGATGGTGTTGAAGATGGTCGTGCCGAACTGGCTCACGCCACCTCCGACGTTCACCGGTTCCTCCTCACACGACACCTCACCGCCCACGATTGCGCAGTCGTATTTGAACCCTTTTTCGAGTGTGCGTCGCCCCACTGTTTCGTTGACCGAGAATATTTGTCCAGGCATGACCGTCGTTTGGTCCACGAGGTCCGCCATGAGTTGGATGTTGTGAACCCGGTTCTGCCCAGGGGTCCAGGTGGTGAACTCGGCAAGCTCGTACAGGGTACCGAACGCTTCAGCGTCCTCGGTTGTAAACGATGGCGGAGTGTCCTCGATGACCGGCAGTTCTCCGACGCCGTTTCCGAGGGCTGCGTCTTCAACCGCTGCAGCGATCTCGTTCGCGTCAACTGATGTGCCGGACACGGCGGGTACGAGAGTTATCCAGTCGTCGCCACCGTTGCCCTTCTTGGAATCTCTGATTTCGTACTGATCGGGATACCCCTCGAAGTCATCGGCGAGGGAGGTCTTCCAGCCTGCGTCGATTGGCTCGATCTCGAGCTCTCCGCGGACGCTCTCCACGAGGGGAGTGACGGCTGCAGGATCAACAGAGAATGCAACGCTGCTACCGCCACCTTCATTGACAACAGCAGCTTGAAGAGCTCTTCCGAGTTCATCAGGTGTGACATGGAACTCGAATCCATACGTGGCATTGGTCAACACGACGCCTCGATTGATGATGCGCTGAGCTTCCGCCACGGCGGTGTCGATGTCGGCATTTGTGAGTGTCGGTGTCGACTCGACAATCGGAAGCACGACGAGGATGGTCGTTTTGGTCTCGAGCGCTCGCAGAAGAAGGGCCTCGGACCTGGCGCGATCTATCACTTTGCCCTGTCTGGGGTACTCGTGGGATATTGTCCCGTTCGAGATCGCTACAGCTCCTTCGAAGGCAGGATGCCCAATGGCGTCCTGCTCCCACGTTGCGAAAACCGATTCAACCTTCTCCGGATCCAGCGAAGCTGTGAGAGGGACATCCACTTCGGTGCTGAAGGCACTGAACCAGTCAGAGATCCCGCCCTTGTGGACGATGAGAGCATCATCGACAGCGCTTGTGCTATTGAACGAGAGTCCAACATCTTCGGGGTCGAGTTCGTAGATGGTGCCATTCACATCAACGCGTGTCATGTGGCTGGTCACCTCATCGGTGTACTCGCCGACCGAGGCTGTCGCCTCGAGCTGGGTCTGTCGCGCAACATCGACACCGGCAATCGTGACATTGCGGGCGACCTTGTCCGATGCTGCAGCGCTGTCCACGAAATAGATGGACAAAGGCAGCATGAGAATCATCAGCGGAACCGCGATAAACGGAAAAAGTCGAAGTTTGGAGGCTGCCATCAGTGTCGTGTCCCAGAGATCGTGTGCGGCTCGAGCGAGTATATGTATCGGATCCGAATAGCGATCTGCTTTCTTGGTCTGTGATATGGATGTGGATACGATGCTTATGTGTCGACATTCAGACGAATTCCCGAGGGTGACGAGTTCCCTGTTTCTGCAACTTTGTACGTGACGTATCTCAAATGTCCCCAACAGGCACTCGCCCGCCTCCAGGGCGTCTACCCAGCCCCCTCGGTGGATCTCTTTCGCGGCAGTCTCGCACACCGGATCTTCGCCAAGCACCTCGTCGAGGGGCCCATCCCCGAGGCAGATTTCGCCATGGTGTGTAGGCAGGAGGTTGGCACACACCTTGGAGGCCAGATGGCTTCCCTTGGCTTGAAGACCTCAGACTTCCGAGCGGTCACAGCGGACGTTGAGGAGCTCTACGAGAGTTTCAAGCAGGTGTCAACAGACGGGTTCGATGGTGCCGAGGTCGAGGTGGAGAGCCGGCCAGCCGAAGGAATTCGGCTGAGAGGCCGCGTCGACGCCGTCTTCACCGACGAGGATGGACTCAGGATCGTGGATTGGAAGACGGGAACGTATCTCGATGACGTGGAGGACCAACTCGATTTCTATGCAATGGCGTGGCTTCACGCGAACCGTGTCCTTCCGGCGAGAATGGAAGCTATCTCACTCAGGACAGGTGAGCATCGTGTGTTCGTACCCACCGAGGAGAGCGTCGCTGCCACCGAAGTGCGGGTAGCGGAGATGATCTCGGCCCTTCGCTCCGCGATGGTCGCCAAGTCAGAGTTGGCGAGAACCGCGGGACCGTATTGTCGCTGGTGCCCCCTCCTTGATGACTGCGACGAAGGGACAGCGGCCCTCGAGATACTGGATGCCGTTTGCTGACCGCTGTCATCGTATTACGTTTGTCTGATGCCAGGAACCCTTCTAGCCCTTCATGCGCACCCAGATGACGAATCGTCAAAAGGTGCCTCCACTGTTGCAAAGTACGTAGCGCAGGGGACCCGCGCAGTTCTCGTCACTGCGACTGGTGGCGAAGCCGGCGACATCCTCAACCCTGAGATGGATTCTCCTGAGATCGCTGCGAACCTTCCCCAAGTGCGAGCAGCTGAGCTTGCAGAAGCCGCTCGTATCATCGGGTTCGACGAGGTGGTGATGCTTGGATACAGGGATTCAGGTATGCCGGGTTCGGATGCGAACAATCACCCCAGCGCGTTCTGCCGTCAGCCGTACCACGAGGTGCTTGAACGTCTCGTCGGTGTGGTGCGACGCGAACGGCCCGATGTGGTCCTCGGATATGACGCCCACGAGTTCTACCCCCACCCAGATCACCTGCGTGTGCATGAACTTTCGATGGCACTCGCGAACGCAGCGGCAGATGAGACTCGCTTTCCTGATGCTGGAGATCCGTGGCAGATCCAGAAGCTGTATGCGCCGATCTTCACCCTCGAGCGCATCACGACCCTGCACAACGCGATGCTCGAATCTGTCGGCGAGTCGCCTTTCGAAATGTGGCTGGATCGACTCAATGGGATCGAGGAGCCATCGCGCAAGGTGACGCGCGTCGATGTGACCGGTCTTGTTGATATCGGAAGGGATGCCTTGCGGGCACATCGTACGCAGGTCGATCCTGACGGATTCTGGTTTGCGGTCCCGACCGATGTCGTTGAGGCCGTGTATCCATGGGAGGACTTCGAACTGCTCTACTCGTCTGTTGGGTGGAACGAGGGAGAGTCGGATCTCTTCACAGGAGTCTCGTGATCCTTTGACGAATGGTGAGTGCGCGAGTTCTGCTGAAATGGTGCCGTGCCTGGTCAAGTAGCTGAATTCACAAGTGCGCTCGAACTCGTGCCGATCGTTCTTCTCGGCAGGGATGACGCACGAGTGGTAGCGGATGCAAAGACGGCAGCAGAGGTGCTCGCAGCTCTCGACGCCGCGGCCACGGTGTCGATCGTATTGGTGGGGTGCACTGGTGTAGGCAAGTCGCATCTGCTCAACCGCCTCGCAGACACGGATGTCTCGGAGGAGAGCGTCATCCGTCCGACAACTACATCCATCGTCACGGCCGACCTGACCGGCGGGACAGTGGCAGATACGCCGGCGTGGGAATTGAACACGGCTGAATCCGGCGCAGCTCTCACGGATGCCGATATTGGGGTGCTCGTCGTAACTCCATCGAGATACGCAGACGCCGCGACCCTATCCGCGTGGAAGGCCGTGGTGTCATGCCCCCAGAAACTGGTCGTGCTCAATCGACAACGTGGAACGTCCGAGGAGAGAGCCGCTGTATTGGCGTCCGTGGAGGAACGTTTTGACGGTGAGTACATTGTCGTTGTTGAGGAATCTGGAGACGCTGATCGTCTGAGTGACGAGATCCGTATGAGGATCTCTGATCGTGCCGTCACCGACGCGAGGCGTACGATTGCACTCAGCACCGCAAGAAATGCTGCGCAGCACATCGCTCGAGCCGTTACCGCAAGTGCCGGTGATCTCATCCGACTGTCCAACGTCGTTGAGTCTGTCACGAGGCCGCGAATCGGCCGACGGCCTCTCGCTGTTCGCGAGAGCTGGTACGGGACAGCGCTCGAAGTAGTCGATGACATCGGGCGCATGCTTGACGACCTCGACCTCGAGATTGTGAACTCGTTCGGAGGTGATCTCTCATCTCGCATCCTCTCCCGGATGGATCTTTGGCAGAGGTCCAATGTCGAGGCCGCCCTCGCTGCATGGAGGCTTGACACCGTTGCACGTTTCCAAGCCGCTGCGACGATTCGATGGCGCCGCGCAGCGACAACACAGATGATTGACGACGCGTCGTGGATGGCGGGCGTCAACCCCTCCGTAGTTGTCTCCAAACGAGTCCGTCGTGTCGTGGGATCCAGTCTTGAGCATATGATCAATGAAGCGCATGGCGAGCTCCTTGTGATTGCAGACGCAGCCGTTGATTCTCGGGTTAGCAAGTGGCGAACGAGCATCGAAGAAGCTGGGTCGTTCAAACCGGGCGAGCTGTTGGCAGCCGCCAACGCCCTGGGGCAACAATGAGCGACCTGGTGTCTCTTCTGGACCTCGCCGATCTGGCTGTGGCCAGAAGCGAGGGAGTAGTGCCAGCTGAAGCGAGACGCGAGCTTGCGGACGTCGTACTGAGGTCGCGGCGCAAGTTCGGACACGTCGGCGAGGTGCTCGTGGTGGCACTTGCCGGCGGCACAGGATCGGGGAAGTCGTCACTGATCAATGCCCTGCTCGGAGAGGACGTTGTTCGGACCGGTGTTGTCCGACCGACCACGGACGCTGCGCAAGCAGTAGTTCCTCGGATGAAGTCGGACACGTACACTCAGCTGCTTCGGGACCTGAGCATTGATGACCGGATCGAGACTTCTGCACTCAAATCCACGATTCTGGTGGATCTGCCGGACTTCGACAGCACGGAGACTGCTCATCGACACATCGTTGAGTCCGTGCTCCCAGCAGTGGATGCGGTTATCTGGGTTTTCGATCCTGAAAAATACTCCGATGCCGTTGCCCATGTCGAGTTCCTGGCGAAGTTGGTGTCATATGAGGGGCAGTTCGTGTTCGCATTGAACAAGACTGATCTGATCGCCACAGATACAGAGCGCGTTGTGGAGGACCTCACGCGGCTGCTTGTGCTCGATGGATTCGCTGAGCCCGAGGTGATACCCACGGTCGCCAATGGCCAGAACATCGACGTGTCGTTGCTGGTTGCGACACTGCTTGCTCGACTCGATAGGAAGAGGACGGTTATCTCGAAGCTCGTGACCGACCTGCGTTTGGCGGCGACCGCCGGTTGGGTGTCAGCGTGCGGGGCTGCTGATGCTGATGCGGATCAGGAGCGGAGGGACGAAGCCGGTCTTTCGGCGGCAACCTTCGTATGGTTGGGTATGGAAGCGATCGCACTCCTGGAGGAGGGTTGAGCTGTGTTCGACGACAGTGTTGACTGGCTGGCGCAATTCATGAGCGACTACGGATCCGAAATGATTGCGACGACTGCCGTACTTGTGGGCGCAATGGTTGCTATGTGGTTCATCAAGCGTGCCATTCGAAGATGGTCCTCGAGCGTGGACCGGCAGTATGTCGCCTCAGACCTGCACACGGACCGAGAACGAGGCCAGCGCCTGGTCACGCTGACCAACGTGGTGTTGATGCTGCTCAGAGTCGTCGTGTGGGCAATCGTGATTCTCACCGTCATGGGCATCTGGGGCATCCCGATGACGCCATTCGTCGCGGCCGCGGCCACGGTCGGGATCGCTATCGGTTTTGGAGCACAGGATCTCGTGAGGGATGTGATAGCGGGCTTCTTCATACTGGTTGAGGACCAGTTCGGCATAGGTGATGTTGTCTCCATCGGAGGTGTATCGGGCACCGTGGAGGAGATCACCCTGCGAACAACCGTTCTGCGTGATCTCGACGGGAACGAATACCACGTTCCGAACGGACATATAGTCGTCACCACCAACATGACGAAGGGATTTGCACGTGTCGTTGCCGATATCGGGGTGTCCTACAGCACGGATGTTGACGCAGCCATGGCCGTGATACTCGACGAGGTATCTGCCATGGCAGATGATCCGGATTGGTCAGAGGCGTTCCTCGCCCCACCGGAGATGCTTGGAGTAAACAGCCTGGGCGACTCCTCAGTTGAGATCAGGATCGTTGCGAAAGTCGTCCCGGAGGAGCGGTGGACCGTGAAGCGCGAAATCAACAGGCGAATCAAGAATCGGCTCGGTACGGAGAGCATTGAGATCCCCTACAACTACCTGAATGTGGTGCTTCAGTCGGACGAGGGCTGAGCTGGCGGACGGAGCACCAGGAGCGCATCCAACGCGGGGACTATCTCGAGATTGGTAGCCATGCCGAGGAACTCGCCGTCGGCGTGGAAAGGGGTGGGTGGTTCTGCCTCAATGGTCAGAGCTTCGTAGTCTGTCCACAGTCGGGTGCCCGTCGCGTCCCTGTGTTTGACACCCAACGCCGCGCGCGTGAAGATTTCCGAGGATCGGATGAGTCCGAGACCACTTGCCGCGAGCGTTGCAACGCCGTCGAGTCGATCGTTGGTGAGATGGAGAGGGAACTTGCCGAAGTACGTGTACGGGTGGTGCACCTGGGTCAGGGCGACCACTCCGTCAAAGCGATCGCCGTCGCACGTCAGGCGAAGGTGAGGTTTGTGGGTACGCCACGTGGAGAGAAGCCGACCAACAGCGGTTCGTGCATAATGAACTCCACCGAATCGGACCTTTGCGTATGGGCGGGACTCCGCAATTGAGACGACATCAGCATCGAAACCGACACCAAGCGAGAATGTTGCATACCGCCTCTTGAATCCAACATCGGTTTCCGCGTCGACCCTCACCATCCGTGTGGGTATCGGATCGAGATCCGCGGCGACACGTGACGCCTTCAGAGGATTGAGCGGCACCCCAAGGATCCTCGCGAGTACGTTGGTAGTGCCAACAGGAATCAAACCAAGAGCGGTCCCTGACCCGACCAGAGAGTTGGCAACATGATGGGCAACTCCATCCCCACCCATTGCGAATACAGCGTCAACGCCGCTCGTGGCTGCCTTGAGAGATTCGCGTGATGTCTCGAGCGGGCTTGTTGGCCACTGTGTTGTGAGATCAAACGATTGTGATAACTCGTCCCGAACCTCACGGAACAAACCGCCTGTGAACTGGGAAGCCGAAGGATTGGAGATGAGAACCGCGGAGCGCATCTTTTGAAGCGTAGACAGTAGACAGTAGACAGTAGACGGGCGGATGAAGAAAGGCGTGCTCGTGTCTTGGAAGTCGTGTGTCGTCCCAGTCAGCTCGCGAGGAGCTTCTCCACCTGGACTCGCAGATCGATGGGACGGAACGGTTTTGTCATGAAGGCGTCTGCTCCGCCCTCCGCTGCACGGTCGGCCATCTCGGGCTGAGCGTGGGCGGTGAGGACTAGAACCTTCACGTCGGAAGAGTTCGGATTCTCCCTGAGGCGGCTCAGGACTTCCCAGCCATCGAGACCAGGGAGACCGATGTCGAGCACAACAACGTCTGGATCGGTTGCACCGATCTGAGCAAGGCCAGTGATTCCGTCGATCGCGCTCGAGACGTTGACGTCGAGCACACGCAGACAGACCTCGATCAGTCTCCTGACCGATGGCGAGTCTTCGATGACGAGTACGCGTTGGTCCACATCGTTCCTATCGGCGGTTTTCGCGGCCCCTTCAGCAATTGTTGGGATTCGGGGTGCGTAGTCTTGTGTGGAGACACCGCGTATCTGGAGGAACCGTGCTGACCCCATACCGATCCGAGGCCTATTCCGACTTCTCCGATCCGCAGAAGGCTGAAGCCTATGTGGCAGCGCTCGAGCAGGTCTCTGTACATCTCGGCAGTGAGAGGGCGATGATCGTCATTGGAGATGAGCACCGTGATTCCAAGGCGAGCATCGACTCAGTGAACCCTGCAGATCCGAAGCAGCTCGTCGGAACAGCTGCTTCCGCCGGTGTGGCCGATGTCGATGCAGCGATCGGGGCTGCATGGGAGGCCTTCGGCGGGTGGGCAACTCGAACCGCTGAGGAGCGAGCAGGCGTCATCCACCGGGTTGGGGACATCATTGCTGGGCGAAGATTCGAGTTTGCAGCGTGGCAGACCTTCGAGGCAGGCAAGAACTGGTCGGAGGCAGAAGCGGACGTTGCGGAGGCGATTGACTTCTGTCGCTACTACGCCCATCAGGCGCTACGCATGTCCGAACCCGTCTCCGTTGAGGAATATCCAGGCGAGACGAACGAGTCGTGGCTCCAGCCCATCGGTGTCGGCGTCGTGATTCCTCCTTGGAACTTCCCTCTGGCGATCCTTGTCGGCATGACTGTGGGACCGGTTGCAGCAGGGAACACCGTCATCGTCAAACCGGCCTCGAACACGCCCCTCGTCGGGTGGGGCTTCATGAAGGCACTTGAAGAGGCGGGACTTCCCCCGGGTGTCGTGAACTTCCTCCCCGGTCCGGGGTCGACGATCGGTGATGCGCTCGTCGATCATCCGAGAACGAGGTTCATCAACTTCACCGGTTCCAAGGAGATCGGTCTGCGTATCGCGGAGAGGTCGGCCAAGGTGCATGAAGGCCAGAAGTGGCTCAAGCGTTCGTACATGGAGATGGGCGGCAAGGACGCCCTGATCGTCGACGACACAGCAGATCTGGATTCCGCTGCCATTGACGCCGTACGGTCCGCATTTGGTTTCCAGGGTCAGAAATGTTCGGCCTGCAGCAGATTGATCGTGATGGAGTCGGTTCACGATGAATTGCTCGAGAAGATCATCCAAGCGGCCTCTCAGCTCAGTATCGGGCCACCGGTCGAGAACCATCCCGTGGGTCCCGTCATATCCGCGGCCCAGCATCGTTCGATCCTTGGGGAGATCGCGTCCGGAATGGATGATGGCACCCTCGTTATGGGAGGCGCAGCAGTGGACCGCGACGGGGGCTACTACATAGAACCGACGATCTTCGACGACGTCTCACCGGACTCCCGCCTTGCACAGCACGAGATCTTTGGTCCCGTGCTCTCCGTAATCACAGCCTCGGATTTCGACGAGGCACTCGATATTGCCAACGGCACGGAGTTCGGGCTCACAGGCGGTTTGTATTCACGCGACGAGATACGTTTGGAGCGGGCGAAGCGAGAATTCAACGTCGGCAACCTCTATCTCAACAGGAAGATCACTGGGGCCCTTGTGGGGATCCAGCCGTTCGGGGGCTTCAACATGTCCGGAAGCAACGCAAAGGCTGGCGGCCCCGACTATCTCCGACTGTTCATGGAGATGAAATCGGTCGCCACGCGACTGTGAACTGATAACCGTTAACTCTCTTCGCTGCCGTCATACCAGTGCCAGATGACCGCGTTGCCGAGGGTGTCGGATACGACCACCGTGTCTCCCTGGTTTGACCACACGGCACCATCGTTGCACCAGTAGATCGCGTCGGCTGGGCCTCCTGTGCACCCAGTAACTACGGTTATCGAATCGCCAGGTGCGAGCACCGTACCGTTTGGGAACGTCATGCGATTGCGCGAGCTCTCATCCCTGAGCACCCATCCCGAGATCGATACACGGCCGTATCCCTCGTTGACGATCGTCACGGTCTCCTCATCAAGACGCTCGTTGTCCGGACCATCGGGGTCGTACTGGACGTCTCCCACTCGAATCACTGGTCGATCGGCAGCGATGCCTTCGGCGTCGCCGCACACGAACGTGCCCCACATGCCGGCGCCGGACTGGAACGCCGAAGCCTCGAGCCCCTTGAAGACTCGTTCGTGCTGGTGACCGTTGGAGAGGCCTCCTGCGTTCCCGAGCTGTACCATCACAGAATTGATGAAAATCGGACCGTCGGGCTCGTCGAGATAGACATAGCGGAGCAGACGGCCGAACTCGTCGGTGTCCTCTTCACCCGAAACGAGAAGAATGTCGCGTCCATCGATCAGAGTTCCGAGATTCAGCGTTGACTCGGGGCCCCAGCACTCGTCCTGTTCAGGTGCATTGATACCGAGGAGACGAACCGTGGCCTGAGCACCGTCGATGTGCACGTCAATCGTGTCGCCATCTGTCACCGATGTCACCGACGCAACAACGCGTTCATCCGGTGCGGGGAGGGTCGGCGGCGTGCTGGTGGCTGCGGCCTCACTCCCCAGGAGAGTTGTCGACGTCGTGGTTGGATTGAACACGTCTGGCGTCGGACGGGTGTTGCAGGCGGTCGCGATCATCGCGACCACGAGGAAGAGAATGCTGATCCCCCGGTATCCAACGAGTCGTCCCATGGTGCAAAGGTACAGCGGATGGCAGAAAAACAGTAGCAAGTGCTGCCGCACCCGCTCGGCCGGTGCATAGAGTGCAAAGTCTCTCCATTATCCGTTCGGCAAATATCAGAGGAGCACAAACATGACCAATCTCTTTGACCTCACTGGCAAGTCAGCTCTCGTTACCGGAGGCAACAACGGCATCGGTCTCGCAATGGCCGGCGCGCTTGTCAGTGCAGGTGCCTCGGTTGCGATATGGGGCCGGAACTCAGACCGCAACAGGGAGGCTGTCGAGTCGATCGGTGCCTTTGGTGGGGATGTGTTCTCATTCGACGTGGATGTCTCATCCGAAGAGGCCGTGGTTGAGGCGTTTGCTGGGACGGTTGACGTACTCGGCCATGTTGACTCCGTCTTCGCCAACGCGGGTGTTGGTGCTCTCGCAACTCCGTTCGGAGAGATGACGACACAGGAATGGCAACACATCTTCGCCGTGAACATGGATGGCGTTTTCTGGACCTTCAGGGAAGCCGTGAACCACATGAAGCCACGCAGATCAGGATCGCTTGTGGTGACCTCGTCGGTATCTGCTGACGTCGGCTTCCCGCGTGGAGAACACTACGCAGCAACCAAAGCCGGCGTCATTGCGGTTATCAAGGGCATTGCTGTGGAGTACGGTCGATACGGAATCCGAGCCAATGCCATTGCCCCGGGATGGGTGGTGACGGGGATGACAGATGAGTTCATCGAAGGCGACCGATTCGAGGAGAACGTCAAACCCCGCATCCCTGCAGGTCGGTGGGGGACGCCGGAAGATTTTGCGGGGATCGCTGTCTATCTCGCATCTGATGCCTCGGTGTGGCATACGGGTGACACCATCACCATCGACGGTGGCTATCTGCAATCCTGAACGGTCAGCCGATAGCTCCTTCCTACCATGGGGTTGAGCAATCTACAGGAGCCACGTCATGATCACATTCGATGAGCAGGTAGCGATAGTTACAGGGGCGGGTCATGGTCTGGGGAGGTCCCACGCGCTCGCGCTTGCCGAACGAGGTGCACGGGTGGTGGTGAATGATCTTGGTGGGGCACGCGATGGCACAGGCGCCTCGTCAGACGCGGCACTTGGGGTGGTGTCGGAGATCGAGCAGGCGGGCGGCGAAGCCATGGCCAACGGGGCTGATGTCACGGACCCGGACGCGGTCGAGGTGATGGTGGACGAGGCGATCGAGAAGTGGGGACGGGTCGACATCCTCGTGAACAATGCCGGCATCCTCCGCGACAAATCCTTTGCCAACATGGAACGCTCCGACTTCGATCTGGTCGTCAACGTCCACCTCACGGGAACGGCGATCTGCACCAAAGCCGTCTGGGGCCACATGCGCGAAAAGAACTACGGGCGGATCGTCGTCACCACGTCATCGTCGGGTCTCTACGGCAACTTCGGTCAGGCCAACTACGGCGCAGCAAAGCTCGGGGTTGTTGGATTGATGAACACACTTCGCACCGAAGGCGCCAAGTATGACATCCGAGTCAACGCCCTTGCACCGGTTGCCCTCACACGGATGACAGAGGACATCATTCCCGATGAGGCGAAAGGACTCCTGAATCCGGAAGAAGTTACCCCTGGTGTGGTGTTCCTTGTATCGAAGGATGCCCCGAACGGCATCGTGCTCGCGGCGGGAGCGGGCGGATTTGCATCTGCTCGCATCTATGAGACGGAGGGGATCTGGTTGTCTCACGAGGACCGAACACCCGAGAACATCGCTGCCCGATTCGATGAGATCCGTGACCCTGAAGGTCAGCAGGAATACACCGGCGGCACCGAACAGACGATGAAATTCCTGCGCAAGGCAATGGCAGGGACACAGGAAGAGACCTGAGGTACACGATGAAAGAAGCAGTAATCGTTTCGGCGGCCAGGACGCCGATAGGCAAGGCATACCGCGGCGCATTCAACAATCTGGAGGCTCCCAGCCTCGGCGCTGCACCGATCGCTGAGGCGGTTTCACGGGCAGGAGTTGACCCGGCTGAAGTCGACGACGTGATCATGGGATGTGCCATGGGGCAGGGCACACAGTTCCTCAATATCGGCAGGCTGACCTCCCTCACTGCTGGGCTTCCCCCTTCGGTGAGTGGTATGACCATCGATCGGCAGTGTTCGTCAGGCATGATGGCGATTGCAACGGCTGCCAAACAGATCATCGTTGATGACATGGAGATCGTCGTAGCCGGCGGTGTTGAGTCGATCTCTCTTGCTCAGAACGAGCACACGAATACGTTCCGAATGATCGACCCAGCGCTTGTCGCGATGCATCCCGCTGCGTATATGCCCATGATTGCGACGGCAGATGTTGTTGCCCAACGATTCGGAATCTCACGAGAGGCACAGGACGCATACGCCTACCAATCCCAGATGAGAACTGCTTCGGCCCAGGAGGCGGGGGCCTTTGACGAGGAGATCATTCCGATCACTGCAACCAAGCAGGTCATGGATCGCGAGACCGGCAAGACCTCCCTGGAGGAGGCCACTCTGACGAGGGACGAGGGCAATCGACCCTCGACCACCCTTGAAGGACTGGAGGGGCTTGCGCCCGTTGCTGGGTCCATCACTGCGGGGAATGCGAGCCAACTCTCCGATGGAGCTGCGGCAACGGTCGTCATGGATGCCGAAGTGGCGCGCGAGCGAGGCCTCGAGCCGTTGGGCTACTACCGAGGCATGGCTGTTGCGGGCGTCGATCCCGACATCATGGGGATTGGACCCGTCTACGCAGTTCCAAAGCTCCTCGACAAGGCTGGCCTGACGATGGACGACATTGACCTGTGGGAACTCAACGAGGCGTTTGCGGTGCAGGTCATCTACTGCCGCGACGAGCTCGGGATCCCCGGCGACAAGCTGAATGTCGACGGGGGAGCGATTTCGATCGGCCACCCGTACGGCATGACCGGTGCCCGCATGGTGATGCACGCTCTCATCGAGGGTAAGAAGCGCGGTGCAAAGTACGTCGTATGCACGATGTGTGTCGGCGGCGGCATGGGAGCTGCTGGATTGTTCGAGGTTGCCTGATGCGGGCGGTCCTGTGCACCGAGTACGGGTCGCACGAGAACTTGACAGTTGCCGAGGTTGAGGATCCGGTTCCAGCCGCGGGTCAGGTACTTGTCGAGGTGCATGCCGCGAGCCTGAATTTCCCCGATCTTCTCGTGATCCAGGGCCTGTACCAGTTCAAACCAGAGCCACCCTTCGTTCCAGGGGCCGAAACTGCAGGGGTTATCGCAGCACTTGGGGACGGAGTAGACGGCTTGACCGTAGGGCAGAAGGTCGCAACGGTCGGAGTTGCTGGCGGCTTCGCGGAGTTGCGCGTGGTGGATGCTGATTCCGTGATCCCCCTACCAGAGGATGCCGAGCTGCAGCTCGCGGCGGCAACGACGATGACCTACGCGACGTCCTATCACGCACTGGTTCAGCGTGCCCACTTGGTGCCGGGTGAGACGCTTCTTGTCCTTGGCGCTGCCGGAGGCGTCGGCTCGGCTGCGGTGGAGATCGGAAAGGCGCTGGGAGCCACTGTGATCGCTGCCGCGAGCACCGATGTAAAGCTGGCGTTCTGCCGCGACATTGGCGCTGACCACACGATCAACTACACCACAGAGGATCTCAGGACGCGTGTCAAGGAGTTGACTGGTGGACTCGGTGCCGACGTCATCTACGACCCTGTGGGAGGCGACCTCACCGAGTCAGCGTTTCGAGCGATCGCATGGGAGGGCCGTCACCTTGTTCTGGGATTCACCGCAGGCGAGATTCCGCGGCTGCCGATGAACCTCCCTCTTCTCAAGGGGGCAAGTGTGGTCGGCGTCTTCTGGGGTTCCTTCACGGCTCGCGAGCCCGAGCTTGCTGAGGCGAATCTTGCAGCCGTGGCATCGATGATCGCGGATGGCACGCTTCGCCCTCGGATCACCGAGGTGTTCACGGTCGATGAGATCGTGGACGCCTACGACCTCCTCGTAACTCGTACCGCAATGGGCAAGATTGTCATATCAGTAGACGGTAGACGGTAGAGGGTTCCCCTCTACCGTCTACGGTCTACCGTCTACATCTTTTCTTGTGAGGTCCTGGTTCAGGGTCCGCATTCCTGCGATCCAGCGGTCGTAGTCGAGGGCTTTTCGCTGGAAGTAGTCGAGGACGACAGGGTGGGGGAGGATGAGGAACTTCTCCTCCCTGATGCCTTCGGCAACTGCCGCGGCCACATCATCTACATCGATCGCAAGGTTCTCGACCCAGTCTCGCATCTCGTGGGTATGGCCGGCGAACGCATCGAGCATTGGGGTGTCAACGAACATGGGACAGAGACACGACACACCGATCCCTCGACTGCCGTAGGTAACCGAGAGCCACTCTGCCAGTGCAACCGCAGCGTGTTTTGTCACCGAGTACGGCGCGGCACCGATGTTGGTCAAGAGGCCAGCTGCCGATGCCGTCGTGACGATATATCCCTCGCCTCTCTCAAGCATGGCCGGGAGCGCGTGGCGAGTCGCGTAGACGTGTGCCATGACGTTGACGTCCCAGGTCCGTTGCCAATCCTCGTTGGGTGCGTCGACCGATCCGTCAGTCGGGATGCCCGCATTGAGGCAGAGGATGTCGATACCGCCGTGGGTGTCCTCGATCTCCCGAATGAGCGCAGCGGTGGCGTCCTCATCCGTGACATCGAGTGTTGCTGGCTCACCGCCGACGTCTGCGGCGACAGCCCTTGCAGCAGCGCCATCGATATCCGTGACGACGACGGTTGCTGCGCCATCATCCATGAAGCGGCGCGCCATCGCCGCCCCTATGCCGCTGCCACCGCCCGTGATGACCACCACACGGTCGTTGATCTCCAAGGCGATTCCCTTCGGTAGGCCGTACGGTAGAGGGTAGACGGTAGAGGGTAGAGGAGCCGACCACACCTGCAGTGGTGCCATACCGTCTACCCTCTGCTCCGTACTCCCTACCCAGGAACGCCTATGCCACTCGTACCCGCTTCCGAGCTTGCGGACCACATCGGTGAGGAGACTGGTCGCTCTGACTGGTTCACCATCGATCAGGACCGCATCGACAAGTTCGCCGACGCAACGATGGATCACCAGTGGATCCATGTCGATCCCGATTCGGCGGCACAGGGCCCATTCGGAGGAACGATCGCCCACGGTTTCCTGACCCAGTCCCTGCTCAGCTACCTCACGCTCGAGTCGATGCTCCTGCCTGAAGGTGCCGTGATGTACATCAACTACGGCTCTGACAAGGTTCGCTTCATCAATCCTGTCAAGGTCGACTCACGGATTCGCACCATCTGCGTTCTGAAGGATGTGAGTGAGAAGGCGCCAGGTCAGGTACTCATCACGAATGCAGTGACGATCGAGATCGACGGTGAGGAGAAGCCAGCCCTTATCGCTGAACTGCTTACGCTCGCCATCATTGGCCAGGCGTCGTGAGCGGGAACGAGCCGCAGGCCACGGTGGTCGATCGCGCAATAGACGACCTGCTCGAAAGCTACCCGCCGGAGTCAACGGAGCCGAGGGCATTCTGGGGAGCACAATTCGATGCAGGACTTGCATGGGTCGATTTCGCGGAAGGCGACGGGGGACTTGGAGTCAGCCCGAGCTACCGCGTGGTTGTCTCGAGACGTCTCAACGAAGCGGGCGCTCCGACCTGGAACACAACCGCGAATATCCTCGGAATCGGAATGGGCGCCGGAGTTCTTGCCGCCCACGGAACTGAGGCGCAGCGGTCGAAGTGGCTTCGTCCGATGTTCGTAATGGACGAGATCTGGTGTCAACTCTTCTCCGAGCCCGGAGCCGGATCGGACGTTGCCGGTCTCTCGACGCGGGCTATCAGGGATGGCGACGAGTGGATCGTAAATGGTCAGAAGGTGTGGACAACGCTTGCACATCTCGCCAAGTGGGGATTGGTGGTGACGAGGACAGATCCTGATCAGCCGAAGCACCGCGGCATGACCTACTTCGTTGTTGACATGGAGGCCGATGGTGTCGAGATTCTCCCGCTCTACCAGATCACCGGCGAGGCTGAGTTCAATGAGGTGTTCTTCAACGACACGAGGATTCCGGACGCGTACCGCATCGATGACGTCGGGGCTGGATGGCGAGTGACGATGACAACGCTCATGAATGAGCGTGTCGCCATCGGGGGCCGAACAGTTCCTCGAGGCACAGGCACGATCGGTGCGGCAGTCGAGACATGGAACGAGTCGGGATCTGGTGACGCTGCCACACGGAGAGAACTTGCCCGCCTGTGGGGCGAGGTTGAGGCGATGCGTCTCACAAGCCTGCGTGCGTCCGAGACCATGCAGGCTGGAGTGCCAGGGCCGGAGGGATCGACTGGAAAGCTGGCATGGGCTGACCTCAACAAGGAGGTGACGGCCTTCACCGTTGCAATGCAGGGACTCGAGGGCGCAACGATCCCCGAGGGCTACACGCTTGAGCCGACATCGTATGAGACACGTGAGGTTGAACGGGTGTTGAGCAGCCAAAGGGCGTTTCTGCGAGCAAGGGCGAACAGCATCGAAGGTGGAACTTCAGAGATAATGCGCAACATCCTTGGTGAGCGCGTCCTGGGACTTCCTGGCGAACCTCGTGTTGACAAAGATCTTCCGTGGAGCGAGGTACGGCGTGGTTGATCCCATTGCATTCTCTCGGACCGATGAGCAGACCATGCTCGGCAACACCCTTCGTGAGTTCCTTGAGGCAACGATCACGTTTGATGCAGTGAGGGAAGCAAGCCTCACAGAGACGGCGATCGACAGGGACGTATGGGACGGACTCCGTGAGATGGGTCTCGTGGGTCTCCACGTTCCAGAGGAGTATGGAGGCGCCGGGTACTCAGTTGCTGAGACGGCGATCGTGTTCGAGGAACTGGGTCGTCTGGTCGTTCCTGTGCCGCTGCTGTCGACCGTGATGGCTACGGAGGCGATCCTCGTCTCGGGGTCCGATGCGCAGAAGGCTGCGTTGCTGCCGCCCATCGCGTCAGGTGCCCGAATCGCTTCTCTTGCAGTATTCGAGGATGCCCATGACGTCGATTCGATAGAAACACTGGCCGAGGCGGTCGAACAAGGTTGGACTCTTTCCGGGACTAAGCGGTACGTGATCGACGCTCCGAACGCTGATCAGTTCATTGTTTCGGCACGCACATCCGATGGTGTAGGCCTCTTCGTCGTGGACGCCGAAGCTGAGGGCCTCTCGGTAGTTCCAACTCCGGCACTCGATGCAACTCGCCCCCTCGGTGAGGTCTCTCTGCGTGCGGTCGCCGTGGAGACCGACGCGTATCTGGGTGGAGTTCCATGCGGCAACGCGGTCACCTCAGCACTCGACATCGGCGTCGTCGCCGTCGCTCAGGAACAGGCAGGCGGTGCCCAGCGATGCCTCGAGATGTCTGTCGAATATGCGAACGATCGTTACCAGTTCGGTCGTGCGATCGGGTCATTCCAGGCTGTGAAACACATGTGCGCCGACATGCTCGTGTCGGTGGAGCACGCGAAATCGGTCGCCTGGCACGCGGCTCGCTCGATCGACGACCCAGACGAGGCTCGGATCGCGGTGCCCCTGGCCATGTCCGTATGCTCGGACGCGTACATGAAGGCAGCGGGCGACACGATCCAGATATTCGGCGGTATCGGCTTCACGTGGGAACACGATGCCCATCTCTATTTCAAGCGAGCGAAGTCAACGTCGCTGCTCCTGGGTTCTGTCGATTCGTACCGCGACCGACTGGCAGACGCAATAGGAATTTGAAGTTCACAGTCTTCAGTTCACAGTTTTCAGTTCACAGTTTTCAGTCGGCACATCCGAAACTGTGAACTGTTGACTTCCCCTGCTCAGCCGTCATAGAACTGATCCTCCTCCGTTGAGCCGTCGAGCGCCAGGGTCGACGAAGGACCGCCTGAGATGACCTGGGACACCTGGTCGAAGTAACCGGCCCCGACCTCTCGCTGGTGGCGGGTTGCGGTGTAGCCCGAGCTCTCCATTGCGAATTCGGCCTCCTGGAGTTCCACGTACGCCTCCATGCCGCGTTCTGAGTAGCCCTTGGCAAGATCGAACATCGTTGCGTTGAGGGCGTGGAAGCCTGCAAGGGTGATGAACTGGAATCGGTAGCCCATGGCACCAAGTTCCTTCTGGAAGGTTGCGATGGTCGCGTCGTCAAGATGGCGCTTCCAGTTGAACGATGGGGAACAGTTGTACGCGAGCATCTTCCCCGGATGTTCATCGTGGATTGCATCGGCAAACCTCGCTGCCTCTCCGAGGTCAGGCGTTGATGTTTCGCACCAGATCAGATCAGCGTACGGTGCAAAGGCACGTCCTCTGCTGATCGCAGCTTCAAGGCTGTTGTCGACCTCGTAGAAGCCCTCGGCGGTGCGGTCACCGGTGAGGAACTCTCGGTCGCGTTCGTCGACATCAGTCGTAAGCAGCGACGCGCCGAGCGAGTCGGTTCTTGCGACCACCAGTGTCGGAACACCCATCACATCTGCAGCGAGTCGCGCAGACTTCAGCGTGCGCACATGCTGAGAGGTGGGCACAAGCACCTTGCCCCCCATGTGGCCGCACTTCTTCTCCGACGAAAGTTGATCTTCCAGGTGAACAGCGGCAGCACCGGCGCGAATGAACGCTTTCGTGAGTTCGAACACGTTGAGCGCCCCACCGAAACCGGACTCAGCATCGGCGACTATCGGGACCATCCAGTTCCTGCGGTCATCCCCCTCTGACCATTCGATCTCGTCCGCTCGCTGGAGCGCGTTGTTGATTCGTCGCACGAGGTCAGGCGCGGAATTCGCCGGGTAAAGCGACTGATCCGGATACACCGAACCTGCGAGATTCGCATCCGCAGCAACCTGCCACCCGGAGAGATAGATCGCCTGAAGTCCAGCTCTCACCATCTGGACGGCTTGTCCACCGGTCATCGCCCCGAGGGCGTTGATGTAGTCCTCCTCGTTCAGTTTCTGCCATAGCTGTTCTGACATCATCGTGGCAATGGTGTGGGCCTCGAGAAACGAGCCCTGCAGTCGGACAACATCCTGAGGTGAGTAGTCCCTCTCGATACCGTTCCAGCGCGGATTGGTCTCCCAATCGCTTCTGATCTCTTCGGCTCTCTGTGCGATTGTTCCGTCGTTGGTCATGTGTGCTCCTGTGTTCAGGGATCGTGTCAGCGTTCGAGAATCTCGTAGGCGGGAATGGTCAAGAAGTCGGGAAAGTCGTCGGCAAGGGCTACTTCGGTGAACAGGTTTCTGGCTTCCTCGAACCGAGCTCCGTCATACACGTCGTGGCCGAGTTGGGCCCGAAGTCGGTCGGTCTCCTCGTCCGCGATCTTGTTCACGTATGCGGGTGTGATCCGATCTCCCTCAACTGTCGACGAACCGGAATGCACCCATTGCCAGATCTGTGATCGAGATATCTCCGCGGTAGCTGCATCCTCCATGAGGTTGTAGATCGCAGCGGCTCCTGCTCCTCGCAACCAGGAGGCGATGTACTGGATCGCGACATCCACGTTCTGGCGCACGCCTCCTTCGGTGACAGTTCCACCCTCCACGACGAATGCAGTGAGATCCTCAGCCGAGACGGATACTTCTGGCCGCTTCCTCGAGAGTTGGTTTGGAGAGTTACCGAGTACTTCGTCGAAGATCTCAGTCGCCAGTGGAACAAGATCCGGATGAGCGACCCAGGTTCCATCGCAACCATCGGCTGCCTCGCGCATCTTGTCCTCGCTCACCTTTGCGAACGCGAGACGGTTGACCTCCTCGTCGGATCGTGACGGAATGAACGCCGCCATACCGCCCATTGCAAATGCGTCCCGCTTGTGACAGGTCTGGACGAGGAGTTCGGTGTAGGACCTCATGAAGGGGACCGTCATGACGATCTGGCCGCGGTCCGGCAGCACGAAGCCCTCGGTGTTGCGGTTCTTCTTGATGACGGAGAAGATGTAGTCCCACCTCCCGGCGTTCAACCCGGCTGAGTGGTCCCTGAGCTCATGGAGAATCTCGTCCATCTCGAACGCTGCAGGAATCGTCTCAATCAGGACCGTTGCCTTGATGGTGCCGATGGCCAATCCAAGTTTCTCCTGGGAGAAGACGAAGACGTCGTTCCACAGCCTCGCCTCGAGATGGCTTTCGAGCTTGGGAAGATAGAAGTACGGACCCGAACCGCGAGACAGCAGTTCCGCTGCGTTGTTGAAGAAGTAGAGGCCGAAGTCGAAGAGTGACGCGGACACCGGCCGATTGTCCACCCGCATGCCGGATTCCGTCAGGTGCCATCCGCGTGGTCTCACCATGAGCGTCGCGATGTCGGGGGAGAGGGCGTACGACTTGCCAGTATTGGCTGTGAAGTCGATCTGCCTGCGTATTGCATCGAACAAGTTGACTTGTCCACCGACCATATTCGCCCAGGTCGGTGAGTTCGAATCCTCGAAATCCGCCATGAATACCTTCGCCCCACAATTGAGAGCATTGATCACCATCTTGCGATCCGTCGGTCCAGTGATCTCGCACCGTCGGTCCAACAGATCCTCGGGTACGGGTCGAACCACCCAGGATCCGTTCCGGACGGAGGCCGTCTCGGCGAGGAACTCGAAAGCGACGCCGCCATCGAGCGCTTCCTGGCGTTCGGCGCGTGCTGCGAGCAACGCCTTGCGGTGCTCATCGAACTGAGTGTGAAGGTCGGCGATGAAATCGAGTGCGTCGGGTGAGAGAACCTCGTCGAAACCTGATGCATTCTGGCGGAGAATCTGTATGTCGTGCACTGTCGCCCTTCGTTGGTTCGCTTAGGAAACGCTAAAATTGCGCGAAAAGCAAATCTATGCCAAGATAAGAAGTACGAATGTTCTATAAACTCCTATGAAGTAGTGTTCTTGATGGCGATAATTGACCCTCTGGTGTTTGGCCAACGCGTTCGGCACTACAGAAAAGCAGCTGGCATGACGCTGGATGATTTGGGAGGTAAGGTCTCAAAGCCAGCCCCATTCCTCTCGCTTCTCGAGAATGGGAAGAAGGAGCCGAAGCTGGGTCTGATCAACGACCTGTCGGTAGCGCTCAAGGTGGATGTCTCGGACCTGATGTCGGTCGAGGCGCCTTCGAGGAGAGCAGAACTCGAGGTGACGATCGAACGTGCCCAGCGCGACCAGGCATACCGCGATCTTGGTCTTCCCTATCTGAAACCCACGACTCGCGTTCCCGACGCTGCGCTCGAGCACATCGTGCGCCTCTACGAGGAACTCAGGGGACGTGATGCTGCCGCGCCGTTCACGCGGGACGAGGCCAGGGCAGCAAACGCGCAGCTTCGAGCGGAAATGACCGAACGTGGGAACTACTTCGGTGACATAGAAGCAATTGCAGCTGATGCCGTGAGAGCCATCGGTTTCGAGGGTCAGGGGGCGATGTCGAAGGGCGACCTGAACGCGCTCGCACGCCATTTCGGTTTCAAGGTCATTCGCAGCTCCGAGGTGCCGGCTTCGGTGAGGTCGGTGACGGACATGGCAAACGGGAAGATCTACGTGCACGGCCGCAATAGTTTCGATTCCAAGAGTTCTCGCTCCGTGATCCTCCAGACGCTCGGTCACTTTGCACTCGGCCACCCCGATCCAAAGGACTTCTCGGAGTTCCTGACGCAACGTGTCGAGGCGAACTACTTCGCTGGCGCTGTGCTGCTGCCAGAGGCTGCCGCCGTCCCATTCCTGTTAGATGCAAAGGCCGATCGCAATCTCTCGGTTGAAGACCTGAAGGATCGCTTCTTTGCGTCTTACGAAATGTCTGGGCACCGTTTCACAAATCTTGCAACGGAGCACCTCGGACTCGGGACCCACTTCGTGAGATCGGATGAGCAGGGGATCATATGGAAGGCGTACTCGAACAACGGAGTTCCGTTCCCCAAGAATTCATCCGGAGCGATCGAGGGTCAACGCTTGTGTCGGGAATGGGGAACTCGCCAGGCGTTTGTCTCTGACGCCCGTTACACGATCCACTATCAGTACACCGATACCTCGGCTGGGACCTTCTGGTGTGCGACCTTCGTCGAATCAGAGAACGAATCTCCGCGTGCCATCACCGTGGGAGCGCGTTTCGAGGACGCGAAATGGTTCAGAGGGTGGAATACGGATCGGCGCTCCGTGTCCCAATGCCCCGAAGGCGACTGCTGTCGGACCGTGAGTGAAGAAATGGCAGAGCGCTGGAACGGGAATGCGTGGCCATCGGTTCGCCCCAATAGCCACGTTCTTGCTGCCATGCCTGTCGAGACGATCCCTGGTGTGGACATGGTCGAAATCTATGAATTCCTGACCGATCAGGAGGATGCTGCCTTCCAGTAGTTGGCCGTCAGTGCTCAGCGACCAGCTATCAGGATGGAGCGAGCGGTACGCTTCGGGCATGGTTCAGATTGGTTATGTAGGCCTTGTTGTGCTGGCGTTTTTGGTGATCGGGTGTACCTCGAATGCGACGGACTCGACAACTACCACCGTGCGTTCCGCGGTGACGACGAGCACGCTCGCAGAATCGGTGACGACGACCGGGGTGCCACAGGCGTCGACAACGACTGTGGCACCGCAGACGACCGTGCCGCTGTCCGAGCTCCGGATTGGCCTGGCGGAGGTCGACTCTGGTTTCGAGAGGCCGGTTCTTCTTGTCGCTGATCCAGCCGGGGGCACGGACTATGTGGTGGAGCAGCCGGGCCGAGTCGTTCGCGCGGATGGTCGGGCGGAGGACGGGGGGCATGCAGTGGCTCTCGACATTCGAGACTCGGTGAAGTTCGAGGGCGAACAAGGCCTCCTGGGCCTCGCCTTTCATCCGGACTTCGACCAGAACGGCCTTGCGTTCGTCAACTATGTTGACACGAGCGGGCAAACCGTCATTGGGCAGTTCGTTGTCCGAGACGGCGTATTCGATCAAGCAAGCGAGGTGAGGGTCCTTGCAGTGGACCAACCGGCTGAGAATCACAATGGTGGCATGATCGCCTTTGGACCGGAGGGCTTCCTGTGGATCGGCATGGGAGATGGGGGCGCCGCCGATGACCGCTTTGAGAACGGCCAGAATTTCCACACGCTGCTCGGCTCGATGCTCCGGGTCAGTGTGCCTGGCAGCAACGGCGCACCCTACGATATTCCAGAGCTGAATCCATACAGGGACGGTGTTGACGGGGCGCCCGAGGTGTATTGGACAGGTCTTCGCAACCCATGGCGATTCGCCTTCGACCCCTTTGCAGGTGGCGCCGCAGTAGCAGACGTATGGATCGCGGACGTCGGTCAGGCCGAGATCGAGGAGATATCGGTTCTTCGCACAGATGCGGGGGCCGCCAACCTTGGATGGCCTGTCATGGAGGGATCATCGTGCTTTCAGGATGACGAGTGCGACAAGGATCCGTTCGTTCTTCCTGTGAGCGAGTATGGCCACGAAGATGGCTGCTCGATCACAGGTGGATATGTATATCGAGGCCGTGCGATTCCGGAGCTGGACGGGCACTTCTTCTACTCGGACTTCTGCACGGGGTTCATCCGTAGTTACTCGCTGTCAACGGGTGACCATGATTGGACGCAGATGACAGGATCCATTCCAGGGGTTTCAGGCTTTGGTGTTGGTGGCGATGACGAGCTCTACGTCGTGTCCCACGGAGGCACGGTGTATCGAGTGGAGCGGGATCGAGGGGAGTAGGCATGAAACGAAGATCATTGATAATCGATACGGATCCGGGGCAAGACGACGCAATCGCAATTTTGCTCGCTCTCGCATCCGACGAGTTACAGATCGATGCCATCACGACGGTGGCAGGCAATGTTCCCCAGCCCCTCGTGACCGACAATGTCCATGGACTTCTCGCGCTGACTGGTAGGGAGGACATCCCGGTGCACCGCGGCTGTGAACGTCCAATGCTGCGTGAACTGTTCACTGCCGAATACGTCCACGGCCCCAGCGGCGTGGATGGGACTGAACTTCCAGAAGCCTCGGTTGCTACGTCGTCGAAACACGGCGTCGATGCGATCATCGACTACTGCCTTGGAGCCGACGAAAGTTCTGTGACGCTCTGTCCGGTTGGGCCTCTCACCAACATCGGCATGGCGATCGCCAAGGAGCCGAAGATCCTCCCGAAGATTCGCGAGATCCTATGGATGGGTGGAGCATTTGCGGAGCCGGGAAACACCACAGAGCTTGCCGAGTTCAACGCTTACGTGGACCCACATGCGGCTCATGTCGTTTTCACTTCCGGCGTGCCGCTCACGATCTTTCCACTCGATGTGACTCACAGAGCCCTGATGTTGCCCCGACATATTGATGCTCTGGCCGCGTCAGGGACAGAGGTAGCTGCCGCCGCCGTCGGCATGTTGAGGTTCTACGAACGCTACGACGTCGACAAGTATGACATACCTGGCGCGCCGCTTCATGATCCCTGCGTGATCGCGTATCTTGTAGATCCAACACTTTTCAAAGGCCATGCTGCCCACGTCGCGATCGACCATGTCAGTGAGGAGACGATCGGCAACACCTACGAGATACCTGATGCTGAGCCGAACGCAACGATAATGACCGAAGTCGATGCCGAGCGTTTCTTTGACCTCGTGGTCCAGCGCGTTGGGTCACTGTGAGCGTCTCGGAGTCGCCGGGGCCGCTCGAAGGAATCCGTGTTGTCGAGCTCGCTGGCATAGGCCCCGCCCCGCTCGCCTGCACGATGCTCGCTGAGATGGGGTGTGAGGTCATACGTATCGAGCGAATCTCCCAGTCCGCCAACTCGTTGGATGCGCGGTTGACGGAGATCGGAGTTCGTCCTCGTCCAACCATCGGGGTTGATCTCAAATCAGAGGCTGGAGGTCGCGTGGTCCGATCTGTGATCGACTCTGCTGACGTTCTGATCGAAGCGTTCCGGCCCGGCACGGCAGAACGCCTTGGAGTGGGCCCGGAGCGGTGTATCGAGTCGAATCCAGGTCTTGTGTACGTTCGCCTCACAGGGTGGGGCCAGAACGGTCCCTACGCCTCCATGGCTGGCCATGACATCAACTACATCGGTCTGACCGGTGCTCTCGAGGCGATTGGTGGGCCCGCAAGACCCGTCCCGCCGCTAAACCTGCTCGGTGACTACGCGGGCGGATCGCTGTACGCGATAGTCGGCATTCTTGCTGCACTTGTGGAACGGTCCCGCACTGGAAAGGGTGCGATCATCGATTCGGCGATGATCGATGGCGTATCGGCCCTCATGACGCCGATCGAGGACCTTGCCAACGCCGGTGCCTGGGTCGAGGAACGAGCCTCGAACCTTCTCGATGGTGGTGCGCCGTTCTACAGGACTTATGAGACATCCGATGGCCGTTTCATGGCGGTCGGTGCCCTCGAACCGCAGTTCTACTCGGCATTCGTTGAAGGTCTCGGATTCGATGAGTCTCTGCTTCCCAACCGGTTCGATCCGGCGAACTGGCCTCTGCTTGCGGATAGGTTTGGCGAGGAATTCACCAAGAACACGCGTGATCACTGGCAGGGCGTTTTCGATGGAAGCGACGCGTGTGTGACCCCTGTGCTGGCGATGTCAGAGAGGGCAGATCACCCCCATATCAAAGCACGACGCAATGAGGTACATGAAGAGCCGGTGGCAGCCGATGCGGCGCGCGATGTGTTGACAGGCTCCGGATTGTCAGACTCCCAGATCGATGGATTGCTGGCCGAAGGCGTGGTTGATTTCGGCCAGAAGACGTAGTCGAGAACCCGTTCGCGGACCAGTCAGGCGGGTTTGGCCGCCTCGTGATCGCTTGCTTCGAGGTTCTGGGCAAAGTGAGCAACAATGATGACGACTGCAAAGGCAGCAACGGCGATGAGCGTCGCAAGGAGAACGTCGCTGTCTGGCGTGCCGAGCGCTGTTGATTCGACGCCCAGGGGCCAGGGCCACAGGATCCGGAGCGATCCTGCCATCAACCCGACGAGGACTGCAATCACTGTGTCGTGATGCAGCTTGAGCGCCCTGTACAGAATCTGTGAGAAGAGTGCAAGGCCAATGACCGTGCCAGCGATGAACACCGTGAGCGCAAGGAAGTCCCGGGTCGTTACGGCGTTGAGAAGCGGCCCGTACATGCCAAGAAGCACGAGGATGAACGAACCGGAGATGCCCGGCAGGATCATCGCACAGATGGCGATGGCGCCAGCGAGGAAGAAGGCCCACAACTGTGGATCGAGAATCTGCCCGACGGTGTCCTCGGACGTTCCGCCCCGAAGCCCAAGAGCGACAAATGTGACAATGCCGGCGGCGGCCGCGATCCAGATGTACTTGGCGTCGTGGCTCTTGAGCATCGCCCACGCCACGACGATCGATCCACCAACAAGCCCCATGAAGAGTGCGGCCATCAGAACCGCCTGCTCCTCGAGCAGGTGCTCCAGGATGCTGGCAAGCGTCACCACGGCCAGGAGGATTCCCGTACCGAGCGGGATGATGAACAGCCAGTCGACCTCACCCATCCACCGCTTGAAACCAGGGAAGTCGAGTTTTGCGAGATTTCCCAGTGCTGACGAGCCTGCACGGATGGATTCGATCAGCCGCTCGTAGATTCCGAAGATGAGGGCGATCGTGCCACCGGAGACGCCTGGCACGATGTCCGCGGCTCCCATGACGAAACCTCTTGCAACGGAGAGAAGGGCTGACCAGATCATCGCGGCGAGTGTAGGTTCGGCGTGCAACAGAACGGCGGAGATGCAATGCGCATGCGGTGATCCAGAGGGTGTCTGAGGCCCGTGTGACAGTCGATGGAGTGGTCGTCGGCGAGATCGGAGTCGGGATGCTCCTTCTTGTCGGAGTCGCGTCAGGCGACGGAACGTCCGATGTCGAATCCCTCGTGACGAAGGTTGCCGGGCTGAGGATATTCGTGGATGATCGAATGAAGATGAACCGATCCATTCTGGACGTCGGAGGCTGCATCCTTGTCGTCAGCCAGTTCACGTTGTTGGCAGACGCTCGCAGGGGGCGACGGCCATCGTTCGCGGCGGCAGCATCGCCCACCTATGCCGAACCTTTGGTCGATTCGCTCTGTGTTGGGCTCAGGAAGCAAGGAATCGGAGTCGAGGAGGGTGTGTTCGGGGCGCAGATGGAAGTTGAGCTCGTCAACGACGGACCAGTCACGATCATCCTGGAGACCGTTGATGGTCAGATCGTCTGAGAACGCCTGACCTCCAGCTGTCCGGCGGGGCAGAGGTGGAGAAAATCACACCAGCGGCAGCCATCGGATGGTGATGCCTCGAATGGCCCGTTTACTCCCTGATCGACAAGCGCTTCAATGTGGTCGCGCGCCTTGTTCAGCCATATGTCGTCAACAGGCTCGGTGATCTCGACGAGCTCGTCGTCACCGAAGTATGCAAATGTGACCTCGATGTCCTCTGGTGGTTGGGCAGATAGGGCTCCGTCTGCCGCTGCAAGGGCGTACACCTCGAGTTGCACACTGAGTGCAGGATCATCTCTGTGTTTTCCTGACTTGTAGTCAACGATCTCCCATGCATTGTCGCCGGAGTCATATATCGCGTCGACCTTTCCGCGGATCGAACCGGCGCCGACCTCGATTTCGAATGGACTTTCGATGTGGATGGGAGTCTCCGTCGAGAATCGTGATCGTTCGAAGATGCTCCACGGGTCGACCCTTTCGCCTTTGGTGGCCTGAGCCGAGGGTCTGGGATCGGTGTCGCGGCCAGCGTCCTGGGCATCATCGAATGAAATCACTCCGAGGTTGTGAAGTTCGATGCGTCGGTGAAAAGCGGTTCCACGAACAGCGGACGCTTGAGGCCGGCGCGGCAGCCGATCGTGATGGGTCCACTCGAATTTCTGCGGGCACGACGCAAGCGTGACGAGATTGGTAACCGACACAACGAATCGATCTGGCGATTCCTCCAAATGGGGCGTGGCGAGGTCCTCAACCAGGAGCTCCAGTTGAACGATCCGCTCTCGAACGGAGATCGCGAGGTCCGGATACTCAGCTTCGATCCACCCAGGATCATGGGCTGTCCGTCGGAGTGCCTCGGCAGCGTCAGCTTTGAACAGCGGATCGGGGGACGGTGCCGGCTCGGTATATGCCGGCGGCGGAGGTGGAGAGTCGGAGACGGGTTCGATCACGCCGATCTCGGATTCGGAAATCTCGTTCGCCAGTGTCCAGAGAGGCGACGGTTGTCGAGGATTCTTTGTGCTTCCGTCCCACCCGTGCCCGCTGATCACCAACCTGTGTGCAGCGCGTGTAACCGCAACGTAGGCAAGTCTCCACTCCTGGTCGAGATGGCGTTGTCTGAGGATCTCGGTCCGCTTCTTTGGCACTGCCGCGGCGACATCGAGATGGATCTCACGGTTCAGCCTCAACTCGTACGGCAGGACCCTGGAGATCCGGTCTGGATCATCGAAAGCACGGGAGCGGCTGGGAAAGACCTTATCGGCAACTGCAGGGAGATAGACATGGTCCCATTCGAGTCCCTTGGCGCCATGCACCGTGAGGATTGAGACCGCATCAGTCTGGATGTGCGTTTCAGATGCAAGTTCGTCTGCTCGGCCGGACTCCGCCAATGCAACGAGATACCGGAGAAAACCACCAAGAGTCGGTGCACCTTCGATCGGTCGCCACTGGTCGGCCAGATCTGTGAAACGTCCGACATTGAGCCCCGCAATCAGCGCGGTGCCAGGTTCGAGCGCAGCGATCTCATCCCAGTATCCGAGCGTTTCGATTACGGCTGCGACGATGGCCGGTACACCAACGACCTGGCTTCTATGTACAAGCTCCTGGTGGAGTGACATGAAGGTATGGATTCGGGATAGCGAACTCGCATCGAGTTCTTCGATCGAGTCTGCATTGAGTGCGGCCTTGAAAAGGGAGCTGCCCTCCTTGGATCTGCTCCATCCTCGCAATTGGGCAAGGGCCGTCATGCCGATTCGGAATCGGCCGCCGAGCAGAATTCTCAGAAGCGGCACATCATCTGATGGGGTCTCGATCGTTTGAAGCCAGGCCAGTAGGTCTGCGATCTCGGGTACGGCGAGTAGTTCGCCCATTGAGCCGACGGCGAAGGGGATCCCTGCTGCATCCATCGCTTCGACGATGGGACGGATGTGGGTGCGATTCCGAACGAGAATGGCTGTATCGCCCCACGCGTGCCCATCAACGTGGTGCACCGCGATCTGAGCGGCGATCCAGCCGGCCTCTGCCCGATCCGTGTCGAACCATGAAGTGACCAGCTCTCCCTGGTGCGCGCCAGATACAGGCGACAAGGCCTTGGCGCCGTCGACGTGCGGTATCTCGCCACGAATTCGGTTCGCCAGATTGAGGATGATCTTGTCCGAGCGCCGATTCTCACTGAGTGGAAGCGTTGGGGCAGGGGCACCGTTCGAAAGTGGGAAGTCCCTAGGGAACGCGGCGAAGTTCTCAGCCGATGCTCCTCTCCACTCGTAGATCGTCTGGTCCGTGTCACCGACGGCTGTCACCGGAACTCTCTCCGAGAAAAGTGTCGTGAGAAGTCTTCTTTGGGCGGGGTCCGTGTCCTGGTACTCGTCGAGGACAACGGCGTCGTAGCGGCTGCTGATCTCGCTTGCAACGTCGGGCGAGTCCTCAATGACCTGGACCGCGAGCCGAATCAGGTCGCCGTATTCGACGAGTCCGAGCCTGCGTTTCTCCGCTTGGAACGCTTCGGCAGCGTCGAGCAACGCAAGGCGCGTTCTCCATGCGTGGGTCAGTTCATCAGCGTCCTCGAGATCGACGTCACCGATGCCCAGGGGTGCTGCGTTTCTCACAGTGTCGGCATCCAGGAGGTTCTCTGTGAGGCTGCCCGCCAGCGCCAGCATCTCCGCGCGGCGTGTGGAGAGCGAGGTGAGGTCGAGATCTGGTGTCTCGATGGCTCGCAGCACGCGTGAGGCGAGTTCCGTTCGATGGCCATCGTCCATCAGCATCGCTGCGCGATCGTACCCTGCGTAGGCCCCGAACTCGTCGAGGATCGAGGCGGCGAATCCGTGATACGTGGATATCTCCGGGGCACGGTCAGCGTGGTCACCACCAATGGCGCGCAGAACTCGGTTGTTGAGTTCGTCTGCAGCCTTGTTCGTGAAGGTGACCCCGAGGATCCTCGAAGGGTCGAGACCGCGAACGACGAGGTAGCCGATTCGCTCGACGATCGTCGTTGTCTTTCCTGTTCCGGCTCCTGCCGCGACACGCAGCGACTCGTCCGCATGTCTGATGATCGCCCACTGCTCGTTGGTCGGCTCGAACTCCACACTCATGCGAAGGCCTCTGCGCCCGCAGCCCGCGCTGGACAGACGAGTTGCAGGTGGCACGACTCGCACTGCGGACCCGGTGCAGGTTCGAATTGTTCGTCTCGGATTGCAGATGTGATATCGATGAGCTTGTCCCTGACGGTATCGAGGTTGTCCATGTCGAACTGGCGAATTCCTATGGCGCGTGCGTTGGTGATCTTTGGGTACCAGAACTCGGCTGCTGAGACCGTGCCGTGCAACGTGACGTCTGAATCCTCGGCAGCTGCCATTGCGTAATATCCAAGCTGTAATGACTCGGCCGCATCGGCCTTCGTCATCTGGGCACCTGTCTTGTAGTCGACGATCACAACCTCCCGCCCGATCGCCTCTATGCGATCTGCCACTCCATACCACGGTGTCCCGTCGATCGTGAGGGGGAGTGGTGTCTCCAGGGC
>PVMK01148666.1_pt1 | contig 31274 bp, 33 predicted proteins | sample 1853481 | NCBI WGS metagenome assembly PVMK01 (sample SAMN08533507, study PRJNA380276) | Marine sediment metagenome, whole genome shotgun sequencing project.
CGCCCCCCAATTATCCTTTTACCGGCAGATTGTGGGCACGCAGGCAGAGGTAATCCAGCGCCAGGCTGGCGGCGGCCAGGGAGGTAATATCCGCGTGGTCGTAGGCGGGCGCGACCTCGACGATGTCCATGGCGACAAAGTTGACATCGCCCAGGCCGCGAATAATCGATTGAGCCTGAAAGGTGGAAAGGCCGCCGACCACCGGGGTACCCGTACCGGGTGCGAAGCTCGGATCCAGGCAGTCGATATCGAAGGTGAGGTAGGTGGGATGATCGCCGACGATCCTGCTGGTCTCGGCGATGACTGCGTCGCTGCCGTGTTGGTGAACCCAGCCCGCGTCCAGCCAGGTAAATCCTATTCTGTCACTGTTGTGTGTGCGGATACCGATCTGCACCGAGCGCTCGGGGATGACGATGCCCTCGCGCACCGCGTGGAAGAACATCGTGCCGTGGTCCATGCGGCTGTCCTCGTCCTTCCAGGTGTCCGAGTGAGCATCGAAATGAATGAGCGCCAGCGGGCCGTGACGTTTGGCGTGGGCGCGTAGCAGCGGCAGGGTCAGGAAGTGATCGCCGCCCAGGCAGAGCAGCGACACACCCTGGTCGAGAATGGCCTCGGCGTGGGCCTCGATCTCCGCGGGGATGCCCTGGGGCCGGCCGAAATCGAAGCTGCAGTCGCCGTAATCGATGATGGCCAGCCGTTCGGTGGGATCGAATCCCCAGGGCCATGGCGGGCCCCAGCTCAACTGGGCCGAGGCAGCCCGGATGCCTGCCGGGCCGAATCGCGTGCCTGGCCGGTTGGTGGTCGCCAGATCCAGGGGAATGCCGGTCACGGCTACGTCGACCCCCTCCAGATCCCGGGTGTACCTGCGGCGCAGAAAGCTGAGCGCACCGGAATAGGCGTGTTCGACCCGGGTGCCGTAGAGGGAGCGGGCGGTAAATGCCTGATCACTGTTGCGGGTCTTCATGGTGGTTCTCAGACCGGAGGCGGCCCCGCCCCGGCTCTGCCCTCTTTTTACAGAATTTCCAGGCGCGTATGATATCGTCTCGCCCGGGTGAGCACGAAATACCATGGCTGCTGCCAGGGCCCCGGGCAACCTCCGGATGCGGTGCCGGATGCCGGGGCCGCCTTCGAGGAGCAACAGGAGCGACCGATGTGTCAAAAAAAGTAAGAAACGGCACTCGAAAGGACATCGACGCCAAACCCTGCATCTACTTCGATGGCTACTGGATCCGGTATTACGCACCTCCTGAGGAATCGCTGACCGCCAAGAAGTACCTTATCGACAGCCTTACCCGGCGCCTTTTCCACCACACCGAACACGGCATCAATACCCCCGGCGAGAGCCTCGATCTGGCCAGGGCAGCCTTCGACCGCGAGCAGGATCCGGTCAGAAAGCGTGTCAACGGCGCCATGCTGGCGGGCGCGTTGTTCAACCGGGCCGCGGACATCTTCACCACCGTGGTGGATCTGGCGGAAAAGGGCGTCCACATCAGCCCGGACAATGAGCTGATGCGGCAATGCGGCGAGTTCTTTCAAGAGGCGCTGGATCTCGGCAAGACCGTCAAGCACTACAGTGGCCATGAGGGTATCGACGAGCTGTGGGGCGAGCCCCTGAAAGCCTTCACCTTGAGCATCGAGGACTTCTACGACACCCGCTACGTGAAGATCGCCCAAACCATGAGGAATATCGACAAGCTCGGCGCGCGAATGTGCGAGCTGTTCGCCGATGATCCGGTATTTGCCGGCGTCGACGCACGCATTCTGGAGGTTTGCGAAGCCGCCAAGCTGGAAAGCGAGACCATCCGTACCGACCCGGCCATATTCGAAGTGTGGCCGCGTTTCGTGGCCGCCGGCGAGGCGCTGCTGGCATTCCCGCCACAGTTGCCCGACAAGGCATCCATCCACCAGCGGCGCATGACGGAGCACGGAACGCGACTGATCGCCGACGGTAACAATTTGTTGACTTATATTTCCGGTGCCAGGGTGCCGATGCCGAAGAGCACCCGCGAGTATCTGCGGCATTGCGACGGCTATGTGGCGGAGCGCCGCGCCATGCCGTTGGCCGAGGCACGCCGCCGGCGGAGCACGGCCTAGCCCGACCCAAGCCAGGCCCGGCCAGGCCCGGCCAGGCCCGGCCAGGGAACGGCATTCGTATCCGCGCTGGGCTGGCTGTGGCTTATTGCGCGTGGCATGGCAGGGACGGCGTCCAGGCGCCGGCTTAACACACTTCTCTCAGTCGGGTGCTGCCGAGGGTACTGGGACGAGGACCCCAACCGTGGGGTCCTCGGGCTGCCGCCCACGGGATTCGAAAGCTGTGAAGCGTGCCGCAGCACGGGGGCGTCGAGCTGTTAATCTGCGTTTTTCGCCACCCATCCATGAGCTAAGCTATTGATTCGGGGGAGGTGCGGCGCCCACCGGCCGCACGCCTTTTGGGTCATCGGCCACATCCAGTCAGCACCATCCTGCGTGAAAAAGTACAAGAGAGACTATCCGAGGATAGCGGCGCATCTTCCCGTGGAGGTGTCCATGCCGGACGGCGAAGTCATCCATGCCATCACGGTCAACCTGTCTCCGGCGGGGATTCAGATCGCCTGTGACCGAGTCACCGTGAACAGTATTTTGCCTCTCAGTCAGCGTCGCCTGCCCAAAAATACCCGACAGGTGAACGTGCGTCTTCGCTTCCCCGAATCCTCAGGCATGCCGGATATCATCGACGCGCACTGCACGGCGATATTCTCCCGGCGGGTGGCGGAAAACGAATACCGCATCGGCCTTCAGTTCCAGGGATTCGAGGGTGAGGGTTACCAGAAGCTCGAGCACTTCCTGGACGGCGGATTCCAACGGGTCGGCAACTGACGCCGGCCAAAGCGCCCCGACTTTTCCCCTCCGCGATGATAGGCTTGCACCGTTGGTCCCGTCTCGGGACCCGCGGTGATTCGATGGTCAAGACTTCGCGGCTAAAAGCTCTCATCCAGCGACCGGAAATTCTGTTGTGCCCCGGCGTCTACGATGCCTATCTGGCTCGCTGTGTGGAACAGGCAGGGTTCGAGGCCCTGTATATGACCGGCGCCGGCGTCTCCCATGCACGTCTTGGTGTGCCCGATCTCGGGCTGGTGAGCTTTTCCGAGATGCTCGACCAGGCCGCTCGTATCGCCGATGCAGTGGAAATCCCCCTCATCGCCGATGCCGACACCGGCTACGGAAACGCCATGAACGTCATGCGAACGATCAAGGCCTACGAACGTGCCGGCGTCGCAGGCTGTCATTTGGAAGACCAGGTGAGCCCCAAGCGCTGCGGGCACTTCGACGAGAAACGCGTGATCCCGGTCACCGAGATGCTCGGCAAGCTGGCGGCCGCTCTGGACGCCAGGGAGGATGAGGACTTCGTCATCATCGCGCGTACCGACGCGCGGGGGGTCCTCGGCCTGGACGAGGCCCTGGATCGCGCCCACGCCTATGCCGCTGCCGGCGCCGATGTGCTGTTCGTCGAATCTCCCCGTTCCGAGGCGGAGCTGGCAAGAATCGGACAGAGCATCCAGGCACCCCTGCTGGCCAACATGGTGGAAACCGGCCTGACACCATTGGTACCGGCGGCCAGGTTGCAGCAACTGGGCTTCGATCTGGTCATCCATCCCGGCGCCATCGGGCGCTTTATCGGTAAGCAGCTGCAATCCTTTCTGAAGACACTCAAGGAAGAGGGTACGACGATTTCCGAGCTGGACAATATGCTCGACTTCGAGTCCCAGAACGCGATCGTCGGGTTGTCCGAGATGCTCGCCAGAGCCAAGCGCTACCAATCTTGACGGCGGCAAAGGAGAGATGACGACCACATGACGGAATTCACATTCAAGGAACTGCTGGCGCCCGTGTCGATGGAGCGGTTCTTTGGCGATGACTACGGACGCCGGCCCGTTCACATACCGGGCGATGCCGAGAAATCCAGCCGCGTATTCTCATGGGCCGAGCTGAACGGCCTCATGGACATGACCACACTGTGGTCAGACCGTGTGCAACGTGTATTGCTCGTGGGATCGACAGCAAGCATTCTCCTCGCCGGCAGCCTCGACAGGCTGCAGGCCATGAAGGTCATCGAGCCCTTGTGATGCCAGGAGCAGGGATAACGCATTGGCGTCCAGGGATTGGGGTTCATCGCGCCCTGCGGGTTAGGGTGTGGCGACCGAACCCAACCAGAGGTGAGACGAAAGTCGCGAAGGCCGGGATATTTTCCTATCAACTCCCGGAACTGGCGGCCGATCCTATCTGGGTATGTCAGCGTTCAGCTTGGATAAAGAACCCTTCCCGGAAGCGGGGCACGATGAATTTTACTTCTCGACGCCCGCCCTGACGGCGCGCCTGGACGAGCTGTGTGGGGCTATCGATGGGGGAAGTGTTCTGCTTCTCGACGAGCAGGCCAGCGGAAAGAGCACCATGCTCGACAGCTTCGTCGAAAGGGCAGCTGAGCACTGGCGGATTTTCCGTCTACAGGCCGATGCGCACATGAGCGCAAAGGAATTCGTGCACCAGCTGGTGACGACCTTCGGGCTTCCCCCCCGTGAACCTGCCGCCGCGGAACTCAGGGATGTAGACACGCTTCTGGGGTTGTTTTCGACCCGGTCCCTGGTGGCGGTCATCGTCATCGACGATGTGCATCTCTTGCAAAGCAGCGCGCTGGAGCAGCTGCTTTATCTTGCCAGGCGCTGGCAACGCTTTGCTGTCCGATTTCTCATCTGCGCCGAGCCGGGCCTGGCGGACCGGCTCGAATCGCTTGCCGAAGGCAACCACTTTCCCGGCGAGGTCACCACTTTCGGCATGCCCCGGTTCAATCACGAGCAGGTCGGCGACTATCTGCATATGTGTCTGTTTCGCGCCGGGTTGGTGGGCGACAGCCCCTTCGATCCCGCCATGGTCACCAACGTGACGGAAAAGGCGCGGGGCCTGGTTGGCGCCATCGATCCACTGGCGAGAGAGCTACTGGGTGAATCCGGCGAAAGAGGGAGTCATTCCGGCCGTGGCGTTGCCGAGCAAGGTCGCGCCCTGCGCTGGCCCGTGGCGCTGGTAGCCGTGGCCGGGCTGGGCGTGCTGTTGATGGCTGCTCTGCCCGGACTTTCTTCGCCACGGAGCGAGGTGAAGTCGCGCCAGTATCTGGACGTGTTTGAGTCGAGTATCCGGTTTACGCCGCACCGGGGTGCGACGGATCTCCCGAAGCCTTCAGCTGCCGCCGACTCCCTCGCGCCTTGAGCGGGTGCTGGAGTGCTGGAAGTACTGGGTGTTGCTCCGTTCCACCTGCTTGGGCGGTAAGGCTGGTTGGGGCAGGGCGTAGAATACCGGCTCCTGATTTTCGACCCGGTCCGCGAATGGCAAGCGCATTTGAACCTTCGTTCCGTTCGCCTCCGCCTCGCGCTGGGCGGCGTAGAGTTGTTTGGCCATTTCCTGTTCCCAGGGCAGTTTGTAGGCACGGGGCTCGTCGTTGTCCGCCATCTCTATCCACAGGTAGATAGCCTCGTCTTCGCGCAGACGCGAGCCCACCACGGTCGCCTCGGACACGTTGCGGTGCCACCATTCGAGGCTTGCGGGCTTCGGTCGACTCAATAGATCCGCGTAGCTCAAGTAGATCGTGGGAATGAACAATGCCGTCGCCAGGACGGCGGAAATCTTCGCCCACAGCTTGCGGTGTGACCAGATGCTGATGACTGCGAGCACGGCGGCCAGCGCTGCTGAAACCGCAAACAGATGGAAGAGCTCGGTCACAGTTTCGCCCTGCTGCGAAGCGCGCGGGGCAAGTCGTGGACGCTGCCCGTTACGAGGCCACCGTCTTCATCGAGTTGGAAACGAAACACCGTGGTTTCCTGACCCTCACGAAGCAGGTCCAACTTGGTGTCGAGCACTCGAAGGGACGACGAGCTGTCGGTGCCCTTGACGCTGACTGCAATCGTGACCGGCAGCGGGTAGTGGTGGCCGCCGTTGCGATACAGGTGCACATTCACCGTATATTCGCCGGCGGGGACTCCGCGGCTGTATGAGAATTCGTAGTTGAGATTCGTGAGATCGCTATCGCGACCAAGATCGTCGCGTAGCAGATTGAATACCGTGCCATCCTTGTTCGAGTATCCAACCGGAGAGTCTCCGGGTCCTTCGACCCAAAGGTCGACGTCGGCATCGATGTGATCGGGCCAGCGAAGCTCGACGATGACGTTCCCCGGGCTGCGGGTTTCCTGCTCTTGCGCGGCGCGCGGGTTGATGTGCGGCAGAAGCAGCATGACGATCATGACGAAGCCGGCCAGCGCCAGCATTATGACGTCGCGAAACACCGTCGCGCCGCTTTCGTCGTCGAAGAAATCAATCTCGCGCATGAACTTCCGCCAGCTCTACCAGTGCAGTTATCAACTTTACCGTGCCGCCGGCGAGAATCTGATGGTTCGCCATCAACCAGACGTTGAGAACGGAACCTACCAGCGTCGTGTAAAGAGCCGTCGACATACCCTGAATCAGTGTCGACACCATGGGCGCGATGGCTTTTACGTCGGACGCATGCTGGGGGTCGACGCCGCCCAGCGCAATGATGAATCCGACCACCGTACCGATGAGCCCGAGCAACACCAGGCTGTTGGCGATGTGGCGTACCACGGCCGTGCGGTGAGCGATCTTCATGCGCAACGCGCCAACCAGGTTGGCGCGGCTGTCCGCGTCGCCGCCCACCATGGGTGCCAGATAGCGGGCTGCCGGCGTGTCGGCGCCGGATTCGAAGTGGCGCACGCTGTTGAGCTCGTGGCTGGTCTGCCAGACTTTGAACGCGCAAAGACCCAACCCGACCATGAACACCAGAAAAATGACCAGGGACAAGTAGGTGCGGTCCGCCGCCAACGCGTCGCTGACCAGCCCCTGGGCGTAGGCTGCCCCCAGGAGGCCGAAGCCGAAGAGGTTCAGGAGGGCGAAGCGCAGCAGCAGTAGATAGCGGTAGGGATCCATCCCGCGCGTGCCGGGGTGCAATTGCAACCAGGCAACATGCCGGCGGCTGGCGCGCCGGTCTTGGGCGCTGTCGCGCCGGGCTGTAGCGGGTGCTTCCTTCCCGGAAGCGGGAATCTTGGGGATTACGTAGGCCATGCCTTATCCCTCGGGCGGTTAACTAAATTCCTAAAAGAGTTATCGGCCGAATCCGGTGTTCCTTAAAGGCCCTGCTCCATGGAGCTGTGAAAACAGACGCTTCGGGGGCACTCAAAGTGCCGACTCGGTCACGCTGCGGAGGGTCTGGCCTTCGGGATCCCCGGCCGGCTCGATCCCCTGGACAGGCGGGCCGGGTGGCCTCCTGGAGTCAGGCCAGGCACGATTTAGGGCATCCAGCGCCTAAACTCCCCCGGGAATCGGCCGATAACAGAGATGTCGAACCGGTTCCCACGGACCGAATCTGGTACCCACCACCAAAGGATGCACGAGTCATGACGAAAGGTACTCAGGAATCGCCCAGCACGCGATCCGATCAGAATTCCACACCCAGGGCCACGCCGCCCCCGGGGATGGCTGCCCAGCAGGCAGGCCTCGCGCAGCAACCGCGGGTGGTTTCCCGTCCCGAGGATGTTGCCGGACTGGTTCTCATGCAGATCGACCTGGTCAATGCCAGAAAGGACGACCTGACCATCGCCATCAAGGGATTGTCGGATCTCACGCGGCAATTGGTGAGGGCCTATGGTGAGAACATGCAGACCATCGACCAGCTGCAGTCGAAGGTCAACAAGATGGGAAGTGCCGCAAAGACGGGCAGCTCGTCTTCCAACGGCAAGCGCAAAACTTCCCGCTAGCCGTCAACCCAGGCTACGAGCCGGCAGCGCAGTCGTCGCTGCCCTTGTTTACCCAGTCCGCCATGGCGCCCGCATAGGGCGCGCCCTGGCGGCTCGTCTGCTTGATCTGAACCTTGCTCTTCTCCACTCCGTCGGCTTCGATGATGATGCTCATCACGTGGGTGTCCGCAAAGAAAAGGTCGTTCTGGAAACCCACGCCCGTATCGACGGATATGTCCGCGTGCCGTGATTCCCGGTCATAATTCCCCTGCACCCGGTAGTAACCGCTGGTGCACTTGTACAGCATGGTGTAGATGCGCCGGTAGGTCATTTCCGTATTCTGGATGGAGTCGAAGTCGGTTTCCGTGTGATAGGTGGGATTGCGGTCCGCCTTGTTCACATAGACCGTGCCGCAGCCGGCGATGATGGCCATAAGGCAGACGGCAACCATGCCATGTAGGAGCGAGTCCCCTTCAGGGATTGCACTCGCTCCCACACAGACGCGCCGACCAGTATCAGATGTCGAGGGTATGGTCCCTCTCCCACTGGCTGATGGCAGTCGCGTAGCTTCGCCAATCTTGCAGCTTGAGCTTCACATAGCCGCTCACCAGCTCATCGCCGAAGGCTTCGCGCAGCACTTTACTCTTGTCGAACAATCGCACTGCATCGAGCATGTTCAGGGGCAGCCTGCGAATGCGCCGCAGCTTGTGACCCTCGGTATACATGTTGATGTCCAGGCGCTGGCCCGGATCACGGTCGTTGGCGATACCGTCCAGGCCCGCGGCCAGCACCCCTGCCTGAAGCAGGTAGGGATTGGCGGCGCCGTCCATGAGGCGCAACTCGAAGCGGCCCGGATCCGGAATGCGCACCATGTGGGTTCGATTGTTGCCTGAGTAGCTGATGGCGTTCGGCGACCAGGTGGCGCCGGACAGCGTCACGGTTGCATCGATGCGCTTGTAGCTGTTGACACTGGGATTGAAAATTGCCGCCAGGGAGTCGGCGTTGTGCATGACACCGCCGAGAAACTGGTAGGCCAGCTTCGACAGGCCCATCTCGTCGCTGTCGTTCAGGAACTTATTCACGCTTCCCGACTTGTCCCACACCGACACATGGGCGTGGCAGCCGTTGCCGGCAAGGTTCGAAAAGGGTTTTGGCATGAAAGTCGCCCGCAGACCGTGCTTCTCGGCGATTGCTTTCACCATGTATTTGAAGAACACATGACGGTCCGCCGTCACCAACGCATCGTCATAATCCCAGTTCATCTCGAACTGGCCATTGGCATCTTCGTGGTCGTTCTGGTACGGGTTCCAGCCGAATTCGATCATGCAATCGCAGATCTCGCTGATGATGTCGTAATGGCGCATGAGCGCCGCCTGGTCGTAACAGGGCTTTTCCTGGATGTCGCGCTCGTCGGAAATTGCAGTGCCGCTCGAATTCACCAGGAAGAATTCGCACTCGACGCCCGATTTCATGTAGAGATCCTGCGCTGTCGCCTTCTCGATCTGACGTTTGAGCGCGACGCGGGGCGAAGCTTCCACCGGTTTGCCGTCCATCCACAGATCCCCGGCGAGCCACGCCACTTCCGGTTTCCAGGGCAACTGGATGAGACTGTCCGGATCCGGAACGGAGAACATGTCGGGATGCGCCGGCGTCATGTCCAACCATGCGGCGAACCCTGCGAATCCTGCACCGTCCTGCTGCATCTGTCCGATGGCGCGTGCCGGAACCAGCTTCGAGCGCAGCACGCCGAACAGATCCACGAAGCTGATGAGAAAGTATTTAATCCCCTCGGATTTCGCGACCTTGTCGAGATCAACGGTCATAACCAACCCCCCCCATGATGCTTAACGAAGCAGGGGACAGATTTCAAATCTGTCCCCTTCATAGCTGAAAGAATATCCGATCCCCGAGCCACTCTCTACGTCAGGCGCATTCCAGCAAGCGGTACACCCGTCGCCTCGGCGGTCGCCAGGGTAACGGAGCGCAAGTCTTCCGGCTCGAGGTTGTGCAGTTTGGTCTTGCCGGTGCAACGCGCCATCATCGACGCTTCGCCGGCGTTCGCGTTGACGATACTGACGATGGCGCGGCTGCGTTCCTCCTCGCTCCAATCCGACGCGAACTCGACGCAAGCTTGATCGCTAATGCTGCCACCCACGGAGAGACCCAAGGTGACGCCCAGCACCACCGCCTTCACGCCGAGCGCGATGAGCTTGGCGGAATCGGTGCCCGAGCGCACGCCGCCGAAATACACCAGATCGATTTCCTCTTCCCTGTCCAGGCGCCGCAGGATGGTGATGGCGTCCCGCAGGATGCGTGGATCCGGAGTCCCGCGGAGCTCCGGCCAGGGGGTCTCGATGCCGGCAGTGGCATCCAGGAGAATGATGTCGAAGCCTTGCTCCAACCCATGGACGATGCACTGCTCGAGAAGCGCGGTGGAAGACACGGCCATTCCCAGCAATTGATCGTCGTGCAGGCGCCCGCTGGAAGGCGGGCGGAACTCCGACTTCTGCACGTGCAGCACGCCTGCCGCATGGGCGCTTGGCTCGGATTCCCCGGCAACCATGAGCTGCAGCCAGGGCACGGCGCTGTCGATGGAGCGGCGGCCCATGTAGCTGCAGCCCAGCTCGACCAGGCCGCCGGCCACGGCCCGGCGAACTTCTTCCGGCGCCGAATCGAAACCGGTGGCGATGTAGGGGACCGTCAGCTCCAGCTTGCCGGCCAGGTCGGTGCTTATCTTGCACGCTTCTCGGTAAGGGTCGATCACCAGGCGCGACAGGTTGGCCGGTAGGAATACCAGATCGTCGAGACTGGGCGGGCGATCTGGGGGAAAGGGATTTTCTCGCAGCCGCAGGCGGCGGTCCAGCATCGCCCTGTGCTTGCCATGGTCGACGACGTTGGTGCGGGCCATGGAGAACAGATCTTCCCGATGGTGCACGGAGTAATCCGCAGATCCGGTTTCCGCGTCACACCGGTAGCATCGCGCCGCTTCCCTTTGCGCGCTTTGCTCGTCATAGGTTGCTTCGATCTCGGGAAACTCCACGGGTTTGTCGCCCAGGCCGAAGAACTCCACCTCCTGCTCGGGCCACTTCTCCCACATGAGATCCTGGGCCACCGGCACGCGCCGGGTGCGATAGGGTGTGCGATAGGGCATGGGGCTCTCGCGCCCTTCGAGATATGCCTTGATGTAGTAGGCGGCGCGCTGGCCGTGACTCATTGCCATGACGATGGTGGAGCCGCCGAAGGCCCCGTCACCGGCGGCGAAAACCTTGTGGTCGTCGGTGCGCATGCCATCGAAGTTCGCGCGCACCCGGTCAGGCTCCATCAAACCGCGCTCGGCCAGCTCCTGACACTCGCTTTGCTGGCCCACCGCGGCGATGACCATGCCACAGGCAATGTCGTGCTCGCTTCCCGGCACCACCACCGGGCGTCGCCGACCGTCCTCGTCGGCCTCGCCGGCCTCGGTGCGCACGCAGCGAAGCACCAGCTGATTGCCGCTCATTCGCACCGACACCTGCTGGGTGTTGTAAACGATCTCGATGCCTTCCTCGATGGCGCCTTCGAGCTCGATGGGCCGCGCCGGGATGTCCTCGGGACCGCGCCGATAGACGATCTGCACATGCTTACATCCGGGTAGGCGCCTGGCCACACGGCAGGCGTCCATGGCCACATCGCCGCCGCCGATGACCACCACGGTCTCGGGAAGCTCCGGGCGTTCTCCGGCATTTACCCGGCGCAGGAAGCCCACGCCGTCCACCACACGCTCATCCTGCTCGCCGGGAATGCCCATGGCTTTGCCCCACCAGGCACCGATGGTGAGCAACACGGCATCGTGTCTGTTCTTGAGGTCAGCCAGGCCCACATCCCGCCCCAGGGCCGTGGAGAAGTGCATGCTGAGTCCCGGGCAGCGCTGCTCCAGACGCTGGATGTCTTCTTCGATGATTCCCGGCGGCAGGCGGAAGGCCGGGATGCCCCAGACCATCATGCCGCCGGGGCGGTCGGTCATCTCGTAGACGTCCACACGATAACCGGCGGCACACAGATCGTGGGCGGCCGTGAGGCCCGCAGGCCCCGCGCCGACGATGCCGATGCTCTGGGACTTGGTGACGGCGATAGCCGGCGGATCGTAGTCGTGGCCGACCCGATCCATGACGAAGCGTTTGAGATTGCGGATCTGCACGGCGCCGTCGGCGGCCTCGCGCCGGCAGGCCGGCTCGCAGGGTGCGTCACACACCCGGCCGCAGATGGAGCTGAATGGATTGGTGGAGGTAATGGCCTCGAAGGCTTCCTGGTACTTGCCTTCCCAGATGTAGGCGAGATAGGAGGGCGCGTCCGTACCCACCGGACAGGCAACCTGACAGGGGGCCGGCACGAAGTGCGCATCGGCGGTATCGTCCCGGTATTCCGGCGGCGCCTGGGGCACGAGGATGCGATCGATGTCGTAAACCCCCACTTCAGCCCACCTCAACCCACCTGCACCGAGAGCTCCGGGTTGCGCCGGCGGTATTCCGGCGCATAGGGAAGACGCGTGATGGCGGCGGCTTCCGGCGTGAGTGCCACCAGGTCGTCCCGGTTGAGCGCGCGTACGTCGGTATAGCCCAGGCCCTGGGTGATGGCGGCGATCTGCCAGCGAACGCCCTCCAGGAAGCGGTGAATGTTCTCTGCTTCCACGTGGGGCTTGTAGCGCTTCTCGTGCTCCGGATCCTGGGTGGCGATGCCGGTGACGCACTGACCCACATGGCACTGCATGCAGGCGATGCAACCGCCGGCGATGAGCACCGAGGTGCCGAAGGCGGCCGCGTCGGCGCCCAGACAAAGCGCCTTGACCGCGTCGATGCCGTCGCGAAGGCCTCCCATGAGCACGATCTCGATATCGTCCCGGCGGCCGATGTCATCGAGCGCATCCAGAGCTTCCATGATGGCGGCCAACGTCGGGATGCCGACGAAGTCGATGACCTCGCCGCTGCCGGCACCGGTGGAGCCCTGCATGCCGTCCAGCTCCACGAAGTCGAAGCCGTCCTTGACCGCAATCTTGATGTCGTCGCGTACGCGCCCGGCGCCCAGCTTGACGCTCACCGGTAACCGGTATCCGGTGGCTTCACGAAACTCCTCGATCTTGATGACCAGATCGTCGGCGCCGAGGATGTCCGGGTGCCGGGACGGGGAGCGCAAATCGATGCCGGCGGGAATGCCGCGGATCTCGGCAAGCTCCTTGGTGACCTTCTTGGCCATGAGCTGGCCGCCGAGGCCCGGCTTGGCGCCCTGGGAAATGTAAATCTCCAGGCCGTCGGCACGCTTCATGTCGTGAATGTTCCAACCCAGGCGCCCGCCCAGGCACTGAAAGATCAGCTGCCCGGCGGCATCGCGTTGTGCATCGCTCATGCCGCCCTCGCCGGTGTTCTCGGCGATCTTCGACATGGCCGACGCCATGGCCACGGCCTGCTTGGTGGAGCGGCTGAGCGCGCCGTAGCTCATGGGCGCGATCATGACGGGCATGCTGAGCTTCAAGGCTTGCGCGCCGTTGATGCCGCCGATCTCCGTGTACATCTCCACCTTGGAGATCACGTCCGGGTCCCGGCCCGCCTGGGACAAGTCGCTCTTGAAAGCCAGATCCGCGAGATGGGGCAAGGGCCGCGCGCCGCCGTAACCACGGATGCGGTAGCGGCCGATCTGGGACTTGATGTGAATGTCTTCCTGGATCTTGGCGTTCCAGTATCCCGAGTTTCCCGAGAAACCGAAAAAGGGCAGGCTGCGCATCTGGCGTTCCGCCGTGTCGTAGCGCAGCTTCTTGCCGGCATTGACGATTTTCTTGAATTTCCCCCGATGGCGGATGGAGTAGCGTTCCAGGAATTCCACAATGGAGTCCTGCTCGTCGCTCTCCAGATCGGTTTGCTCGGCGTCGGAGCCCAGGGTTTGAATATCGCCGCCGACGATAGATGGTGCCGCCGCTCATGTCCTCGCCGACCCGTTCACCGGAGTTTCCGAGGATGATGATGCGCCCGCCGTACATCATGTAGCCGGCCATGAAATTGGCGTTACCGGCGCACAGCAAGGTGCCTTTCTTCATGACCTGGCCGGCACGCGACCCGATGTTGCCGTGGACCACCAGCTCCGCGCCGCGAATGCCGACCCCGGCGATGGCGCCGGCGTTGCCGCGCACCACCACCGAGCCGTTGTAGATATTGTCGCCCAGTCCCCAGCCGACGTTGTTGTCGACCACGAAATGCGCGCCATCGGTGAGTCCCGCGCAGAAGTAGCCGGCGGACCCTTGAACGTGAACGGTGATCGGGTCGGTAAGCCCCACGCCGATGTGATGGCGTGCATCGGGATTGACGATTTCGACGTTCTCGCCCGCGCTCCCGTACTTGCGGATCAGCTCGTTGGCTTCGCGTACCGGAACCTTGGCTAAGTCGATCGTGCCCACGTGTTGAAGGTTCCCGGTGGCGGCTCCATGGTGCTCAATGCCTGACCGGGGAAGAGTCGGTTCAGTGAGACTTCCTCGGAGGCGACCGCGATCAAATCGTCGGTCTCGTACAGGATCATCGGTTTGACCGCCAGGCGATCCTTGGCATAGCCGATCTCGTCTTTGGTGGAAACGAGAAAAGAGAAAGTGCCGTCCAGATCGTCGATGGAAGTTGCCAGCGCCTCTTTGAGCGATACGCCCTGAGACAACTTCTCGGCCAGGTACACGGCGATCAGCTCGCTGTCGTTGTCCGTGGTGAACTCGAAGCCGCGACGTTCCAGCCGCCGGCGCATTTTCCAGTAGTTGGTAATCTGGCCGTTGTGAACGATGGCCACATCGGCGAAGCCGGTGGCCCAGAAGGGGTGCGACGCCTCGGGCTTGACGTCGGATTCGGTGGCCAGACGCACGTGACCGAGACCATGGGTGCCGCGAAACTCGTGCACCGCGTATCGATCATCCACCTCGTGGGCGCTGCCCACGTCCTTGACGATCTCCAGGCTGGTGCCGATGGAGATGACTTTGGCCGCGTGCTCCATGGCGTAGGCGAATTTCTGAATATCGCCGCTGAAAGTCACCGTGCAGCGATAGTTGTTTCCCACTATCTGGTCATCGACGACGCTGGCGCCGTGCTCTGCCAGGCTCTCCTTGATGCGTTCCACCGCGGCACTGGCATCGTCGCCTTCGCCGACGAAGAAGCGCAGCCGCAGACGATCATCGGCGGACGCGCCGTACAGGGCGAAGCCCGTGGAGTCCGGGCCCCGATGCTGACAGCCATCGAGCATGTCGATGAGCGCCTTTCCCGTGTCGCCCAGGGTGCCCCTGGTCTTGTACATGATGCCGGCTATGCCACACATGGTGCCTCCTGAACAGGATTTCCGCGCTCGCCCCTGGGGCCGCATTGGCTAGCCTGACGAGCGTAATTTATCGGCGGCGGGCGATCAACCCACAAGAGAAAAAAATTCCCCTCAGGAATGCCCGGGTTCACGATTCCGGGCCCCGGGGCTCGACGATGGTGGCCAGAAAGCGGATGGGCAGGGTTATCAGCTCCTCCGGGCCGTGGGGCGCATCGGCGTCGAAGAACAGCGAATCTCCCGGGCGCAGGCGGTAGGTCTTGTCGGCGTGGCGGTAGATGACCTCGCCGGCCAGCATGTAGATGAACTCGACGCCGTCGTGCTGAAACAGCGGAAAGATGTCGGATTCGTCGGTCAGGGATATCAGATAGGGCTCGACGAACATCTGCTTGCCCACCGTATGCCCCAGCAGCTGGTACTGGTGGCCGGCACGGGTGCCCCGGCGTTCGATGTTGAGGCCCTGGCCCGCCTTGACGAAGGTCGCGTCCCGTTCCTCCTCGTACTTGCGGAAGAAAGACGTGACCGGAACGTTGAGTGCGCCGGACAGCGCCTTGATGGGTGGCCAGGGACGGTGATGTCAGCCCGTTCTCAATCTTTGACAGCATACCCGGCGACAAACCCGCCTGATTCGCCACTTCCGCCACCGTCATGTGCAGCTGCTTGCGAAATGCGCGTACCTGCTGGCCGATGGCGATCTCCAGTTGATTCGCGGGGCGTAGCGTCTTGAATTCGCCGCGGCGAACGCGCGTTCTCTCTGTCGGAGTCCTTTTTTTTCAGCGACTTGGGAGCCATTGGTCAGCAATCGGTCCTGTCGTATGTTGGATTTTTGTTGCACATTGGGAAAGAATTTCCAGTATATTAATCCCCCGACGGTTCATGATGCACGCGCGAATCGTCGAGGAGGGTCTTCGGGGGAAGATGGGAACCGCGGCATCATCGCGTCGGGGAAACGTTGTTGCGGGGCTCGCTAAGGAGGTGCCCGCTGCTGCCAACCCGCGATTCTCACGCTGCATTTCCCACCCGTCTTCACTTCTCGGATTTCCGTTGGCGCTCACGTGGTCTAACGCGTGTCGTTGTCCTTTCAAGGGAGTCCGGTGAAGCGTGCGTGCCCGGAACGTCAGCGGGAATGGCTGGGCAAGGGATCAACCAATCAACTACCGGAGGGGAGGTAGAGAATGGACAATGAACTAACCGCACTCGGGATCATTTTCACCGAGTTTTACTACTGGTTGACGGTAGTGCTGATGTTCTTCATTCATATCGGATTCTGCATGTACGAGGTCGGTGCCTCGCGGCACAAGAATCACATGCACACGCTGATGAAGAACACCATGCTCATTCCGTTGGTGACAATCACGTTCTTCTTCTTTGGATGGTGGATTTACTTCGCCTTTCCCAACGGCCCCGGTATCACCGGCGGTCTCGAGACCGCGCTCTGGGCAGAGCCCTGGAGTGAGCTCATGGGTCCGCATATGGGTGGAGCGCCGGTCTCTGAAGCTTTGACCGCCGAGGACACGGCCGGCTGGGCGCGCATCAACGGCGTCTTCTGGGCGGCATTCCTGCTGTTCTCCTGGACCGCGGCTTCCATCGTCTCGGGCTCGGTCATCGAGCGCATCAAGTCCACGGGTTTCTGGATCCTCGCCGTCGGTATCGGTTCCGTCTGGTGGATTATCGACGCCTCCTGGGGTTGGCACTCGGCAGGTTGGATGGTGCAGAAGCTCGGTTACCACGACGCCTACGCGTCCGGCGTTATCCACGCCATCGCCGGCGGCTATGCCCTCGGTATCTTGTTCATACTGGGGCCGCGCATCGGCAAGTTCGCCCCCGACGGTACGCCGCGCAATATCGGCCCGCGCAATCCCTGGCTGGTGACCATCGGCTTGTTTCTCATCTACACGGGATTCTGGGGCTTCTACGTGGCGTGTAACGTGCCCATGTGGGACATCCAGGCCGGAGACGGCGTGTTTTTCTCGGCCACCAATATTTACCTGGCGCCGACCACACTTTCCGCCATCACCGTGAACTTCCTGATGTCGCTTTCCGGCGGTCTGCTGATGGGTTATATCGTCTCCAAGGGGGATGCTTTCTGGACCTACTCCTCGGGACTCGCCGGGATCATCGCGGCTTCCGCCGGGAACGATCTCTATCATCCTCTCCAGGCGATGTTCATCGCCGCCGGCGGTGTGATCTTCATGTACAAGCTGCACTACTGGGTGGAGCGGAAGTTCAAGATCGACGATGCCGTCGGTGCCGTGGCGGTGCATGGTTACGCGGGTTGTTACGGTGTGTTCATCGCCGGAATTTTTCTGTGGGGATATCCGTCCTCGCCGGACACTTCTTTTGCCGTCATCACCCCATGGGGTCAGTTCATCGGCGCCGTGATCATGTTCTGGGTGCTCGGTTTCCTGCCGGGATTCGTTACGGCAAAGATCCTGAACGGATTCGGCATGCTGCGCATTCCCAAGGAAGTGGAGCTGGCAGGGCTCGACGTCGGCGCCAATGCGGAACGCTATGCCGAAGAGATGGGCATCATCGACGCCGAACGCGCCGCCATCGGCGGTGCTGCTGCGGGCTCGGATTGAGGAGAAACTGACATGTCTACAGGTAACTTCGAAAACTGGGCCGGCACAATCACCGACATCGGCCCCATGTATCCCTTCGTCGGAACGGAAATGCTGTGGTTCATTCTGGGCCTGGTGTTCTGGATCTGGTGGCACATCGTGCAGACGAAGCGCGAGAATGAGACCTACGCAGAGGAGATAAAGCGCTTCGGCGATGCTGAATCGTTGACAAAGATCGTCGACGGCGAAACGCCGGAAAACCCCTAGGACACGTTGCCAGGTCGCCCCTCGCCGGTATCTCTTTGCCGGCGAGGGGCTTTTCGTTCATGATCGTGTTCGCTCCCGCATGCTGAAGGATGCTCTGGCCGGCCTGCCGACGCGGCCGGTGCTGTATCTCTCCCTGACCGTGCTCGTTCTGGGGCTCGCCTATCATTTCACCACGACCTATCAGAGCTGCAGGAGCCATGCGGATCTCCGCCAGGCACTGCGCGTGGCTATCGAGACAAGCGCCAGGGGCACCGATCCCCTGCGGCTATCGGCGATCACCGACTTTGCCTGGGACAGGGCCGACATACTCGTCAATTACAAACCCAGCGGTGAGAGCACCGATTGTCCGTTCCAATGGGACTGGTCCCGGGAAACGCGCGAGGAACTCATCACAGGCGACCTGCTCACGGTCATCGTATTTCTGCGGGACGGCAAGTTGGTGAATTATCTGGATTACCGCCGGGATTGGGCGGAATTCGGCGAGGTGAAAAACCCCTATACGCCGAAGACTGCCGTTTTCGCCGTCTCGCGTTCACCGGCAAGTTCCTACGAGTACATTCTCTTGCCAGCCCTCGGGGAAGAACTGAATGCCAGAGGTCGTCGTCGTAACAGGCGCCGCGCGCGGCATTGCTGGATATCGATGGCAAATCGCAAGAACTTGCGAGAGATAGACTGAATGAGCCGGACAACACCCTCGCCATAGAATGCGACGTATCCGACCCCGTTCAAGTCGCCGCAGCGGTGGAAGAAGTGGTGGCCAGGTTTCACCATATCGATGCTTTGGTGAATAACGCCGGCATTGCCGTATTCAAACCGGTTATGCAAACCACCTTTGAGGAATGGTCGCGGGTCCTGGCTGTAAACCTCAACGGTCCGTTCATCTGCACTCAGGCGTGCGTGCCGGCGATGCTGGCGAGAGGCGGCGGAAGCATCGTCAACATCACGTCGATCTCCGGCGTCAGGGCATCGACGCTGCGGGTGGCCTACGGAACGAGCAAAGCCGCTTTGATGCACATGACCAAACAACAGGCCGTGGAGCTCGGGAACCAGGGAATTCGAGTCAATGCTGTTTCCCCCGGCCCCGTCGATACGGCCATGGCCAAAGCAGTCCACACGCAGAATATCCGGTCCGATTATCACGACGCCATCCCCCTCAACCGTTATGGAACCGAAGAGGAATTGGCGGAAGCGGTCTATTTTTTGTGCAGCGACAAAGCCAGTTATATCACCGGTCACACTTTAAATGTGGATGGCGGTTTTGCGGCGGCAGGGATCGGTTTACCGGGTGTGCGCGGCAGGGAATGATCAGATCTTGTTTTCACTTTCGCTCCCACCGACCGCCCGACAGCCCGGTCCGTACCTACGCCCACCGTTTCCTGTCAGGCCGCCTTGCGCTCGGATAGCCAGGTCTCCAGGGATTCGGCGCCGCCGATGTGCTTTCCGTTGATGAATACTTGAGGAACGCTTGCGCTTCCTGCGATGGCACGTAGCGACTGGTCCGTGTAGTCGTGATTCAGAACCAGCTCATCGTAGTCGATACCGGCGTTTCGCAACGACTCCTTGGCGGCTACGCAGAACGGGCATCCGTCCCGGGACATCACCGTGACGTCCAGTGGCTTGCCGGCGCCGGGCGCGACGTAGGCGAGCATGGTGTCTGCGTCAGACACGCCGTAGGGGTCGCCCGGTACTTCCGGCTCGATGAACATCTTGTCGATGACGCCGTCCTTCACCAGCATGGAGTAGCGCCACGAGCGCTTGCCGAAACCCAGCTCTTCCTTCTCCACCAGCAACCCCATGCCTTCGGTGAAGCTGCCGTTGCCATCGGGGATGAAGCGGATCTGGTCGGCCTTCTGGGAGGCCTGCCATTCGTTCATGACGAAGGCGTCGTTCACCGACATGCAGACGATCTCGTCGACGCCGTTAGCCCGAAGCCTGTCAGCGAGCTGGTTGTAGCGTGGCACGTGGGAGGATGAGCATGTTGGCGTAAAAGCTCCCGGCAGGGAGAACACCGCCACGGTCTTGCCGCGGAACAGCTCCTCGCTGGTGACGTCTACCCATTCGTGGCCATGGCGTACTCGAAAGGTAGTGTCAGGAACGCGTTTGCCTTCTCGATTCTCGAACATCGTTCTAGGTCCTTGTCATGTGTTTCCCGGTGGCTATGATGGGATCTCCCGATTATTTAATAAAATGCTTTGTTTCTCTAACTGTGATATAAAAAATAGAATAATTGACCTGCCAGGCTCCGTGGGGCCGCGCCATGAACCTTCCCACCGTCAAACAGCTCCGGTACTTCGTCGCCCTGGAGGAGCATCAGCACTTCGGAAAGGCGGCCCAGGCTTGCTTCGTGTCCCAGTCGGCATTCAGCGTCGCCATCAGGGAGCTGGAGTCCGGGCTCGGGGTACGGCTGGTGGATCGCACCAACCGCAAGGTCACAGTGAGTCAGCTGGGGCGCGAGGTGGCCACCCAGGCGCGACTGTGTATCCGTGACATGGAAGCCCTGGTGGAGGTCGCCCGGGGTAACCGGGAGGCCCTGGCGGGACCGTTGCGGCTCGGCGTTATCCCGACCATCGCTCCCTTTCTGTTGCCGAGGGTGCTGCCGGCCTTGCGCAAGGCCCATCCGCGGCTCCAGCTCCTGCTGCGCGAGGAAACCACCCGGCGCATCTACGACCAGCTGATGGACGGGCAACTGGACCTGATACTGCTGGCACTCCCCTACGAGCTGCGCAACGTCGAGCTCATGCCTCTTTTCAAGGACCGGTTCCAGCTCGCCTGCCGGGCGGGAACGAAGCTGGTGGACCCGGAAAATTACCGCTTCAATCGGCTGAATGCGCAAAGCGTGCTGCTGCTGGAAGACGGCCATTGTCTGCGCGATCACGCCATCTCCGCCTGTCGGATCCGCAAGCTGGACAAGATCAACCGATTCTCGGCCAGCAGCCTGCTGACCCTGGTGGAGATGGTGGATGCCGATCTGGGTATTACCTATCTGCCCGAGATGGCGGAAGGTTCGTCGATTCTTTCCGGCACGCGGGTCAAGACCTATCCCATGCGTGACGACGCCTACCGGGATATCGGGTTGGCCTGGCGAAGAGGCAGTGGACGCACCGATGAGTTTCGTTTGCTGGGCGAGTTCATCGTCAACTCTGCCGGCCGGGGACAGGGGAGTGAGTAAATGAGAATCAAAGCCGCCGTTTGCAGAGAATTCGCGAAGCCCCTCTCCATCGAGGAAGTCGAGCTCGCAGCACCGGGAGCCGGCGCGATCCGCGTGAATGTCGCAGCCTGCGCCATTTGTCACAGCGACATTCACTACGCGGACGGCGCCTGGGGCGGTGATCTACCCTCGGTCTACGGGCATGAGGCGTCGGGAACGATCGAGGAAATCGGCGCCGGCGTAGAAGGATTCACCATCGGTGATCGTGTGGTGGTGACACTCATACGCTCCTGCGGCCGATGCTACTATTGCGACCACGGTGACGAAGTGCTCTGCGAAGCAGATTTCTCCCTGGATCGAAATGGACCGATTACCGGCCCCGAGGGTGAGCGTATCTACCAGGGCCTCAGGACCGGTGCTTTTGCCGAGCAGGTGGTGGTGGACGCGTCCCAGGCGGTTGCGATTCCAGAGGGGATCCCTTTCGACAGCGCATCGTTGCTTGCCTGCGGCGTCATCACCGGGCTGGGAGCGGTCGTGAATACCGCCAGGGTCGAAGCCGGGTCGAAGGTTGTCGTCATCGGCACCGGTGGTGTCGGTCTCAACAGCATTCAGGGTGCTGCGTTGAGTGATTGTCCGACGATCATCGCCATGGATATTTCCGACCAGAAACTCGCGGCGGCCAAGCGTTTCGGCGCAACCCACGGTATTAATTCCAGTCGCGAAGACGCCGCCGAGGCGGTGCGCGCATTGACCGACGGCCGGGGCGCCGACTACGTGTTCGTCACCGTTGGCGTGAAAACCGTGGTCGAGCAGGCGTTCGGACTGATTCGCAATGGCGGCACCCTGGTTCTCGTCGGCATGCCGGCTTCCGGTGAAACAGCCGCATTCGAGCCCCTGCGGGTCGCCAACGATTGCCTGGTCGTACTCGGCAGCAAGATGGGGTCCTCGAGGATCCGTGTGGACATTCCGAAGCTGGTGGATCTCTACCAGCGGGGAAGCCTCGAGCTCGATGCCCTGATCAGCGGTCGCTATTCTCTGGAAGAGATCAACGACGCCATCGCGTCGGTCAAGCGCGGCGAAGCTTTGCGCAACGTCATCGTTTATTGACCCATCATTGCGCTCCGAGCTGGTGGGCGATTAGCATTGGTGAGTAAGGCGTCTGTACGGAGGGATATCACATGCGGATCGAACACGCTTTGCGCATCCACGGATCGAAAAGAGTGCACGTGCGCGGATTCCTGTTGGCCTGCGACCAGGAACCGCTTCGGCTGTGCGCCGAGCTTCTCGAGTCATTTCCGCCTCAGTGTGGCGGGCCATCGCTGGTCGTCGAAGGGCTTGGAAATCGATGCACTTTCCAGCATCATCCGCGTCGACGACTGCGCGTGGTCGGCGCAGCCGGTGGAGTTGGACGGCACCATCGATGGAGGGAGTTCTGCGCGTCGATGCGGCGCAAGCCAACGGATAGCGGGCTATCGATCGCCTGATTGCAACGGCAGAGAAATTCGGGCCCCGCGCAGCCGCTCGCAATTTCCGTATCGCGAACGACCGGGGGGCCCGCAAGGGCCGAAGCCCAAGGTTGTGGTTCAACCGGTGATCAGGTGTAACGATTCTTCCAGGTCACCAGGTTGTTGAACACCGGCCTCGACAGGCGCACGCCGCCGTTCATGACCGAACCGCCGGTGTTGTGCACGGCGACGATATGCCGCTTGCCGTTTCGGTAACGCCAGTTGGGGCTACCGCTCTGACCGAAGTAGGTGTCGATGCGGTAGTACACGCGCCGCGCCGTCACTGCCAGGATGTTGTTGGAATTCCACCACTGGGTGCCATAGGGCTTGTCGCCCGGATATCCGGAACTGTTGATGCGCAGACCCAGCAGGCTGAAGAAGGAAAGACTCGCGAGACCCATCCAGCCGGTGCGGTTGCCGAGCTTGTTGCTTCTCGGCAGTACGATCACCGCATAGTCGTAGTTCGAGCTGCGGTCTCGGGTCCAACCCCTGACGCTATGGTAGAAGCGGCTGGTCACCGCTCCGTAGGGCTGCGACGATCCGTTCTTGCCCGGGATGACGCGAATGCTGCGCGCCCATCCGCCATTGTCGTGCATGTAGACGCAATGGCCGTTGGTCAGCACCGTACGCGGGCCGATCATGGCCCCGGTGCAACCGAAGCGACGCCCGTTGGCCGCCGTGATCTCCAGCTTGCAGATGGTCCGCCAGGGGAAGCCCGTGGTTCCGAACACGCGAACGCGGTCGTCCCGACCATGGATGCGCTCGAACTGCTCGTCGGCGAACTCGGTGGTTTGCGGATCGAATCCTTCCACTTCGAACAGATCCTGAGCGGTGGACGACTCTACATAGGTTTCCGAGCTGGGAGCTTCTCCCGGACCCTGGGCCGGTGTCGCCTCGCCCATCTGACCGTCGGAAAGCTCGTCGAGCTCCTCGGCCACGTCCTCTTGCGTACCTCCGGAAAGCTCTTCGTGACCATCGTCACCCTGGACTTTGGCTTCTTCCGCTTCCTCGTCGGCCATTGCCTGGGAGAGTTGCTCGTCCAGGGACTGATCTCCCGTCATCGGGGTGACGCCCTGTGTGCTCGGCATCTCGTCGGAGAAAGACTCACTGTCCGATCCTATCCGGTCAGACGCTTCGATCTCCTCTGGATTCTGAGCGACCGCGTCGCCCAATTCTTCGTACTTACCCATTTTCCTTACTCCTTGGCCAATACGGCCACTCCTTGTTTGCCGTAGACCTGTCAGCCTCGGCGTGCCGTGACAGCCTCCGGTAGAAAATTACCGGAGACACGTCGATGAAAACGCATTCACGCGCTCCATCAATTCCATGAACGCAGCGTGCCACAGCCACTCACAGTCGTACGTGGTAATCCCCACATACGGTGATGGTTTCGAAAAGGAAGAGCGGAGTTATTGAAAAGGGAACTGCAAAGAGTGCAGATCAAACGACGCCGAGCAAATCTTCCCGGGCCTTTTCCAAGTGACGCGTCATGATATCGGCGGCCTCCTGGGTATCGCGGCTCTCGATGGCCCTGAACAGCGCGCGATGTTGCTTGTTGTACTCGACGATGCGCTCGGGCGTGAGGATCTTGTCTTTGCGCGCACTCCACTGACTGTGTCCGCGGACATCGTTGATATGACGGTACAACCAGACCATCAGGGGGTTCCGTGTGCTTTCGGCGAGCGCCAGATGGAAAATTTCATCGGCGCGCGAGAAGGACTCCGGATCGTCTTTGGACGCTTCCACTCGCATCAGGGCGTCGCCCAAGCGTTCCACGTCCTGGGCATTGGCGTGCACCACGGCCAGTCGCGCTACTGAAGGTTCCACCGACAGGCGCACCTCGATGAGTTCCAGAGGCGATGTGTGTTCGGCGATGTCCTCATCGTCGGCGTGTCCCCGGTAGCGGACGAAGGTGCCGCTTCCCGGTCGCCGGATGACGAGATTCATGTCTTCCAGTTGCTCCAGCGCCGTGCGCACGGTGCCGCGCGCAGCACCGTACTGGTGGGCAAGATGTCGCTCCGACGGCACCCTTTCTCGATAACCGTAGTCGCCGTCGAGAATGGCGCGCCTGAGTCGGGTGACAATGCGTGCGCAGCCGCCGGGAGTTGCGCGGGGCAGGGCTGTGCCGGCGCGCGCCGGCGCCGGCCCGACGTGGTCCCGGGAATCATTGGCCATGGAAGCCGGGCTCCGTGGTCTCAAACTGGTCCATTGATACCTTCGGTTAGGCTTGAAATTGGTCCGAAAGCGGGGTTGAATATACTCGCTCGGAACGAACCGCTGCAAGCCGACACCCAACGCTCGAGCCAGCAAGAGTGCAGCTGGGTTGATTGTCAGCAGGGGCGGCAAGGGGGCCTTGCGGCACGGGTTGGCGGGCGTGGGCTGCCGCAAACCGGGCCAGAGTTGGTCTACAACAGGGTAATTTGCATGGCATTTCCCTCCCATACCAAGTACCTGGTCATTGGAGCCGGCATTCACGGTCTCAGCACCGCGTTTCATCTCGCTCTGGAGCTGAAAAGCCGCGGTTTGGGCAGTGGCGAGGATATCCTGGTGGTGGACAAGACCTCCATCGGTGCGGGGGCCTCGGGGATCGCTTGTGGCGTCGTGCGCAATAACTACTTCCAGCCGGCCATGCGCGAGCTCATGGCCCACAGCGTGTCGGTGTGGGAGAGCGACCCCAGAGGCTTATGCCTACCATGCGGTGGGCTATATGCAGATTAGCCCCGAGTGCATGCGCGAGGATGTGGCCAGCATCGCCGAGCAGCAGGCGCAGATCGGCTACCAGTCGGTTTTCATCGAGGGCGAGAAGGCTTCCGGCCAGTATATGCGGGGCATGTTCGACGACTGGCAGGCCCGGGGGATCACCTCGGTGCTGCATGAGAAGCCCGGCGGCTACGCCAACAACACCAGCAGTCTGTACGGGCTGGCGAACAAGGCGGAGGCTGAGGGAGTGCGCATCCTGACCGGGGTCCGGGTGAAGGGCTTCGAGAGCGCCGATGGCGCCGGCGACGCCATCAAAGCCGTGGAAACCGATGGCGGCCCCATCGCCTGCGACTACCTCATCGTCGGCGTCGGTCCCTGGATGAAGAGCGTCTGGGACATGCTCGAGCTTCCACGCACCGTCACCATCAAGGGCAGTGACGGTACCGTGCACGACGATATTCCCATGTGGGTGTACTGGTCGCTGCAGGAAGGTACCCTGGGCGTGGACCCGGATCTGCAAAAAACCAACGACGGCAATTTCCCGCCCGTCATCCACGTGGACAGCGACGCGCCGCTCCTGTCCGACGTGGATGGCTCGCTGATAACCGAAGAGCTGTGGGGCATCTACTACAAGCCGGATTTCCATTTCGGCGGCATCCAAGGGGGTGCTGCCCCGCACAGGATCGAAACCCCTGCGGACGCGGTGAAGGTGGACCCTTACGGCACCGAGTCGCCGGACTACATCGTCGACGACCATTTCGCCCACATGTGGTGCTCGGCCCTGGCCCATTGCCAGAAGCGCTTTTCGGGTCAAATCGGCCGCTACAAGAACGAGCCGTCGGGTGGCATCGGTGCGTTCACCCCGGACAGCTTTCCGGTGTTGGATGTGTTTCGAGAAAACTGTTACGTCATCGCCGACTCGAATCACGGTTACAAGATGATCGGTGTCGGCAAGCTCGTGGCCGGTGAGATCTGTGGTACCGAGAGCGAGCTGCTCAAACCATTTCGCTTTTCGCGCTACGCCGAGGGGAAGCTGCATCCGGTATCCAACAGCCCGTTTCCCTGGAGTTGAAAATAATCGACCGGGCTACTCACCCGGCAGAAACCAGAACAATGCCGATGCGAACAATCGGCGGCAGGAGGACAACGCAATGACTGATCTGGAAGCACATGTGAGCGCACCGGGGAGGGCCGAGCTGGTCAGGCAGGTTCGGGAAAAGCTCGATGAGCTGGGCATCCGATATATTTACTTCCAGTTTGTCTCCGTGACCGGCCGTATCGTCGGCAAGGGCATTCCCGCCGATCATTGGGAGCGTATCGCCGAGCGGGGTTTCCAGCTGGTCTATGGCTCGACCGCGAATCTGTATCTCGATCGCCACGGTCAATACATCGGTTACGGTCCGGAAGCCTCGGAGCTGGTGGGCATCGCCGACCCGGAGACCTTTTGCCAGCTGCCCTGGGACAAGCGTATCGCCAGAGTGTTCTGCACGTGTTTCCGCAATCGGGAAGAGCGGAAAAACCCTGGCGGTCATCTGACCTCCGACTGCCGCGGAAACTTGCGCATCATCCACGACGAGTTCCAAAAGAATCACAAGGGCATGCATCTGCGAGCGGGCACCGAGCCGGAAATGATGTGGCTGAAACGCGGGGCGGACGGTGGCCCCGATGGCGGCGTCACCAAGCCGAATTGCTATCACATCGACCAGTTCGAGGAGTTGCGGCCCTCCTTCATGAAGGTCATCGAGTACTCGGAAGCCATGGGTCTCGATATGATTCAGGGCGATCACGAGGACGCGCCCGGGCAGCTCGAACTCAACTGGATGTTCGACGATGTCCTGAGGAATTGCGACCGGCTGACGACCTATCGCCAGATCTGCGCCCAGGTGGCGCGCGAGGATGGCCTCATTGCGTGCTTCATGACCAAGCCGTTCATGAACGTTTCCGCCTCCGGTTGCCACCACAATGTATCCCTGTGGACGGGCGGAGAAGACCGGGTCAACACCTTGCACCAGGACCCCGTTGCCGGCATGGACGATGTGTTCTCCTATCGAAGCGGCGGCGAGAATCTATTCATGCCGGATCCGAAGATCGACGAGCGCAAGCCCGGCCCGATAGGTCTGCAGTGCATCGGTGGCGTGATGCAGCATCTGGATGCATTGACTGCCATCGGCTCCTCCACGGTCAACTCTTATCGCCGCCTCTGGGATACCGGATTCTGGGCGCCGGTGTTCGCCGACTGGGGTTACCAGAACCGAACCTGCGCATTGCGCATATCGGCGCCGGGACGCTTCGAGTACCGCTCCGTGGACTCCATGGTCAACCCGTACCTGATGGGCGCCGCTCTGCTCAAGGCCTTCGAAGACGGCATGAGCAACAATGCCGATCCCGGCGAGCCGGAGGAGCGCAACATCTACGAGGCGATCGAAGCGGGCAAGCAGGTGAAGAAGCTGCCCATGTCGCTGGGCGAAGCGCTCGACGCTTTGGAGGCCGACGAGGTTGTTCGCTCGGCGATGCCCGATGAGATGCTCAGGGTGTTCATGCACTACAAGCGCGACGAATGGGAGCGGTTCAATCACACCGTTACCGAGTGGGATGTCAACACTTATATGGATTACCTGCCGTAGGTTGGACTGAGCATCGTAGGTTGGGCTGAGCGAAGCGAAGCCCAACAAATCGGCCGGCATGTTGGGCTTCGCTTCGCTCAGCCCAACCTACGGCTTGGGAGGATTTGAAAAATGTGTGGAATTGCCGGACTTATTCACAGAGGAAAGAGCGCGAATATCGGTGAGGAGCTGACCGCGATGCTTCAGTCGTTGAAGCATCGCGGCCCCGATTCCACCGGCTTTGCCTTGTACGGCAAGGCGATGTCGGACAAGTTGGTCATGCGTTTCAAGTTGGCGGAGCAGGAGGACGTGAACAAGGGATTCGACATCATCGGTCAGATGAAGGAGCGTAAGGCGACGGTGGACAACCGCATGGCGGAAATGGGCGCCAAGGTCGAATCGGAAGAGCAGGTTACCGAGTATGCCCACCGCTACATTTTCAGCTTCGACGGCGATCTCAAGCGGTTGGCGGACTACATCGAGGACGTGGAGGGCGCCGAGATTTTGTCCGTGGGTCACGCTCTCGAACTCATCAAGGACCTCGGCGATGCCGGCCGTGTTTCCGACCAGTACGGCCTGGCCGGTTTCCAGGGCACCCACGCCATCGGCCATACGCGCATGGCCACCGAATCCGATGTGGACATCCGCTCGGCCCATCCCTACTGGGCCTATCCGTTCAACGACGTGGCCGTGGTTCACAACGGACAGCTGACGAATTACTGGGGCAAGCGCCGGGATCTGGAAAGGCGCGGGCACCGTTTCATGTCCAACTGCGACTCCGAGCTCATCGCCGTGTACCTGGCCGACGCCATCGGGCGTGGCGAGGGGCTGGAGGACGCCATGCGCCGCTCCATCGACGAGCTCGACGGCGTGTTCACCTACGTGGTCGCCACGGGAGACAAGCTGGGCATGGCCAAGGACGTCATGGCGGCCAAGCCCATGGTCTTGTACGAGAGCGATGATTTCGTGGCGCTGGCGTCGGAGGAGGTCGCCATCCGCCGCATATTCCCTCACGAGATCGACACCTACGACCCATACGAAGGGGAGGTTCGCGTATGGCAGAGCTAGATCGTGATCACGCGTCCTATGAGATGGGGATGCACACGGAGACGCTTGCCGGTCGTACCCAGCAGGTTTTCTTTTTGCCCGAGGAGGAGGAGAACTTCACCTATCCCGGAGGATTCGATGTCGACTTCAACAGGCGCATCGAGCTCGATGTGGCGGACATGGACATCAAGTCCATCAACCTGGAGCTGCGTGCGCTCATGGGCCAGGGCTACGGCACCATCGTGGTAAAGAATCCCTGGCGCCAAGCATTCCATCGGTGTCGGAATTCTGAATCGTCTGCAGCTCTATTTCGAGGGCAGCCTCGGCTACTTCGGCGTCGGTCTCATCGATGGTCCCAACGTGCGTATCTCCGGGCGCGTGGGATGGTCCTGCGCCGAGAACATGATGGCGGGAACCGTGGTGGTGGAGAAGAACGCGGGTTCCACGTTCGGGGCTGCCATCCGCGGTGGGGATCTGGTGTGCAAGGGCGACGTGGGAAGCCGCACGGGCATCGACATGAAGGGCGGAACCATCATCGTCGGCGGCCGCACGGGAGCCTTCAGCGGCTTCATGATGCAGCGCGGCCGGATGATTATCTGCGGGGACGCGGGCAAGAATCTGGGTGACTCCATGTATGACGGAACCATCTACGTAGGCGGCAAGATTGTGGACCTCGGCGTCGACGCCGTGGAAGGCGAGATGACCGAGCTGGATGTGTCGTGGCTGAAGCGTAAGCTCGCCCTGTACGACGTCCCGGTGCCCAACGGCATCGAGAACATGACCAAGATCGTATCCGGCAAGCAATTGTGGAACTACGACAACCTGGAACCCACCGAAAAGAAGATGGTGCTGTAGCACCTCGGAGAAGATTGCAATGAGCAGCAAAAAGCCTAAGTCGGAAACCGCCCGGACGGACGTGTCCGCGCCGGCGGAGAGCGAACGCTACAGGCTCGGAAAAAGCTTTCTGTTTCCACCGGAAGTCATCAATGATATTCACATCAAGTCGGAGCTGGGACGCTATCGCATGCGCGGCTTCTCGCTGTTCAAGAAGATCCCCAGCTGGGACGACCTTACTTTTCTGCCCGGCACCCTGACGCGCTTCGTCATCGAAGGTTACCGCGAAAAGTGTGAAACCAAGACCGTGCTCGGGCCCCGTGCCAAACGCCCGCTGGTGCTGGACATTCCTGTCTACATCACCGGCATGAGCTTCGGTGCCTTGAGCTACGAAGCCAAGACGGCGTTGGCCCGGGGCGCCACCATGGCCGGCTCCGCCACCTGCTCCGGAGAGGGCGGCATGATTCCCGACGAGCGCCGTTACTCGGAGAAATGGTATTACCAGTGCATTCAATCCCGTTACGGTTTCAACCCCCACCACCTGAGGCTTGCCGACGCCTGCGAGTTCTTCATCGGACAGGGGTGCAAGGTGGGGCTGGGCGGGCACCTCATGGGCCAGAAGGTTACGGACCAGGTGGCGGAGATGCGCTCGCTGCCGGCGGGCATCGACCAGCGCTCACCGGCGCGGCACCCGGATTGGCTGGGTCCCGACGATCTTTCCCTCAAGATCGAGGAGATCCGCGAGGCCACCAATTGGGAGATCCCCATCCAATTGAAGCTGGGTGCGGCACGCGTGTACGACGACGTGCGCATGGCCGCCAAGACCGATCCGGACTGCATCTACATGGATGGTATGGAGGGCAGCACCGGCGCCGGCCCCCATCTGGCCACCGAGGAAACCGGGGTGCCGGGGATCGCCGCCATCCGTCAGGCCCGGCGCGCCCTGGAGGACGTGGGCAAGTCCGGGGAGATTTCGCTCATCTACGCCGGCGGTATTCGTAACGGCGGCGACGTGGCCAAGGCACTGGCGCTCGGCGCCGACGCCGTGGCCATCGGTCACTCGTCGCTGATGGCGCTGAACTGCAACAGGGATATTCCCGAGGCGGACTACGAGAAGGAAATCGGCGTTCCCGCGGGATACTGCTATCACTGCCACACGGGGCGCTGTCCGGTGGGGGTTGCGACCCAGGACCCGCAGCTGCGTGCGCGCCTGGACCCGGATGCCGCCGCCGAGCGGGTGTACAACTTTCTGCACACTCTGACCATCGAGTGTCAGATGATGGCGCGGGCCTGTGGCAAGACCAACGTGCATTCCCTGGAGCCCGAGGATCTGGCCGCGCTCACTTCCGAAGCATCCGCCATGGCGCAAGTGCCCCTGGCCGGCACCCAGTACACCGTCGGTCGTCCCGACATGACGCGATTCTAGAGGAACCAGCCGATGACCAAGCAGAGTAAGCAGAACCAGCGGGAGCAGGAGATCGGCCAGCACATCGGCTACCGCTACGACGTCAATCTGGTTCCCGACT
>PVMK01123852.1_pt1 | contig 31259 bp, 27 predicted proteins | sample 1853481 | NCBI WGS metagenome assembly PVMK01 (sample SAMN08533507, study PRJNA380276) | Marine sediment metagenome, whole genome shotgun sequencing project.
CATCGACGTAACCGCCGTTCTGGCGACGATATTCGGGCTTGCAACCTCCTTGGGCCTCGGTGCGGAGCAAATTGCGGGCCATGATTTCGATGAACATCTTTGTACTGTTTATTGTCTATGTCGCTTGCAGCAAGCTTGGGCGAGTTCGACTGGGTGGGCCGGATGCCAAACCGCGCTATGGCTATCCGGACTGGTTGGCGATGTTGTTTGCGGCAGGCGTCGGCATCGGCCTGATGTTTTTCGGGGTGCTCGAGCCTGTTACACATACCTTGAATCCGCCGCTGGGTATTGATCCCGCCGATATTGATACTGCGTCTGCGGCCGGCATGTCAGCTGCGATACTGCACTGGGGCCTGCATGCCTGGGCCGTTTACGCGGTTGTCGGGCTGGCGCTGGCATTTTTCTGTTTTAACCGCGGTTTGCCACTAACAATGCGATCGGCGTTCTATCCACTGCTCGGCAAAGCGGTTTGGGGACCGTTCGGACACATCATCGACGTAACCGCCGTTCTGGCGACGATATTCGGGCTTGCAACCTCCTTGGGCCTCGGTGCGGAGCAAATTGCGGGCGGGCTCAGTTACCTGTTCGGTATTACGCCTTCCGGTACCACCAAAGTGATTCTTATCACTGTGATCATCGGTATCGCACTTGTGTCGGTTGTCGCCGGGCTGGACAAGGGAATCAAGCGTCTTAGTGAAATCAACATGGGATTGGCGGGATTGCTATTGCTGTTCGTCATCATCGCAGGTCCGACGGTCGTCATCGCCAAGACAATGGTCAGCTCTTTCGTAGACTACGGCAAGTACCTGGTGCCGATGAGCAACTGGATCGGTCGTGAAGACTCTGCGTTTTACCACGGCTGGTCCACATTTTACTGGGCCTGGTGGGTGGCCTGGTCGCCATTTGTCGGAATGTTTATTGCCCGCGTCAGTTACGGACGAACAGTGCGCGAATTTGTGGCCTGGGTATTAGTTGTGCCGACAATCATCGGTGTGATCTGGATGTCGACATTCGGTGGCACGGCGTTGCATCAATTGTTGACCGATGGCTATCGTGGAGTCGCCGATTCCGTCCCGGAGCTCGCAATGTTTAAAATGCTCGAAGGACTCCCATTCACCGAGGTCGTATCGGCTGTCGCACTGGTGCTGATTGCCATCTTCTTTGTGACATCAGCTGACTCGGGGGCACTTGTCGTCGATACGATCACGGCGGGCGGAAAAATGGATGCACCCGTACAACAACGCGTGTTCTGGTGTGTGCTGGTAGGTCTTGTTGCGATCGTGCTGCTGCTGGGCGGCGGAATCGAGTCCCTTCAGGCACTGGCGATCTCGGTCGGGCTGCCGTTTTGTATTGTGCTGCTGTTCATGTGCGTCAGCCTCTACAAGGGGCTGCGCGAGGAAATTAGTTAGTCGCGAAAATCGGGCGCACGCTGTTCGACCAGCCGCAGCAAGGCTGGCCACTCGTATTTTCCGTGCGGAAACTTGTCGTACTGGCCGGCCGCTGCTTCGCAAACTTCTGTCGACAGTAACTCGAATTCCTGTCCGGTCGCCAGTACCTGCATTTGCACTCTGCAAGCTCTCTCAAGGTAGTACATCAGCATGAACGCTTCGCCGACGGTCGTACCGCAAGTGATCAGGCCGTGATTGCGCAAGATCATGACTTGCTTGTCGCCCAAACTGGCGGCGAGACGTTCTCTCTCGGCAACGTCCGTCGATAGTCCTTCGTAATCGTGGTAGGCCACTTGCTTGTAGAATGGCATGCCATCCTGGATCAGCGTGAGCAGCCCGTCCTTCAGCACCGACACCGCGAGGCCGGCCTCGGCGTGGCTGTGCATGACGCAGTGCAAGTCGGGTCGTGCGGCATGTATTGCACTATGAATGACAAAGCCAGTGACATTAATGTCGTCGTCGCTGGTCGCGGAACCGGGATCGATAACCGCGCCTTCCAGGTCGATCGTGACGAGGTTCGACGCTGTAATTTCGTCATGCCGCAGACCGAGTCGATTGATCAGGAAGTGTTCGGAGTCGGGTACCTTCGCCGTGATGTGATTCCAGACTATATCCGAGAAACCGAACATGTCTGCGAGCCGATAACACGCGGCAAGGTCGATGCGCATTTGCCACTCGGCTTCCGAGTAGCGCTGATCTGAGGTATTGGGTTGTGCTGTCATGGGTTTCTCGTCCGCATCGTACCGTAAATTTAGATTGACGCTCAATGCCTTGCTAGCCAGAATCCGACCTCAGGCAATTTCGGTGGTCGGGAAGAACGAGGATACCGCATCATGGCACGACGGTCCGGTGGTAGACAGGCACGCAAGGCGCTCAGAAGCGCACCACTTGCGGAAGACGTCAAGCCCGTACATCCGGGTGAACTCGGTGGTCGATACCGGCCATTGAGCGATCCGGATATCGCGGCGATCGACGACAACATTTACAAGATCCTCGAAGAGATCGGATTCAATGACGCGACGCCGCATTGCATCGAGACTTGTACCGCGGTCGGCGCGATTATGGGGGACGACGGTCGACTGCGCATGCCGCGAGCGGTTGTTGAAAAGGCGCTAAGTCAGGCCGAGCGAAACCTCGTGCTGTACGCGCAGGACCCAAAATACGATTTACAGCTTAGTGGCAGTCGTGTGCATTTTTCGACCGCCGGTGCGGCCGTCATGATCGCAGACCCGATTAACAATCTTTACCGCGACTCTGAAGCGCAGGACCTGTACGACATGGCGCGCATTGTCGATACTTGCGAGCACATTCACATGTTTCAACGAATGTGCGTGTTGCGCGATGTAACGGATAACTACGAGATGGATCTGAACACGACCTATTGTTCGGTGATCGGGACGAGCAAACACGTCGGTGCAAGCTGGACACATTACACGCATCTCGAAAAGACCCTGGAAATGTTGCACATTATTGCGGGCGGCGAAGACCAGTGGCGTGCGCGACCGTTCGTCAGTCAATCGAACTGTTTCGTCGTGCCACCGATGAAATTTGCGCAGGATGCACTCGACTGCGTGCGCGTTTCGGTCGAAGGTGGCATGCCCGTGCTGTTGCTATCGGCTGGTCAGGCCGGGGCGACCACTCCGGCTTGTCTTGCGGGAGCGGTGTCACAAGCCTGGGCAGAAATTCTCGGTGGCCTGGTGTATGTCAATGCTATTCAGCCTGGCGCGCCTGCAATTCTCGGCGCCTGGCCGTTCATATCTGACTTGCGCACCGGGGCGATGAGCGGCGGTTCCCCGGAGCAAGGGCTGCTGTCCGCAGCTTGCGCACAGATGGGTTTGCATTTCGACTTACCGTTTGGCACGGCCTGTGGCATGTCCGATTCCAAGTTCCCGGATTATCAGGGCGGTGCTGAACGGGCGTATACGTTACTGCCGCCGGCATTGTCCGGTGCCAATATCGTTTACGAGGCCGCGGGTATGTACGCAAGCCTGCTCGGCGCCTGTCCCGAAAGCATTTTGCTCGATAACGATGTATTGGGTGCGGTACTGCGGATCACGAGAGGTATAGAGGTCAACGAAAAAACCTTGAGTTTTGAAAATGTCCGTGATATTTGCATTGGCGGAATTGGGCACTACCTTGGATCGGATCAAACACTGGCCGTTATGCAGAGCGAATATATTTACCCGGACTTCAGTGATCGCAACAGCCCCAACGTCTGGGCGGAAAGCGGCAAGCCGGTATTAATCGAAACAGCGGTGGCCAAGCGCGACGAAATCCTGGCAAGCCATTTCCCGAAACATATTTCTGATGAGACGGATCAGAAAATACGTGCGCAATTTCCAATTGCTCTAACACCCGAAGCGACAGGACGCGGCTGATATGTCAGATAACGAAGATTACGAAGACGATATTGACCTGAAGACGTTGTCCGACGAGGAACTCGTCGAGCAAATGCACGACGACCTGTATGACGGCTTGCTTGAGGAAATCGTCGAGGGAACGAATATTCTCCTTGGGCGTGGCTGGGGCCCGGAAAAAGTGCTGAACGATGCGCTCGTGTCTGGAATGACTATCGTTGGCATCGATTTTCGCGATGGTATTTTGTTTGTTCCCGAGGTTTTACTCGCCGCGAATGCGATGAAAGGCGGCATGCGGATACTGAAGCCGTTGCTCGCCGAGACGGGCGCGAAACCGATCGGCAAGATGGTAATCGGCACGGTCAAAGGCGACATTCATGATATCGGCAAGAACCTCGTCAGCATGATGATGGAGGGCGCGGGTTTTGAAGTCATCAATCTTGGCATTAACAACCCGGTCGAGAATTACCTCGAAGCGCTTGAAGAGCACAAGCCGGATATCCTTGGCATGTCGGCGCTGCTGACAACAACGATGCCCTACATGAAGGTCGTGATCGATACGATGATTGAGAAGGGCATACGCGACGACTACATCGTGCTCGTCGGCGGTGCGCCGCTCAACGAGGAATTTGCGATGGCCGTCGGCGCAGATGCCTATTGCCGCGACGCGGGCGTCGCGGTCGAGACTGCACTGGACCTGATCGCTAAGAAGCGGGCCGTGTAACGGGCCCGCGCGCTTATAGCAGCTCCACCGTCACCTTCTCGATTGTGCCAGTAAACGCGTTGTCGCCCTCGGCATAGTCCTCGGTAACAGGTGTTGCACCGTCGGTGCCCACGTCCGCAGTCTCGTCAGCGGAAAACAGGAACGGTGTGGTGTTCCCGATCTGGCCCTCGGCGACCTTTTCTCCGTTAACGAAAATCGTTCCCGTACCGCCAGATCCTGGATTGCCGCCCGCGTAATCAAACTCGTAACGGATCGTCGCCTTGCCGGGAGCTACCGGCTGCAGTGTCGTAATCGTGTAACGTTTCTTGCCAACCCAGTTGTGTACGTAGGAGACTTTGCCGTCCTTCATGTACAGGCTCCAGCCGGCGAAGCGTCCGCCTTGAGCCAGGATCACGCCGTCCGCACCACCCTGTGGGATCTCGACCTCGGCCGTGATCGAATGTGACTTGTTTTTCACATTGATGAAGGCATTTTCGGTCATGTGCGTCATGCCCGGATACACGGTCAACGATGTTCGATCGCCCATCAGGTCCGGCCTGCCAGCGATCGCGGCGTTGAATCTCTCGAAGGTGCGATCGTCGAGCGGCAATACGTCGTACTTGATCGCTTCTTCGATGAAGAGATCTTGCAATTCCGCTAGCTTCTCAGGATTGGACGCGGCAAGGTCGTTTGCCTGGCTGAAGTCCTCAGCCACGTGATACAGCTCCCAGGTATCCTGGTCGAGTGGGCCGTCGGCCGCATTCGCCCACGGCGTCCGGTGCTTGGTTGCAGCTACCCAGCCGTTGTCGTAAATCGCACGGTTGCCGAACATTTCGAAATACTGCGTCGTGTGTTGATCGGCAGCGTCTGCAGCGTCGAACGAATAAATCAGGCTCACGCCTTCAAAGGGTTTTTGAACTGTCCCACTAACCGACGTCGGAAACGGCAGACCGGCAGCCTCCATCAGTGTTGGCGCTATGTCAGTTACATGGTGCCATTGTGATCGTATTTCGCCTTTCGCATTGATGCCGTCGGGCCAGTGCACGACCATCGGATTGCGCGTGCCACCGTAGTGTGAAGCAACTTGTTTGGTCCACTGGAACGGTGTGTTCGTGGCCACGGCCCAGCCCGCCTGGAAATGCGGATAAGACATCGGACCACCCCATTCATCCAGGTGTTGCAGCTGATCCTCGATCGGGTCCGGTAGTGCATTGAGTACGATGGTCTCGTTGTAAGTCCCTTCGAGCCCGCCTTCAGCGCTGGATCCGTTGTCGCCGAAAATATAAATGAACAATGTGTTGTCCAATTCACCCATCGCGTCGATCGCATCGACGAGCCGGCCGACTTCGTAGTCTGTATGTTCTGCGAAGGCTGCAAATACTTCCATTTGGCGGGCATAAAGTCGTTGCTGATCCGCGGATAAAGTATCCCAGTCCACGATGTCGGCTGGCTTGGATGCCATTTGCGTACCTTCCGGCACAACGCCCATCTCTATTTGACGCGCCAGCGTCTGTTCGCGGTACACATCCCAGCCGTCATCGAACTTACCCTTGTATCTGTTTACCCAATCAGGGGGTACATGGTGAGGTGCATGAGTCGCGCCTGTGGCGAAGTAGATGAAAAACGGTTTGTCCGGCGTCAGCGATTGCTGGGTACGTGCCCACGTGATCGCCTGGTTGGTCATATCGGTCGTGAAGTGGTAATTGGGATCGTCGGCCAATTGTACGGGCGCCGTACCGTCGTGCAGGACGGGCGCGAACTGATTGGTTTCACCGCCGATGAAGCCATAGAACTTATCGAAGCCGGATCTCGTCGGCCAGCCGTGAAACGGGCCGGATACGCTAACCTCCCACGGTGCCGTCTCATGATATTTGCCAAAGGCCGCCGTGCTGTAACCGTTCAAGCGCAGCATCTCGGTGACGGGCGCAACACTCAGCGGACGTTGTCCCCGGTTACCTTGAAAAGCGGTTGCGACTTCCATCACCGAGCCCGCGTTGGCCGAATGATGATTACGTCCGGTCAGAATCGCCATGCGCGTGGGCGAACACAGCGCCGTGGTATGAAACTGGTTATAGCGAATCCCGTCATTCGCGAGACGATCCAATGTCGGTGTCTGAATAGCGCCACCGAATCCGTCTGAGGCGCCGAAACCGATATCGTCGATGAGTACGATGACAATATTGGGCGCTCCTGCAGGCGGAGTTACCGAAAACGGCGGAGGCGCAGTTGCGTTGCGTGCATCCATCTCGGTAATTTTCGGAAACACCGGGTCAGGGACCGGCAAGACCGTTCGGTCCGATACGCCGACGGTCGCATGTCCCGCGTTTGCCTGCGGCTGATGCGAGCCGTCGGTGCAGCCAGCAAAAAGCAAGATTAAACCAAGAGGGAAAAATACGAGACGATTCTTGTTATTCATGACGGATCTCCTGATCGACCGGCGATTATCCGCCTATTGTTTTCAATTTACAGTCGTTTTCTATTAGCAGCGAATTTTCTCGTTCTTCGGATCAAACATCGGTCGCAGTGATGCATCGGCCGGAACGCGTACGCCGGCAACCTCTATCTCGAACTTAGAGCCCAAAATTTCGTCCGGTTTTTCGCCTTTATCAACATGCACGTAACCTAAGCCGATGCAGCCACCGAGGCTGTGGCCGTAAGCACCTGACGTGATGTGGCCGACAATCTCGTCGTTCCGCCAGATCGGTTCGTTGTGATACAGCAGCGGCTCTGGTTCCTGCAGTTTGAATTGCAGCATGCGTTTGTCGAGGCCCGCTTCCTTTTGTTGCAGCAGGGCATCGCGGCCGATGAAGCCGCCGGGTTTGTCAAATTTGACAGTAAAGCCGAGGCCTGCTTCGAGCGGTGTGTCTTCGTCGGTAATGTCGTGACTCCAGTGACGGTAGCCTTTCTCAATGCGCAGCGAATTGAGCGCGTGGTAACCGGCATGCACGAGATCAAACTCATTACCAGCAGACACGATTTCGTCATAAACGCCAAGCATGAATTCGGTCGGAACGTACAACTCCCAACCGAGTTCGCCGACGAATGTGATGCGCGAGGCGCGAACGCGCGCATAAGCAATTTCGATTTCCTGGTTGGTCGCAAACGGAAACGCCGCGTGGCTCATGTCGGCGGGCGTGAGCGACTGCAGTAATTCCCGGGATCGCGGTCCCATAATCGAAATAACACCCAGGCCAGATGTGACATTGGTCAGCACACAGTGTGCGTCGGCGGGAATATGCGATTTCAGCCAAGCAAAATCGCGTATTTCTGTTTCAGCTGCGGTAATGATCAATAATGTGTCGGCGCTTAAACGCGTAACGGTCAGGTCGGCCTCAATGCCGCCACGCTCGTTGAGCCATTGCGTATAGATCAGCCGACCTGGACGCTGGTCGACGTCGTTCGCACAAACATTGTTAAGGACAGTGACCGCGTCTCGGCCCTCAAGCCGGAATTTCGCGAACGACGACTGATCGAACAAACCGACACTTTCGCGAACCGCTTTGTGTTCCGCCGCCGAATGCTCAAACCAGTTCTGCCGGCCATACGTATATTCATATTTCGGTTCGACGCCGTCGGGGGCGTACCAGTTAGGTCGTTCCCAACCAAAGGCTTCGCCATGGCAGGCGCCGACGGCAACAAGTCGGTCGTGCACGGCGGACTTACGCACGCCGCGCGACGTTTCGTACTGGCGAAACGGCCAGTGAGTCGCGTACAAAAGCCCAAGACTTTCGCTAACGCGTTCGCGCAGGTATTTGCGGTTGCCCTGGAACGGCATTGCACGGCGAACGTCGACTTCCCAAAGATCGACCGATGGATAGCCGTCGCGGATCCATTCAGACATCACTTTGCCGATGCCGCCTGCTGACTGAAGCCCGATCGAATTCATGCCGGCCGAGACGTAGCAATTCCTGAGTTCCGGCGCCTGGCCGATGTGGTAACGCACATCGGGCGTAAAACTTTCGGGCCCGCAGAAGAATTTTTGTATGCCGGCATTTTGCAGCGCCGGTATTCGTTCCATGGCGTCGTGCAAAATAGGCTCGAAGTGATCGAAGTCGCCGGCGATTTCATCAAAACAAAAATCATCGGCGATACCATCCATGCCCCAGGGTTTCGCCGACGGCTCGAATGCGCCAACCAAGAGTTTGCCCGCGTCGTACTTGTAGTAGGTGCAGGCGTCGTAATCGCGCAGGACAGGCAGGTTGGCATCCAGGCCTTCGACGGATTCGAACAGTGCGTAATAGTGTTCACAGGCGTGCAAAGGCACATTGATGCCGACACTGGCCGCGAGGTCGCGCGACCACATGCCACCACAGATCACGACGTATTCGGCATCGATGTCGCCATCCGGCGTTGTTACGCCCGTGACTTTATCGCCATCATTCCGGATCGCCGTTACTTTCGTATTTTGAAATATCTGTGCACCATTTTTTCGCGCGCCTTTCGCAAGCGCCTGGGTGATATCGACGGCATTAGCGTAACCGTCCGACGGGATATGGATGCCGCCGAGCAGGTCGCTGCTCTTGACCAATGGATAACGTTCGACGATCTCATCGACATCGATGACGTTGACCTCAAGGTCGAAAACCTTTGCCATCGACGCGTTGCGCTTGAGTTCCTCGAAGCGCTCGTTGTTGGTCGCCAAAGAGATCGACCCACATTGCCGGTAACCCGTGGCCTGGCCAGTTTCGTCCTCGAGGCCGCGGTACAATTCGCTCGTGTACTTCGCGAGCTTGGTCATGTTGATCGATGTGCGCAATTGGCCAACAAGACCTGCGGCGTGCCAGGTTGTGCCGCTGGTGAGTTGCTGTCGTTCAAGCAGCACGACGTCGGAGAAGCCCAGCTTCGCGAGGTGATAGGCAATCGAGCAGCCAATAACACCACCACCGATGATGACGACATTCGCTTGCTTCGGAATCTCAGCCATGCATCAGGCCCTCAGTCGTTCGTTTGCAGGATCGTGCGCCGGCTCTTTTATCACCGTTGCCTTGCAGAGATCGTCGAGCAGGCCGATCTCGAGTTCTGTGCCCGGTTTCGCAAGCTTGGGCGTGACATAGCCGAAACCCAGGCTTTTCTTGACGAAATGTCCGTAGCCGCCTGACGTCGTAAGCCCAACGCATTGAGCGCCCGAAAATATCGGCTCGTTGCCACGCACATCCGAATCGGTTGCGTCAACTTCGAAGTAAATTAGCTGCAAGTTACGATCCTTGTCGACCTGGGCCAGCGTCGCCGCCTTGCCAGTGAAGTCATCTTTGTCGAGTTTGAGGAAGCGTTCCATGTCCGCATCGATCATGGTGACTTCGTTAGTAAGTTCCGCGCCCCAGCCGCGGTATCCTTTTTCGATACGCAGGCTGTTGACGGCATACAGGCCGAAGTCGGCTATGCCGTGTTCGGTGCCAGCTTTCCACAGCGCATCATACACAGTCGGGAGATCAGACATCTCGATGTGCAACTCCCATCCCAGTTCGCCGACATAGTTGACCCGCAGTGCACGCAGCTTAACGCCGGCTACGGAAATCTCCTGCCCTGAGAGCCAACGAAACGACTTGCTGGATAGGTCAACGTCCGTTATTGAACCCAGGACATCCCTTGCTTTGGGGCCAGCGAGTACGAGCACGCCGCGATCGTCAGTCACGTTGCGTATTTTGACGTCTTCGGTGTCGAGGCATCCCTGCACCAGGTGATCGAGATCACGAAGTTCCGCCCCTGCCGCCGACAATAAGTAGAATCGATCATCGGCAAACCGCGTGATCGTTACCTCACCAAGAATGCGTCCGTTCTTCGACAGAATATGCGCGAGTACGATGCCGCCGGTCTTTGCGGGCATGCGATTGGCACAAAGTCGATTGAGAAACGATTCGGCATCCGGTCCGGTGACGTCGTACTTGGCGAAACCGCTGAGGTCGAGAATGCCGACGCGTTCCCGTACGGCGAGGCACTCGTCACGAACGACGTCAAACACATTGTTGCGGCGGAAGTCGTACTCCTCGTCGCGGCCATCCAGCGAGTACCATTTCGGCCGTTCCCAGCCAAACGTCTCGGTAAACACGCCGCCTTTGCTTTTCAGTTTTTCGTACAGCGGGCTTGTGCGCTGCGGTCGACCGGCGGGTAGTTCCTCGCCGGGCGGGATTGTCGCGTAGGTCATGCGGTAATCCTGGAAACCTTTCGCGCGTGCATAGTCCTCGTCGGCGAACACGCCGAGCCGGCGCGGATCGAAGCCGGTCATGTTAATTTCGGAATCGCCATGCAACATCCACTGTGCGAGGTACTTGCCACAGCCCGCACCCTGGGCGATGCCAAACGACGAGCCGCAGCATAACCAGAAGTTCTTGAGTCCTGCGACCGGGCCAAGGTAGGGCGGGCCGTCGGGCGGATGCGGAATTGCGCCGTTGACGATGCGTTTGATACCGGCTTCTTCCAGGATCGGCAGGCGTTCCATCGCATAGCCGAGCCAGGGCATGAGTCGATCGAGATCATCCGGGAAGAGTTCGCTATCCGATGACCAGGGCGGGAATCCTTTCGGCAACCAGGCCTCGGTCATTTGCACGCCCTCGTAGATGCCGACCAGGCCGGACATTTGTTCCTGTCGTATGTATGAAGAGGCGCGCGGGTCGCGAATCACCGGAATTTCCTCGTCGCACTCGACGAATTCGGCAACATTGCCGGTCACGATATAGTGGTGCTCCATGTTAACCAGCGGCATGTCGCTGCCGACCATTTGCGACACCTGGCGTGCAAAACAACCGGCTGCATTGACCACGATTTCTGCGACGACAATGCCGTTCTCGGTGACGACTTCCCACTCACCCGATGGCAGGAGATTGATGTCAGTGACACGGTTGTGACGCTCGATTTTCGCGCCCATGCTGGTCGCGCCCCGGGCCATCGCGTTGGTTAGGCCGGATGGATCGGCGTGACCGTCAGCGCTTGTGTAGGCGCCCGCGATGACACCTTTCATGTCTAGCCACGGCACGATGCGGCCGATCTCGTCCGGACCGATGATTTCCATTTCGAAACCGACGCTCTGAGATATGCCGTGCAGGTACTTGAACCATTCGAGGTCCTGCTTTTCCAGCGCCAGTCGAATGCCGCCGGATGGATGCCAACTGACATACTGGCCCGTCATTTCTTCGAGCCGCGGGTACAGGTCGTTGCTGTACGCGTGGATCTTGGCGAGATTGTAATTGCCGACGAGGCTGGGGCATTGTCCGGCGGCATGCCAGGTTGACCCTGACGTCAGCTCGCCTTTCTCAATCAACAGGATGTCAGTGCAACCGTCCTCGGCGAGGTGGTAGAGCAGGCCGACGCCCATGATCCCGCCCCCGACGACGACAATGCGCGCATGTGTTTGAATGGTTAACCCCTGTCCGTGAATTCTGGCGGAACTATAACGCGCAATTGTGCTGATCTCATAGCCCGTTTCTTGTTGAGGGGGCAGTCAGTTTGCACTAGTCTTCCTGAAGTCTTGCGCTTTCGGAGTCGCCAGCGCGGAGGAAGCAGCATGCCCTTGCAAATGAACAGAGAAGTTTTCATCACCTGCCCGGTAACGGGTTCGGGAAATACACAGGATCGATCGCCGCACGTGCCACGCACGCCGAAGGAGATCGCGGACAGCGCGATCGAGGCCGCCAAAGCCGGCGCGGCGATTGTGCACTGCCACGTTCGTGATCCGGAAACGGGCGCGTTTTCGCGGCGCGTGGATTTGTACCGTGAGGTGACCGAGCGTATTCGCGAATCGGAAACCGACGTCATCATCAACTTGACGGCCGGCATGGGTGGTGACCTGATACTGGGCCCGGCAGACGCACCATTGCCGCTGAACGAGGCTGGCACCGACATGGCAACGGCCGCCGAACGTGTCGAGCACGTCGCCGAGTGTTTACCGGAAATCTGCACACTGGACTGCGGCACGATGAACTTCGCCGAAGCTGATTACGTGATGACCAACACGCCGGGTATGCTTCGTGCGATGGGTCAGATGATGACCGATCTCGACGTGCGCGTGGAAATCGAAGCATTCGACACGGGGCATCTCTGGTTTGCGAAGCGACTTGCCGAGGAAGGCATCATCAAAGCACCGATTCTCGTGCAGCTATGCATGGGTATTCCCTGGGGTGCGCCCGACGATCTCAATACGCTTATGGCAATGGTGGCCAACGTGCCCGAGGACTGGCACTTCTCGGCTTTCGCGCTGGGTCGCAACGAAATGCCCTACGTCGCGGCAGCTATTCTCATGGGGGGCAACGTTCGTATAGGTCTGGAAGACAACCTGTATCTCGAAAAAGGCGTGTTGGCGACCAACGCGCAACTCGTCGAGCGTGCCGTGGGCATCATTGAAGCAATGGGCGCGACCGTTATGACTCCCGCAGCCGTGCGCGAAAAACTCTCCTTGCAAAAGCGCGCGCCTCGGTGAAAGCAGCGATTGTCGGCGGCGGCCTGATCGGCGGCGGCTGGGCCGCGCGTTTCCTGTTGCACGGTTGGGACGTCGCTGTTTCCGATCCCAGCCCGAAGGCCGAGGCGCAAATCGGTGCAATTCTCGACAACGCCAGGCAATGGCTGCCGGCGCTGGCGGACGTCGCCATGCCGAGTGAGGGCGAGTTGATTTTTGCGGAATCGCTGGCCGAATCGGTATCGGGCGCTGACTGGGTGCAGGAAAGTGTGCCCGAAGAATTGGCGTTAAAGCACAAAGTGCTTGCCGAGATCCAGGCGAACGCACCCGACAATGCGATCGTCGGTTCGTCAACGTCGGGGTTCAAACCCAGCGAACTGCAAGAGGGTTCGAAGCACCCTGGACAAATTCTGGTCGCGCATCCCTTTAACCCTGTTTACCTGTTGCCGCTGGTGGAAGTCGTTGCGGGAACTGCGTGCAGTGATGAGGTGCGGGCCCAGGCTTGCGAACACCTCAAATCCATTGGGATGGAGCCACTGATCGTACGCAATGAAATCGACGCGCATCTCGCGGATCGATTCATGGAAGCGGTATGGCGAGAGGCCTTGTGGCTGGTCAAAGACGATGTCGCGACCACCGAAGAAATCGACAATTCGATTCGCTACGGCTTTGGACTGCGCTGGGGACAGATGGGCTTGTTCGAGACCTTTCGGTTGGCGGGCGGCGAAGAGGGTATGGCGCATTTTATTCGGCAGTTCGGGCCGTGCTTGAAATGGCCATGGACGAAGTTGATGGACGTGCCGGACATGACCGAGGAGCTGGTGCAGAAGATCGCGGAGCAGTCCGACGCGCAGTCCGGGCAATACAGCATCCGTGAGCTGGAATGGATTCGTGATCGCAACCTGGTCGGCATGTTGCGCTCACTCAAGGAGCGCGATTGGGGCGCGGGTCGCATCCTGAACCAGAATGACAAGCGGCTTGCCGCTTCTGCAGAAAGATCGAGTCCGATCGACAAGTCCGCACCGCAACGCCTGCTCGATTTGACGGTGTTGCCAGCCTGGATTGATTACAACGGCCACATGACCGAGTTTCGGTACGTGCAGGTGTTTAGCGACAGCTGTGAAGCGTTACTCAGGATGGTCGGCATGCACGACGAATATGTCGCCGCGGGCAACAGTTATTACACGGCGGAAACGCACAACCAGTTCTTTGACGAAGTGGGCGTTAACGAATCGTTTTACACGACCGTGCAGATCTTGCTGGCCGACGCAACACGCCTGCACGTATTTTATCGCATGCATGCAGTCGAGGATGACCGCCTATTGGCGACGCTCGAGGCGATGTACCTGCACGTCAATATGAAGACGGGCCGGGTCGTGGCCGCCGAGAGCGATGCGACGGCAAAACTAATGCAAATTGCTGAGGCCCACGTGGCTTTAGAGAAACCAGAGGCAGCCGGTCGATACGTCGGCCAGCGATGACAGGAACCAGACTATGAATTTCGAGCTGAGCGACGAGCAGCAAATGATCGTAGATACGGTCAGGACGTTCGTTGAGAACGAACTGTACCCACATGAAGATGAGGTGGAGCGGACGGGTGTCGTGCCCAAGGAGTTGGGGCAGGAAATCTCGCAGAAATGCCAGGACATCGGTTTCTATGCGTCAAATATATCCACAGAATTCGGCGGGGGTGGATTGAATACCTTCGACTTCACGCTGTTGGAGCGCGAACTCGGCGGGGCCGCATACGCGCTGACTGTTTATTTCGGTCGACCCTCCGCCATTCTCGAGGCCTGCGACGACGAGCAGCGCGAGAAGTACCTGTTGCCCGCCGTCAGGGGCGAAAAATTTGATGCGTTGGCCATGACTGAACCGGATGCAGGCTCCGATGTTCGCGGCATGAAATGCGCGGCCGTGCAGGATGGTGACGATTGGGTGGTCAACGGCACCAAACATTTCATCAGTCACGCCGACATTGCGGATTTTGTGATCGTCTTTGTCGCCACGGGCGAGGAAGAGACACCACGCGGCGTTCGCAAGAAGATCAGTTGTTTTCTCGTTGACCGCGGCACCCCGGGATTCGAAATCCGTCCTGGCTACAACGCTGTCTCAAATCGCGGATACCACAACTGCATCCTGCAATTCGACAATTGCCGGCTGCATAAGCGGCAGATGCTTGGCGAGGTTCACAAAGGATTTGAGCTGGCGAATCAGTGGTTGTTCGCGACGCGACTAACGGTCGCTGCTTTTTCGGTAGGGCGGGCCCGTCGCGTTCTGGAGTACACTTTGCCATACACAGTCCAGCGCAAGCAGTTCGGTCAGTCGATCGGCAAGTTCCAGGGCGTGTCGTTCAAGCTCGCTGATATGGTCACCGAAATAGATGCGGCTGACTGGTTAACCCTGTCCGCCGCCTGGCGCTATGACAAAAACATGGCAGTGAATCGCGAGATCGCGAGTGCCAAGTTGTTTGCCACGGAAATGTTGGGTCGCGTGACGGATCAGGCACTGCAGATTTTCGGCGGCATGGGCCTTATGAGCGACTTGCCGCTCGAACGCTGGTGGCGCGACGCGCGGGTCGAGAGAATCTGGGAAGGCACATCGGAAATCCAGCGCCACATAATCAGTCGCGAATTATTGCGCCCCCTTGAGTCCTGAAAGATCAATTCATAACTGGCGGACAACCATGACTACCGAAGACGTAAAGACCCGAATCGAGGGTGGCATTCTGGAAGTGATCATCGATCGGCCGAAGGCCAATGCGATCGACCGGGCGACCAGTATCAGGCTCGGTGAAATATTCAGCGACTTTCGCGACGACCCCAATCAGCGTGTTGCGATCATCACGGGCGGCGGCGAGAAATTCTTTTGTGCAGGCTGGGACCTCAAGGCGGCTGCGGGCGGCGAAGAAGTTGATGGCGATTACGGCATCGGTGGTTTCGGCGGTATCCAGGAACTCGAGAATTTCAACAAACCGGTTATCTGCGCGGTCAACGGCATTTGTTGCGGCGGCGGTTTCGAAATCGCGTTATGTGCCGACATCATTATCGCCGCGGACCATGCATCATTCGCTTTGCCCGAAATTCGCTCGGGTACCGTTGCGGATGCCGCTTCACTCAAGTTGCCAAAGCGAATTCCGTATCACATTGCGATGGAAATGTTGTTGACGGGTCGCTGGCTCGACGCCGAGGAAGGCCATCGCTGGGGATTCGTTAACGAAGTTGTGCCGGCCGACAAAGTGATGGAGCGTGCCTGGGAAGTGGCCCGCCTCATCGAGTCGGGTCCGCCGCTGGTTTACGCAGCGATCAAGCAGGTTGTGCGCGAGGCCGAGAACATGCAGTTCCTGCCGGCTCTTAAAAAAATCACCGGCCGCGAATTCGATACAATCGACACGTTGTATTCCAGCGAAGATCAACTGGAAGGCGCGCGCGCATTTGCGGAGAAGCGCGACCCGATCTGGAAAGGCAAATAAGGCACATCGTCTGACGGCACGCGGGCCCAATTCGCCCAAATTCTGTCGTTTTTGGCCAGAGAAAGGTCGCACATGACCATGCAGCCGAGCCGTTTCTTGGTCAGACTGGAATGCCAAAAACGGCTTTGAACCAAGCATTTAGCATCTTTTTCTGACATTCAGCCAGGTACGACGATGAGCAGCAAACCGCGCCGGCGGAGATCCGCGGGCAGAGCAGCCAAACGCGCCGCCCGGCAGCAAATGCCGACGTCTACGGCTGCCTTCATTGATCGCAAGATTCCCTATTTCGAGCTTCTATCCGAAGAAGCCCTGGAGTTGATCGAGCACAATGCCGAAACCGTGCTCGAGGAAATCGGCATCGAATTCAATGAGTTTCCCAAGGCACTCAAATTGTTCAAAGACGCCGGCGCAGATGTCGATGGCGAACGTGTTCGTTTTCCACGCGGGCTGTGCCGGTCCCTCGTTCAGGCGTCGGCACCGGCGGAATTTACGCAACATGCTCGCAATCCGGAGCGAAACGTCATTGTCGGCGGCGATCGGACCGATGCTTGTGCCGGCCTACGGTTCGCCGTTCGTGCGCGACCTGGACAATGGTCGACGCTATGCGACGCTCGAAGATTTCCAGAATTTTGTGAAGTTGGCGTACATGAGTCCGGGCTTGCATCATTCGGGTGGAACCGTCTGCGAGCCCGTCGATGTACCGGTTAACAAGCGTCACTTCGACATGGTGTACAGCCACATCAAGTACAGCGACAAGCCGTTCATGGGATCGGTCACGGCCGCCGAGCGGGCGCAAGACACGGTTGACATGGCAAAAATTGTTTTCGGCGATGAATTTGTCGAACAGAACACGGTCATTACGAGCCTGATCAACGCTAATTCTCCGATGACATTTGACGCCACGATGCTCGGTGCTGCCACCGTGTATGCAGAGCATAACCAGGCAACGATGATTTCGCCGTTTCTGATTGCGGGCGCAATGTCGCCGGTGGCCGTGGTCGGTACCGTCACCCAGATTCTGGCCGAAGCGCTTGCCGGCATGGCCTACGTGCAACTGGTCAGGCCCGGCGCGCCCGTCATTTTTGGCACCTTTGCGGCGGCCGTCTCGATGCAGACGGGCGCACCGACGTTTGGCACGCCCGAGCCCAGCATGATCGTATATGCCGCTGCTGCGCTGGCGCGACGTCTTGGTGTGCCGTTCCGCAGCGGTGGCGGCCTTTGCGGATCCAAGATCCCCGACGCGCAGGCCGCGTACGAGGCAACCAATACTTTGATCACGTCTGCGTTGGCAGGCGTCAATTTCATGTTGCACACCGCCGGCTGGCTCGAGGGTGGCCTCGCGATGGGATACGAGAAGTTCATACTGGACGCGGACCAGGCAAACATGATCGCCATACTGCTGGGCGGAGTTGATCTGTCGGAAAACGGCCAGGCAATGGATGCGCTGCGTGAGGTTGGACCGGGTTCTCATTTTCTGGGCGCAGCGCATACGCAGGCGAATTTTGAAACTGCGTTCTATCGTTCACCAATCGCCGACAACAACAGCTTCGAGCAATGGGAAGAGGAAGGTTCATTGGATGCAGCCCAACGCGCCAATGGCATTTGGAAAAAAATGCTGAACGAATACGAAGCGCCAGCGCTCGATCCCGCGATTGATGAGGCATTGCTTGCGTTTATGGCGCAGCGAAAATCCGAATTTGCGGATCGGGATTACTGATGTCTGACAGCATACTTGTCATTGCCTGCGGCGCACTGGTCCGTGAGATCACGGATCTGAAGGAAAGCTACGGTTGGGATCATCTGACTTTGAAATGCATTGATGCAAAGCTGCACATGCGACCGGCGCTAATCCCGGATCGGTTGCGAGACATGATTCGCAAGTACAAGAACGAATACGACGAGATCTTTGTCGCGTACGCAGATTGTGGCACCTGCGGTGGAATCGACCGAGTCATAGAAGATGAAGGCATTCAGCGTTTGCCGGGGGCACACTGCTACCAGTTTTTTGCTGGCACTGAACGATTCGCCGCATTGTCGGATGCCGAACCGGGTACGTTCTATTTGACGGATTTTCTGGCACAGCACTTCGACCAGTTTGTGACCAAGCCGTTGAAATTTGTGGAGCATCCGGAATTGCGCGACATGTACTTCGGCAACTACCGGCGCCTGGTGTATTTGTCACAGAAAAATGACCCGGCATTGCTGGATGCGGCACGGGCGGCTGCTGCATCGCTTGAGCTTGAATTCGAGCATGTCCATGTCGGCTATGGTGAGTTGGAGAGCGGTCTCAATAACATGGTGATGAGAAGGGCTGTTGGTTAAGCAAATTTTAATTTACTGGCGTGACATTCCTGCGCAGGTCATCGTGCAACGGGGTCGGAAGCGAGAGAAGGCGAAGCTGAGTGCACGTTTTCAGGAAGCAATTGATCGCGCCGCCATGCGCGCCGGTAAGGGCAGTAGCGATGCCTATTTGTCCGAATGGCGCCGCGTCCCGTCCACCATCGAATCGGACGCCGCACTGCATGAAATCGCAGCGCAGGAAGCGAGTCGGTTGGAGTCGGAGTTTTCAGATGAACTCCTGCTGCAACTAATTCGCAATCACGGGTCGGCGAGCGAGCGCTGACGATGTACAGGATGCGATCGTGGTCCGTGCGAAACGCGCGCTGGCTCAAAAGTCTTTATAACGGCATTGAGTCTGCGTTGACGTTTGCCAGCCCGCTGCTCAAACGCATCGGCTACGAGCGGCTCGACAAGCCGTTCCTGATCGTTGAAAAGATGACCAAAGGCTTCCTGTTTGACTCACAGAGCTGCGGCCAGTGCATCGTCGGCTTCACGGGATTGTCCTGTCCGATGAATTGCCCGAAGACGATGCGCAATGGACCCTGTGGCGGTGTGCGTCCAGATGGCAAGTGCGAGATCAAGCCGGACATGAATTGCGTGTGGGTACAGGCGTGGGAGGGCAACAAGCGCTTGGAGGAAGACGAGTATCCGATTCAGATTGTGCAACCGGCGATCGACAATCGCAGGATAGGCAAGTCCGCCTGGCTGTACGAAGTACGCAACAATGAAATTTGACGACGAACCACTGATACCCGGCGAAAGCCTGCCGAAGCGGTCGGGTCACGATTCACATGGCCGGCTCGAGCGAGTATTGCGTGCCGGTGCATTTGCGGTAACGGCGGAAATTGCACCGCCCGATTCGGCGGACCCTGACGATGTTTATGAGCGTGCGGCGCGGTTCGATGGGTGCGTCGATGCGATCAATGCTACTGATGGTTCGGGTGCAAACTGCCATATGTCGAGCGTTGGCATGTGTTCGCTACTGACAAGGCGTGGTTACGCGATGGTCATGCAAGTGTCGGCACGCGATAGAAATCGAATTGCGATCCAGGGTGACGTGCTTGGCGCATCGGCGATGGGTGTATCGAATATCCTGTGCCTGACCGGTGATGGCATCGAAGTTGGCGATCATCCCGGGGCAAAATCGGTTTTCGATCTCGATTGCATGTCGATGTTGAACATGCTGCGCGTCATGCGTGATGACAAACAATTCTTAAGCGGCCGAAAACTGGTTAGTGCGCCCCCCGTATTTCTCGGCGCGGCAGCCAATCCGTTCGGGCCACCGCTCGACTACCGGCCGTTGCGTCTCGCCAAGAAAGTTGAGGCCGGCGCGCAGTTCATTCAAACGCAGTATTGCTTCGATTTAGAAATATTCCGGGACTATATGAGTGCGGTGCGCGACTTGGGCTTGCTTGAAAAAGTATTCATCCTCGCCGGCGTGGGCCCACTCGCGTCTGCTAAATCCGCCGAGTGGATACGGACGAATGTTCCAGGTGTGCATATTCCGGATCACGTTATCGACCGACTCAAAGGTGCAGAGAATCAGAAAGAAGAGGGCGTCAGCATCTGTGTTGACATGATTTGTGAGATGAAAGAAATAGAGGGCGTTAGCGGCGTTCACATCATGGCGTATCGCCAGGAAGCACGTGTTGCTGAAATCGTCGAGCGATCAGACGCCCTGGCGGGTCGCGAGTTGTGGCATCCGGGAATCGCCCGGGATACAGATCCGGCCATCAGATAGACAATACGGAGAATACGCAAAATGACAGAAACCGTGGTCAGTTCGGCCAGCAAAGAAGTCCGCATCGGCTTCGACCGCCGATTTGTGATTATTGGGGAACGCATAAATCCGACAGGACGAAAAATCCTCGCTGAGGAAATGAAGAATGGTGACTTCAGCCGGGTCGAGGCGGATGCGCTTGCCCAGGTGGAGGCGGGCGCACATATGCTCGATGTCAACGCCGGCATTCCGCTTGCTGATGAGCCGGCGATACTGGCCGAAGCTATTCGAATTGTGCAGTCGGTGACGGATGTTCCGTTGTCGATCGATTCATCGATCGTCGCTGCGCTCGAGTCCGGCTTATCGGTTTACCAGGGTAAGGCGCTCGTCAATTCCGTGACGGGCGAGGAAGAGCGACTTGAAGTGGTATTGCCGCTGGTTGCCAAGTACGGCGCCGCAGTGATCGCTATTTCGAATGACGAGACTGGCATTTCCGAAGACCCGGATGTGCGTTTCGAGGTCGCGAAAAAAATCGTCGAACGCGCTGCGGACTACGGAATCCCGGCTGAAGATGTCGTCGTCGACCCGCTGGTCATGCCGATCGGCGCGATCAATTCGGCTGGCAAACAGGTCATGCACATCGTTCGTCGACTGCGAGAGGAACTAAAGGTCAACACAACCTGCGGTGCCTCCAACGTCAGTTTCGGGTTGCCGAATCGGAATGGCATCAACAGTGCTTTCCTTACGATGGCGATCTCTGCGGGAATGACCTCGGCGATTACGAGTCCGCTGCACGCGGAGACCGTGCAGGCGGTGCTGGGTGCCGATGTGATGATGGGCAACGATCCCAATTGTAAGAACTGGATCAGCAAGTACCGCGAACCGAGCGCCGACGGGGAGTCTCGCGGTCGTGGTGGCCGCAAACGTCGGCGACGGTCGGCATGATGTGAGCACAAAAGAGTCAAAAATCGTATTCACGCCGTCGGGCAAGCGCGGCACATTCGCGCATGGTACCGCCGTGCTCGATGCGGCGCGCAGCCTGGGCGTCGACGTGGATTCGGTTTGTGGTGGACGTGGCCTGTGTGGACGCTGCCAGGTCACCTGTGCCGAGGGTGAATTCGCGAAGCACGCAATAACGTCAAAGGCAGATCACCTGTCGCCGGTCGGCGAGGTCGAGACGAGATTCAGCGAGCGACGAAAGACTTTTAAAGCAGGCCGACGGCTGAGTTGCCAGGCGAAGATTCTGGGCGACCTCGTCATTGACGTGCCGGCCGAGAGCCAGATGCACCGGCAGGTTGTTCGCAAGAGTGCGGAGCACCGCGACATTACGCTCGATACCGGCGTGCACCTTTATTACGTCGAAGTTCGCGAAGCCGACATGAACGAACCTGGCGGCGATGTGCAACGGCTGTTGGCGGCCCTGGATTCGGAGTGGGGCCTGACTGACCTCAAGTGTTATTCACCGGTATTGCCTGGCCTGCAGTCCGCACTGCGCAAGGGCGAATGGAAAGTAACAGTCGCTGTCTACAAAGGGACCTGGGTGATAGCCGTCTGGCCAGGATTCAAGGGCGACGCGTTCGGCCTCGCTATTGATATCGGATCGACGACTATCGCAGCCAACCTGATCAACCTGACCAACGGCGACGTAGTCGCGACCGACGGCATCATGAATCCGCAGATCGATTCGGCGAAGACCTGATGAGCCGCGTGTCGTATGTAATGATGAACCCGGACGGTGCGGTTGAACTAACCGAAACTGTACGCGCGGGCGTGAACGAATTGATCGCAAGCCTCGCTCGCGAAGGCGGCATTGAGCTGGACGAAATCGTCGAAGTGACGGTTGCGGGCAATCCGATCATGCACCACCTGTTCCTTGGTCTCAGTCCCGTCGAACTGGGGACCGCGCCGTTTGCACTGGTAACTGACTCCGCTTTAGACATGTCGGCGGCCGAACTCGGGCTTGAGATCAACAACGGCGCAACGGTCTACATGCTGCCGTGTATTGCGGGGCACGTAGGCGCCGATGCCGCCGCGATGATTCTTGCCGAGGAGCCGCACTTACTTGAGGAAGTTTCCTTGGTTGTCGATGTTGGTACTAATGCCGAAATCGTGCTCGGCAATCGCGACCGCTTGCTCGCGTGTTCGAGTCCCACAGGACCCGCATTCGAGGGCGCGCAAATTAGTTGCGGGCAACGGGCGGCGCCCGGCGCAATTGAACGAGTGCGTATCGATCCGGATTCACTGATAGCGCGATTCAGCGTCATTGGTTCCGAACTCTGGTCGGACGAGCCCGGTTTTGAGGAGTCGGTACAGTCGTTCGGAGTTACCGGTATTTGTGGGTCCGGAATTATTGAAGTGGTCGCCGAGATGTATCTTTGCGGTGTCATCACCGAGGACGGCGTTGTCGATGGATCGCTCGCAGCACGCAGCGACCGAGTAATGTCCGATGACCGAACCTGGTCATACTTATTGCACGATGGCACGCAAAAAATCGTCGTCACGCAAAACGATGTTCGACAAATACAATTGGCCAAGGCTGCACTGTATGCCGGAGTCAAATTGCTGCTCGATCGAGCAGGTATCGAGTCCGTGGACCGAATTCGTCTCGCGGGCGCATTCGGCAGTCACATCGATACAAAATATGCCATGGTGCTCGGGCTAATTCCCGATTGCCCGCTTGATAAAGTTGAATCTGCCGGCAACGCCGCCGGAACGGGCGCACGCATTGCGTTGCTCAATGTCAAAGCACGTCGGGAAATTGAGTCTATCGTTCGGACGATTGAAAAAGTTGAGACAGCAATCGAGCCGAAGTTCCAGGAATACTTTATTAACGCAATGGCGTTCCCAAACAAGACGGATGCGTTTCCCAATTTGTTCTCGGTAATCGATCGGCCCGTACCAAAAACTGCCGGCAACGATACCGGACGGTCCCGGCGCCGGCGACGCAAGCAGGGGTCCTAGCCATGAATAAAAAAGTGTCATTTACGGCAATGGAGCACGGTACGCAGGAAGACTACGACATTGTTGCTACCCACGAACTGGCGGATATTGCCAAGCTGCCGGACCGGGTACTCGGTTGGCTGCGGCAGATGGATGGCGATTCCCCTTACCAGATCAGCCGGCTCCATCACTGCCTGCAGACCGCGACGCGTGCAGAAAATGATGTTGCGGATGACGAGACAATAGTTTGCGAGTTACTGCACGACATTGGCGACATATTGGCGCCAGGTAATCTCTCGCAAGTAGCTGCGGCACTGATCGAACCCTATGTCAGTGACAGGAACTACTGGATCGTCAAGCATCACGGTCTGTTTCAAGGTTATTACTATTTCCATTTCAAGGGACGGGACCGCGGCGCCCGCGAAAAGTATCGCCAGCATCCGCACTACCAGGCGTGTGTCGATTTTTGTGCGAACTGGGACCAGCCGTCGTTCGACCCCGATTTTGATACTCGTCCCCTGGAGCATTTCGAAGCCCGGGTTCGCGCGCTGTTCGACCGGCAACCGAGTTTTTTTGTTTGACCGGCGTTGCCGCGGTTTTGCAGGACTGACGCATTGAAAACACAGGCGAAAGTAGTCGTTATAGGAGGTGGCGTCGTTGGCGTCAGCGCGTTGTATCACCTCGCGAAAAAGGGCTGGGGCGAGGACGTAATGTTGCTCGAAAAAGCCGAACTGACGTCTGGGTCAACCTGGCATGCGGCGGGGTTGTTGCCGTTATTCAACATGAGCTACAGCGTCGGCCAGGTGCACAAGTACTCGGTCGCCTGTACAAGACGCTCGAAGAGGAAACCGGCCAGCCGGTCGGCCTCGCGCAAGTTGGTAACTTGCGGTTGGCGATGAACGACGATCGCATGGATGAGTATTATCAGTATGCCGCGACCGCCAAGACCATCGGCGTCGAGGTGAAGTTCGTGACACCCGATGAAATCCTGAAGCTCTGGCCCATGTGCAATATCGAGGGGCTTGTTGGTGGCATTTATCACCCGGACGATGGATATATTCAGCCCGCTGACCTGACCCAGGCGCTGGCCAAAGGCGCGCGTGCGCGCGGTGCGAAGATCCATCGTAAAACGAGAGTACTCAATATTGAGCAGGCGACGTCCGGTGCCTGGCTCGTGCAAACCGACAAAGGCGATATCACCTGCGACCACGTTATCTCGGCGACCGGCAACTATGCACGCAAGACGGGTGAGATGATCGGCCTCGACATTCCCGTGATCCCGGTCGAACACCAGTACCTCGTGACAGAGCCGCATCCCGAACTTCAAAAGCGCCGGGCCGATGGCTTGCCCGAAATGGCCGTACTGCGGGAGTCCGACGGTTCCTGGTATCTGCGCGAAGAGAACGGCGGTTTTATTCTCGGTCCGTACGAAGAGGGTGCTCCATGTTGTTATGTCGACGGTCCTGATCCGCGTGCCGAATACGAACTATTTCAGGAAGACATCGATCGCCTGGCGCCACACATCGAAGCAGCGATGTCGCGCGTACCTGCATTCGGGGAAGTCGGCATCAAACGGATATACAACGGCGCCATTGCCTATACGCCGGATGGGAATCCAATTATCGGCCCCGCCTGGGACGTCGACAATTTCTGGCTGAATGAAGGCCATAGTTTTGGCATTACAGCGGCTGGTGGAGCGGGGTGGCAATTGGCAGAGTGGATCGTCGAGGGTGAACCAACCATCGATATGCTTGGGGTCGACCCGCGCCGGTTTGGCGATTACGCGACCAAAGACTATTTGATCGCCAAAAATGAAGAGACCTACGCCAATGTATTCGTAATTCACTATCCGGATGAAGAACGGCCGGCCGGCCGGCCGCTGCGAACCGCACCTTGTTACGAGCGCATGAAGGAAAAGGGCGCTGTATTCGGACAACGCTTCGGCTGGGAGCGGCCCAACTGGTTCGCGACCGACGGCATGGAGCAAGTTGACGACTGGTCCTTCCGGCGTTCGAAGTGGTTCGAAGCGATCCGCAAGGAAGTCGCCAACACCACTGAGAATGTTGGCTTGCTCGATATGACGGCTTTCGCAAAATGCCGTATTTCGGGGCCAGGTGCCGAGGCCTTTCTCGACTACATGGTGGCGAACAGTCTGCCACGAAATGTCGGCGGCATCGGACTGTGCCATGCGCTGAACAAGAATGGTGGCGTGCACTCCGAATTTACGATTCGACGTGACGCCGATGATGCCTTTTACCTGGTGTCCGCGGGCGCGTTGCAGCGTCTCGATCACGACTACCTCAAGAAGTATATGCCCGCTGACGGAAGTGTGAATTTCACACAGCTTACTGACGCGATCGGTGTTCTTGTTCTCGCGGGACCGAAGGCGCGACAATTACTTGGGCGAGTCACCGACGCCGACCTGTCAAATGAAGCGTTTCGCTGGTTAACGGCACAGGATATCGATGTGTCAGGTGCGCCGGCGAATGCGATGCGCGTCAACTACGTGGGCGAATTGGGTTGGGAATTGCATCACCCGATGGAACGCCAGAACCAGATTTTCGATGCCCTGTTCGAGGCGGGTGAAGACCTCGGTCTGAAGCCCTTCGGCATTCGTGCGATGGACTCGATGCGCCTGGAAAAATCCTATCGCATGGTCGGCACTGAGCTCTCCATCGAGTATTCCGCGTACGAGTCTGTAATGGACCGTTTTGTGAAGCCCGACAAGGGAGACTTTCTTGGCCGCGATGCTTTGATGGCATGGCAAAAAGCCGGCAATAGTAATCTGCTGGTGACACTGGTCGTATCGGATATTGATGATGCCGATGCGCTGGGCAATAACGCGCTGCTAAAAGACGGGGAAATCATTGGGCGTGCGACCGGTGGCGGTTTCGGTTTTCGCATCGATCAATCATTGGCTCTAGGGATGGTCCGGCCGGAGCTTGCAGAACCGGGCACCGAGTTCGAGATCGAGATACTCGGCAAGAATTATCCCGCGACGGTTGTACCGGACAGCCCATTTGATACAAGAAACGAGAGGCTTAGAGATGTCAACGGAGCAAACGGCTAACGCGACGGGTAGTTGCCTGTGCGGCGCGGTTCAGTATCAAGTGAACGGGCCATTGCGCTCCGTCCTTTATTGCCACTGCGAGCAATGTCGCAAGACAAGCGGACATTTTGTGGCTGCGACAGCCTGCGACCCCACGGATTTTCACTTGCTGGCGGACGATGGTTTGCGCTGGTACCGGTCGTCACCGGCGGCTGAGCGCGGTTTTTGTTCGAGCTGCGGCGCCAGCCTGTTTTGGCGCCCGGACAGTGCGGATCGACTATGTATCATGGCGGGTACCCTGGACAGGCCAACCAAATTGCACGCTATTGGTCATATATTCGTGGATATGGCATCTGACTACTACCGAATCGGCGATGATTTACCGCAATATGAACAGAACGATCCCAGGGCCTGGGTGGAAAACGGAGATTCGGGCAACAACCACTGACGGGATTGAGTTCGCGTGCCGCGCGATTCATAATTCGGTTGCCGCAGGAGACAGCGTCGCCGATGAACCAGTCAGCCCCCGCCAGATTGCCGATTCGATTCGGTTTTCTGTTGATCAACGATTTCACGTTGATCTCGATGTCGTCCGCAGTCGAGCCGCTACGCATGGCGAATCGCATCTGCAACAAGAAAACCTACCAATGGAAATTGATCTCCGAGACTGGTGCGCCGGTTTCGGCGAGCAATGGTCTGTCGGTCAACGTCGATTGCGGCATAGAGGACGTTAATGCGCTCGCGGGGGTTGAGGTGCTGGTGGTCTGCGGTGGCTGGAATATTGAGAAGAATGCATCAGAGCCGATTGTTCGCTGGCTAAGGTCGGTCGCGCATGGCAACGTCGGATTTGGATCAACTTGTACCGGTAGCTATGTGCTCGCGGAGGCAGGTTTGTTGGACGACTATCGCTGCAGTGTGCATTGGGAAAACATGGGCGCGATGACCGATCGTTTCCCGAAAGCCCACGTCAGTCGCAGTATTTATACGATCGACCGCGATCGCTACACATGCTCGGGCGGTACTGCGCCCGTGGATATGATGTTGTATCTGATCAAGCGGCAGTGCGGCCCTGAGGTCAGCGCGGGCGTCGCGGAACAATTCATTTACGAGCGAATTCGTCGTGCCAGCGACAAGCAGCGTGTACCGCTAAGACATGTGATCGGTAATCGGTCCAAGAAATTGATTGTTGCGGTCGAATTGATGGAGGCGAATGTCCGTGAGCCAATCAGCCAGACGGATATCGCATCGTATACAGGTGTGTCGCGTCGTCAGTTGCAACGGTTATTTGAGCGCTACCTTTTGGTTACGCCGTCCCGCTATTACTCGCAGATTCGCTTGGCGCGTGCGCGTGAGTTGCTGCACCAGACAAACATGAGCCTGGTTGAGATTTCCGCATTGACGGGTTTTGTCTCAAGCTCTCACTTCAGCAAGAGTTACAAAGAATATTTCGGCCACTCGCCGAGCGCCGAGCGCAAACACTGAAATCATTCGCGTTCGATGAGTCCCTCGGACTCCAGCACTTTGCGAGCCACGCGAAAACACGTGAGTGCCTGCGGCACGCCGCAGTAAATTCCGATGACGTGCACGATTGAGCGAATCTCTTCTTTGGACACGCCGTTCTTCAACGCGCCACGGCAATGAATTTCCCACTCGTGCATTTTGTCGAGCGCGCCAATCATGGTCAGATTCATCATGGAACGCGTCTTCGCGTCGATCGTGTCGTCGGACCAGCCAAAACCCCAACACCAGGCCGTCATTGCCTCCTGAAACTCGCGTGTGAGCTCGTCCGCGGCTGCGAGGTTTTTCTCAACATACTCTTTGCCCAGCGTCGCCTTGCGACGCTCTAAGCCCTTATTAAACAAGTCATTATCCACTGTCGCCATTCTCCTCGTGATCTTCCTGGTAGTGCATTTCTTCTTCGTAAATCTGTGACACCGTATGCGCTGTGGCCAGGGCGTCGCTGAAAGCAATGTGTTGCTCGATCGGCGCACTGCTGCGGCGGAAAATTCTTAGCAAGACATACACCGCGAGTGATGCATGCACAAGCATCGTCAATACGTACAATCCAGATGCGTCGGTGAGTGTCATGACAGCCGATGCCAGAAACGGGCCGATGATTGCTCCGGCGCCGAACATCAATAGCAAACCGCTTGAGACCATGACGTAATCGTCCGTATCTGCGTAGTCGTTGGCATGAGCAACAGCGATGGCGTACATCGGGAAGGCAAAGAAGCCCCAGGCTGCACCGAGCAAATTGATTCCCATAAAGCCAAGATCGTCGACGGTCATGAAGATCATGAACGCGACGACTGCACCGGCTGTGGCCGCGCCCAATAGGGTCTTGCGTCTGCCAATTCGGTCCGACAGGAATCCCAGCGGCCATTGCGCGATAGCACCGCCGACGACTGTCGATGACATGAACCACGCGGCCAGCGACGGATCGCTGGAAACGCCAGCCGTGAATACGGGCGCCAGCGCCCAGAACGCGCCGTTGGCAATGCCAAGCGCGAAACAGCCGATCGTGCCAGTTGGAGAAATCAGGAACAGTCGCCGCAGGTTGACCTCAACCTCCTGAGGTATTTCAGGTGTCGGCGATTTGGACAGAGCGACGGGAACCGCACCAAGAGAAATGAGCACCGATGCGATGACGAATAGCTGCAGTCCCGACGGGTCGTAGAGCAGCGTCATCATCTGGCCGGCGGCCATGACGGTCAGCATAATCATGACATAGGTCGAAAACACTACGCCGCGGTCCTCGTTGCTGGAGCGCTCGTTGAGCCAGCTCTCGATGACCACGAATAAAACGGCAAAACAAAACCCCGTAAGAAAACGCAGCAGGCTCCACGCGATTGGGTCCAGCACCATGCCGTGCATCAAAGGTGCTGCCGAGGCAAGCGCGGTCATCGCGAGAAACACCCGGACATGGCCAACATTCTTGACGAGCTCACCGCCTTTGAGGCAGCCGAGCGTAAAGCCAAAAAAGTAGGCGGCACCGATGACACCGATAGAAAATGTCGAAAATAGTTCAAGTGAGGCACGGACCGGCAGCAATGTTCCCTGCAGGCCCAGACCCGTTAGCAATATCGAAACGCCAACCAGCAAGGTAGCGACCGGAGCAAGTGCGTTTCTCATACGTGGATTCGGTCAGGAGTCAGCTTCGACGCCGAGCCGTTCGTGCATGATCGGACTCGTCGTCGTGTATTGCAGGTGGACCTTCTTGCCCGGCTCGATCAACGCTTTGGCGGCGAATGCAGCGAGCGCAGCTTCGTGGAAGCCGCTTAAGATCAGTTTTTTCTTGCCGGGATAATAGTTGATGTCGCCAATTGCGAAGATGCCCGGAATGTTCGTCTCGAATTTTTCGGTGTCGACATTGACGGTCTTGCGATTGAGGTCGAGGCCCCATTCGGCGATCGGTCCAAGCTTGGGCGCAAGACCGTAAAACGCCATCAGGGCATCGATTGGCAGCACGATTTCTTCACCGGATGCCGCGGTAATCGTGACCGACGTCAGGCGCTCGCCGTCATCCGCGAAGCCGCTGACTTTACCTTCAATTTGCCGAACCTTTCCTGCGTCGCTTAATACGCGCATCTGCTGCACCGATGCCGGTGCGCCGCGATAGTCGGGACGGCGATGCACGAGCGTCAGGCTTTTGGCATTCTCAGCGAGAGCCAGGCTCCGGTCCAGCGCCGAATCACCGCCGCCGAGAATAACAATGTCCTTGTCGGCGAATTGCTCTGGTTTGCGAACCCGGTAATGGACGTTCGTCTCCTCGAACGCTTCAAGACCGTCGAGCCTGACTTTCCTCGGCTGAAACGATCCGACACCACCTGCAACGAATACCGTCTTCGTGTGAAATGTATTTTCCTTCGCGGTTTTGACGACGAACGTGCCGTCATCCAGCGGCGACAGCTCAGTCACTTCCTCGCCGAAATGAAACGTCGCATCAAAGGGCTCTATTTGCTTGAGCAATGCATCGACCAGTTCCTCACCGCTACAGACGGGGATGCCCGGGATGTCATAAATCGGTTTGTCGGGATAGAGCTCGGCACACTGGCCGCCGGCGACGGCCAATGAATCGAGCACATGGCACTTAACGCCTAGCAGTCCAAGCTCGAATACCTGGAAAATGCCGCAAGGGCCCGCGCCAATGACAAGCGCATCCGTATTGATCGTGTCCGTCGTCATTGGCGAACAATATCAGCTTTTCGTTTTGCTACGTACTCAAGCAATGCCTCGTCTATCGCCGGATCGAGCGGTGGCTGTTCATACTCTTGCAACAGTTGCTTCCAGATCTGGTTGGCCCGAGCACCGACATCGATGCTGCCCGATTCCTGCCAGGCCTCGAAGTTCTGACGATTGGACAGTATCGGCGTATAAAAAGCGGACTCGTAGCGCTCTAGCGTATGACTGGTGCCGAAGTGATGCCCGCCGGGCCCGACTTCGGCGATAGCATCGACCGCGAGTTCGTCGTCTGTCACTTCAATCGGGCGCAGGTACTCGGCCATCATCTGCAGCATCTCGGCATCGAAAATAAGTTTCTCAAACGAGGCCGTTAGCCCACCTTCGAGCCAACCGGCAGCATGATTGACCAGGTTGGCGTGGCCCATCACCGAGCCCCATAACGACATCTCACTTTCAAACGCGGCCTGCCCGTCGATACAGTTCGAAACTGTCGTATTGCTGGAGCGAAACGGAAGCCCAAGTCGTCGTGCGATCTGACCGCTTGCCTGGGCCGCTTTCGTATACTCGGGCGTACCGAGAGCGGGCGCGCCGCTTCGCATATCGACATTGGACGCGAAACTGCCGTAAAAGACCGGTGCGCCGGGATTGACCACCTGCGCGAATGT